>Ga0207132_1131_pt2 | contig 13079 bp, 11 predicted proteins | sample Alteio_BWMinHeat_14_FD_153554 | JGI IMG/M metagenome (GOLD analysis project Ga0207132, IMG submission 153554) | Enriched cells from forest soil in Barre Woods Harvard Forest LTER site, Petersham, Massachusetts, United States -... | ecosystem: Environmental > Terrestrial > Soil > Temperate forest >...
TTTGTGCTAAATTCAAAGGATTCTATTATTCAAAGTTCGGAACTCTTTTTTAACTACGATAAAATTGGCGGCAGTTTGCTGCTTTCAAAGGACAAGCACTCGGCCATACAAGTTTACAATGAGTTGATCAAAACGTTTACCCTGGTTGACAACCTAAATCAGCAATACACTTTTACCATAGTGCCCGAGATTGATAAAACTCATTTTGTAGAAATAATAGCAACCGGCAATAATTATAAAATATTTAAGGCCATTAAAACAAAGTTTGTCGCTGCTGATTATTCCACCAATGGCATTGCCTCCACAGGTAACGCCTACGATTCCTTCCAGGATGAGTTTACCTATTATATTATGAATGTTAAGACCAATATGCTGCAAAAGCTGCCCCTGAAAAAGAAAGCGATAAAGGAAGTTTTTGCGCAGGAACCAGATAAGCTCAACAAATTTATGGGCGATAATTCGGGATCTTCTATAGACGAGTCTTACTTGGCCAATTTAGGCGATTATATGAATAAATAGCGAATGGTCAAACCTGCCTGCCGGCAGGCAGGGGCGAAAGGTTCAGGGTGAAAGGTGCGTAGACCGAAGGGGTCAAACTTACGAAGTTTCCAAACGGCGAAGCCATCAACGAGGCCTTTGAAAAATAAACAACATCGGGTTAAACTTCGTAAGTTTTTCTTCTATTTGTAAACGACATTAAGTTGATGCTGATGAAAAAGTGCGTAGGATTTTTCTTGTTTGCTCTGTTTAGCCTGAACTTTGTTGCGGGCCAAACAATTACCATATCAGGGACAGTAAAGACCCAGGATGGGGACGCCATCCATTTGGCTTTTGTGCAAGACAGGATAACCAAAAGCGGCGCGTATACCGATTCGCTTGGTAATTTTTCGCTCGCGGCAAATCCGGATTCAAAGCTAAAGATAACCTGTTTCGGGTTCAGGGACACGCTTATCCCTATAAATAACAGGACTTCATTTGCCATTGTCTTGCGGCCGTCGGTTAATATTATCGCAAGCAGGCCAAGCGAACCCAGTAACGCGGATAATATCAACCAGGCTACCCTAAACGACCAGATAAATCTCGCTAATGCCGTAAGGTCTATTCGGGCGGATGGGCTGACCCATACCATTGGGCCCGCCCTTGACGCGAAAGCCGCAGAAAAACTTAATGCAACGCTTGCCAAGGGCGTGCCGTACGGCTATGGTGTAGTTGATCCAACGCCTAAACGTAATGATGCCTTTGACCTGGTGCAGGGATCGATTTTACCTGTATTTACGCATAAGGAGGCGACAGAGGGCAGTCGTTATTTTTTTGGCGCGTGGATGCATGGTTTTGTATTAAATTCAAAGGATTCCATTATTCAAAGCCCGGCACTCTTTTTTAACTACGATAAAATTGGCGGCAGTTTGCTGCTTTCAAAAGATAAGCATTCAGCGATAGCGGTATACAATGAGCTGATCAAAACCTTTACCCTGGTTGATGACTTAAATCAGCAGTACACCTTTACCATAGTACCCGAAATTGATAAGACCCATTTTGTGCAAATTATAGCAACAGGTAATAGCTATAAAATATATAAAACCATTAAAACAAAGTTTGTCGCTGCTGATTATTCCACCAATGGCATTGCCTCCACAGGGAACGCCTACGATTCCTTCCAGGATGAGTTTACCTATTATACGTTGAATGTTAAGACCAACAAGCTGCAAAAACTGCCATTAAAAAAGAAAGCGATAAAGGAGGTTTTTGCACAGGAACCAGATAAACTCAACAAATTTATGGGTGAAAATTCAGGATCGTCCATCGATGATTCGTACCTGGCCAATTTGGGTGACTATATGAACAAGTAGATATTACACTAATTTTAACGAATTGTATCGAATTACACGAATTGAGATGCGTTCCTGCCAGATCGACCAACATAGCTTTTTGTTTGTCATTCTGTCTGTAGAACTTTTCAAAATTTACAACTTGCGAGCAGAGACGCCTTAATTTTGGGGTTTTTATTTCTTGTCCATGCTAAATTTTCCGGGGCCAACAAATATTAACCCCGCAAACATGATGGCATCCTCAATGGCATGTGATGCTTCTGCTAGTCCGCCGCCCAATTGTGAAACTGCTGCTACCACCAGGTTGATGAGCAGCAAAAGGCAAACCGGTCTGAATGCCAGCCCTAAAATCAGCAAAAAGCCTCCGAAGGTCTCTACTACCGCACAAAGGAATCCCCATACCACCGGCCAGGCATGTATGCCCACCGATTTTGTTGCACCACCCAGCTGTTCCCACATTTTTACGCCGCCCAATAACTTGGGGTAGCCGTGATAAACAAACATAATACCTAAACCTACCCGGATAATAAGCAAGCCGAAGTTTTTGTAATTGCCTAAATTGCTAAATAGTGCCATATAAGAGAGATTGGAGATTAGTTAATTAGTGTTTAGTAATAGCCGACAACTTCGTGATCTGTAACATGCAAATTTAGCTTTTTCCCCAATATCAAACTGCAATTATCGGGAATATGGCCTGCAGGGAAATCGAAACATACGGGGTAATCATATTCTTTAACTATTTCCATAATGATCTCGGGCACAGTTTGACCGAATGGAATATCATTGTCTTTTACCTCTGAAAATCCCCCGACAATCAAGCCCGCAAGGTTTTTTAATTTGCCTGAACGTTGCAGGTTGCGCATCATCCGGTCGATGGCGTATAAGTATTCGCCTACATCTTCGATAAACAGTATTTTGCCGTCATAATCCGGGTCGGAAACCGAGCCTGATACGGCTATCAGCAAGGAAAGATTTCCCCCAATTAATACACCCGAACATTCGCCTGCCCGGTTTAATGCATGCGATTTAAACTGATATTGAAGCTCTTCGCCAAATAGCGCTTTCCTTAATGTTTCCAGCGAATGGGCCGAGGCATCGGGAATATTTATTGGCATTTGCCCGTGAATAGTTTGTGCGCCGTAATTCGCAAAAAGATGCATATGCAAAACCGTGATATCGCTAAAGCCAACCAGCCATTTTGGATTTTGTACAAAGCGGCTAAAGTCAATTTGATCGATTATTCTTATCGTGCCGTATCCGCCGCGGGCAGCTATGATCGCTTTAATGCTGTCATCATCAATAAAACGCTGCATGTCACGGGCCCGCATCTCATCGTCGCCGGCAAACTGGTGAAACGAGGCATCAACAGTTTCGCCTAATATCACGTCCAGCCCCCATGATTGCAGCAGCTTTACTGCATCGGTCATTGGCGCGGGCAGCTTTTTTGCGGGACAGGTAATGGCTATTTTGTTGCCCTTTTTTAATGGAGGAGGGACAAGTTCGGAGGGTTGAAATTCCGAAAGACCGAACGAAGATGAGGATACTTTCATAAAATTGCTTTAGCCTTTGACGGGTCAGGGTGTATCAATCATCAAATATTGTTTAGTTAAGGAGCCACCTGGCGTCTTCGCCTCATCCTAAATCCTTCTCCAAAGGAGAAGGACTTTAGCTGCACGCTTTTTCCATCCCTTTTAGAACCCTCTCCTTTGGAGAGGGCACGGTGAGGCGTTACCTTCAAGGGACGAATAACTTTTTCTTTCCCTTAACTAAACGACATTCAATCATCAATAATAGATAATCTTTCTGACTTTCGGCCCGGTGCTTCTGCGTTTGGGCATAATTCAAACCCTCGAATCGTTAACTCAACTCCGGAGTCCTTTGGAACGGTCTTCGCTCTGCTCTACTACTTACGGTTTCGCGTAAAACCCAGGTGTTTTTTGCAAAAAAATATAGAATATGCAGCTAAAAGTCCGCATTTTTTAAATTTTACGTTCCACGACGTAAAACTGCCTGCAATGGGCTATTTTGACACAATTGATTGATAAACAGCGCACTAAAGGATAAAAAAGCGAAAAATGGTCGGCGAATGGCGACACCGATAAAATTTGGCCGGATAAAAATTCAAGGTTAAATTGGCTAATTACTCGTTTAAAATCAGTTTATTAAGCCGTTTATTTAAGTAATTTGTACTGTTACAGGTGTTACATTTTGTGCCGTGTGTTATTATTGTGTTGTGGAACACCGATAGTTTTCAGGCTGAATATGGACAAGCGAGGCAGCATAAGCGGCACAAGGAAAGCTTCTTCCTTCCTCTTCCCAACTTTTCGGACTAAACAAGTATCTTTGCGGAAACGAAGGCCTATAATGTCAAATCTGGATAAATTTAAACGCTTTACGGTTACTTCAGCCTTACCCTATGCCAACGGCCCCCTGCATATCGGGCACCTGGCCGGCGCGTACCTGCCGGCGGATATCTTTGTACGCTATTTGCGGCTCAGGCAAAAGGACGTCGTTTATATTTGCGGCTCTGACGAACATGGTGCCGCTATTACGATAAAGGCCAAAAAAGAAAATACAACACCCCAGGCAATTATCGATAAATATCACAACCAGATAAAAAATAGCTTTGAAGAGTTCGGCATTTCATTTGACATTTACCATCGCACATCCTCAGCTATTCACCATGACCTTTCGCAGGAGTTCTTCCTGAACTTGTATGAGAAGGACGAATTTGTAGAAAAATTTTCGGAGCAATACTATGATGAGGACTACCAGCAGTTTCTGGCCGACAGGTATATCATCGGCACATGCCCTAATTGCAGTAATCCTAACGCCTACGGCGACCAGTGCGAAAACTGCGGCACATCCTTAAATCCTACCGACTTGATCAACCCTATATCAACCCTGAGCGGAAAGACCCCGGTATTAAAGCCGACCAAACATTGGTATTTACCGCTCGACAAATACCAGCCCTGGCTCGAAAAATGGATAGATGCCAAAGAAGGCGAATGGAAGGTAAACGTGTTTGGGCAATGCAAATCGTGGTTAAAATCGGGACTGCAGCCGCGCTCCATGACGCGCGACCTCGACTGGGGCATTGATGTTCCGCTTGAGGAAGCCAAAGGCAAAAAGCTTTATGTGTGGATGGATGCGCCGATAGGTTATATTTCGGCAACGAAGCAATGGGCTATTGATAACGGTAAGGATTGGAAGCTGTACTGGAAAAAGCAAGCCAGCGAGGCAGATGAGTCGTGCCTGCTGCACTTTATCGGCAAGGATAATATTGTATTTCATTGCATTATTTTCCCAGCCATACTGCATGCACATGGCGGATATATATTGCCGCAAAACGTGCCCGCCAATGAGTTTTTGAACCTGGAGGGCGATAAACTTTCCACATCGCGAAACCATGCCGTTTGGCTGCACGAATACCTGGAAGAGTTTCCGGGCAAGCAGGATGAACTGCGCTATGTGTTGACTTCGATACTACCCGAAACCAGTGACAGCGAATTCACGTGGAAAGACTACCAGGCCCGTGTGAATAACGAGTTGGTTGCCATTCTCGGCAATTTTGTGAACCGCGTAATGATATTGGTACATAAGTATTACGATGGGAAATTGGAAAGTGACGGCGGCAAGATCGTACTCACCGATAAACATATTGACGCGGAAGTTGGCCGTTTTTATGATGAGTTGCAAGTTAACCTCGAGACTTACAAATTCAGGCAGGCGCTGCAGAGCGTAATGGAAATAGCCCGGCTGGGCAACCGTTACTTAACCGAAAATGAGCCCTGGAAAACTATTAAAACCGATCCTGAAGATGCCCGGAATACGCTGCATAACAGCTTAATTCTCATTGGCCATCTTGCAGTGTGCTTGCAGCCGTTTTTGCCGGCCACGGTTAAAAAGATGATCGGCATGCTCAATATTCCTTTTAGTGCCATTGCGCTTACCAGCGAGATGAGTTTTGAGAGTGGGCATCGGCTAAATCAGCCTGAACTACTGTTTGAGAAGGTAGAGGACGAAGTGATAGAAAAACAAATTCAAAAGCTGCTGGACAAAAAGGTTGCTTCAAACCCCCAGAAACAGGTTGAAATTGTGCCTGCAAAGGAAAACATCAGCTACGAATCTTTCGCGACGATGGACATTCGTACCGGTACGATAGTAACTGCCGAAAAAGTGGCCAAAACCAAAAAGCTGCTAAAATTAAGCATCGACACCGGTATCGACACGCGTACTATCGTATCCGGCATTGCGGAGTACTTTGAGCCGGAAGCCATTGTTGGCCAGAAAGTATGCGTTTTGGCAAACCTTGAGCCACGCGAAATAAAAGGCATCCTGTCGCAGGGAATGATCCTGATGGCCGAAAACGCTGAGGGCAAGCTCGCGTTCGTATCCGCCCCCGGCGAAATGCACAATGGCTCGGTGGTTAGATGATGCGCGGAAGATGTGCAGATTTCGGATGTGCGGATGTGCAGATGATGAATGTAGGGCTAAGATGATCGGCATTTAAGTATACTTGACTAACTCATACAAAATTCGCACCTTTGCGCCATCGTTGTTGCTTTTTTCCATTTGCATATCTGCACATCCGAAATTTGCACATCAACAAAAGGGCCCCGTAGTTCAATGGATAGAATAGAAGTTTCCTAAACTTTAGATATGGGTTCGATTCCCGTCGGGGCTACAGCACATTTAACAGCCTTTGGATGAAAATCCGAAGGCTTTTTTATGATTCTTTTTGATACTTTAGTTGATAGCCTGAGACCGAAATATGAAATGGACTTATAGTAAATACAAGATTTGGGTAATTAATACCAAAACGGAGGCTAACCTATATTTATGGGATAAATGGAAACTCTTTTTACCATCATTGGATACCCTTATAAACCTAACTAAAGAACCGGCATTTATCCGTTCGTTTCAAGGCTATCTGACTGACGCCCGGTGGCTTGGTTTTGGCAGAATGAAATGGAACGAAGCTAATAATATCAAATGGACAACAAAATACAGGAGTGGAGAGGCAGGAGATGAAATCCCCTATTTTTCTCATACAGAAATATGGGCGCCCGATTGGAACCGGGTAAGCGACGAAAATATGCCGCCTGACATATTTGTACAATTATATAACAACCCCACAATTGAAAATATCAGGGAAGGGTTTATTATCGCCAAGCCACGGTCTTTATATCGAAAAAATGACGTCCTGGTCAACTTGGAGCTAATGAAGCTTAAGAACGAAATACCTGACTCAACGATTTCTTCTGTAACAAGACTATGAGGGGCAGGTTGGAAAATCAGAAATCCAATCGATTACCTTAATGTGCAAGAAAAAGAAAAAATTGTTGAAGGATAAATTTTTCGGAATGGCTTCTACTACGCAGTTGTAGTTTTAAAAGAGCAACAAAGCATCTTAAAAGTTAGTTTGGTTAGCTTCTTACCCATGTTTATTTTCTTTTCTTGATAACATCACCAATATGCACCGGCGACAGTCAAGCGTTTGTACGTTGCTAATTTTATCGATGTCGTGCTAGTTCACAATTATAATTGGTGAGATAAATAGAAAATTATTTCTCTTAAATTGCGTCAGAGTAAATGCAAGACTTCATTCCATGATTATTGGAAAAATCGTTAAAAATAAGCAGAATATAGTATACGCCATATCCCTCGCCTTGCTACTGTTGTTATTGAAATGGCTGGAGTGGCATTTCGTTATTATTGACCATACTTTTGAAATTTATGCCGGTACTATAGCGCTCATTTTTACCGGCCTGGGGATATGGCTTGCTATAAAACTGGTAACGCCCAAAGTAAAAACCGTGATAGTTGAAAAACAGGTGTTTGCCGGTTCCGATTTTGTTTTAAACGAGGCCGAATTAAACCGCCTGCGTTTAAGTGCCCGCGAACTGGAAGTTCTGCAATTAATAGCAGATGGCTTGAGCAATCAGCAAATTGCCGAAAAGTTATTTGTATCATTAAATACCATAAAGACACATACATCCAACCTGTTTTTAAAAATGGGAGTAGAACGGCGTACACAGGCTATTGAAATGGCAAAGCGCTTAGGACTGATACCCTGATGCGCGTCATTCTTTAGTGTGATAATTGCTCTTTTTTAAAAATCACTCAAAAGTATGACTAAAAATACAAGCCATTAATTCAATTTTGAGACGGATTTAAACCTAAAACAATAAAAAAATGAAAAAGATAATTTGGACTTGCGGAATAATAGCCGGCATTATAAGTGTCTCCTGGGGGGTGGCTGGCGATCCAATGGTGGGTGATAGTTTAAGCCTGAACACCCGGTTGATTTTTGGCTATGCAACGATGATATTGGCGTTTTCGCTCATTTTTGTAGCCATTAAAAACTATCGAGATACTTACAATAATGGCCAAATTACTTTTGGTAAAGCGCTGGGTATTGGCCTTTTGATAACGCTTATCGCGTCAACTGTATACGTGGTGGTTTGGATGATCGACTTTAGCTATTTCGTTCCTGATTATGGTGATAAATACCAGGCGCAGGCCATAGCCGAAATGAAGGCAAGCGGTGTAAGCGCCGCGGAATTACAAAAGAAGGCGGCTGAAATGGCATCCACGATGGCAAAATATAAATCGAGCGCCATCTTTAGAGCAATGTTCACCTATTTGGAAATTGTGCCGGTTGGCATAGTGATATCGCTAATAGCTGCGCTTATACTTAAGAAAAATGCTAAACCAGCAACGGTAAACGTATAAATTAAAATAAAACTGAAAAATATGAAAAAAGTAACAGGCCTGGGCGGCGTATTTTTTAAATGCAATGACCCGAAAGGTATGAACGACTGGTATGTCAAAAATCTTGGATTGCCTGTCGGTGAATACGGAACTACGTTTGAGTGGCTGCAAACTGATGATCCGTCGAAAACAGGATCCACATCCTGGTGTACGTTTCCGCAGGAGACCAAATATTTCGATCCTTCAGCCAAGCCTTTTATGATTAATTACCGGGTAGAAAATCTCGATGCATTGGTTGAAGAACTAAAAAAGGAAAACGTGACCATTGTTGATGAAATAGCTGAGTATGACTATGGCAAATTCGTGCATATACTCGACCCGGAAGGAAATATTATTGAGCTTTGGGAGCCGAAGGATGAGTAGGAGCAGGGTAGCGCAGCAGGTGAGTGAGGGCCGTTAGCGCCTTTTCTATATGCATAGCTTTGACCTGATAACATCACCTTTATCCCGTCCCCTACAAGGCCAGCCAAAATGGCGTTCCGCCCAGGTTATCTTCCTGCGAGGTATTCGGGTCGAAGGTAACGGTGCCTAATGTCTTTTGATCGGTTTGCTTTAACTGGAAACCGCGGGTAGCTACGATGGTATCATCGTTATACGCCCTCCAATAATGCTGAAAAGAGAGGTCGTTATACAACTCGTTGCCGTCGAGCACAACACCCCAGCCAATATAAATACCGGGCACATAACCTGCAGCGTTCACGGCCGTGTACCATGCCTGGCAATAAGCAATCACATCTGCGGGAGCGCTGTCGGTGGCCACTTCTTCCAAGTCCAGCCAGACATTAACGCCTGGTGGCAGCCCAACCTGGTCACTGCACCAGGTAGCGGCATAGCTGCCGTAGGCGGTACCCAGGTCGGCTGTAGGCGCCCAGCCCGGATTGGCCACATGTTGTACGGCCATAAGAGCCAGACCGGCATTCAAAATAGCGGTGGCTTCGTCAAAAGTTAGGTTGCCCGTGCTTGAGCCTTCGTGTCGCGGGATGTACCGGATACAAAAGTCGTATCCTGCATTTTTGAATTCCTGCGCCTGGCTGGCGCTTAAAACCTGGTTTACATCAAACCCTGCTAAGCCTGCTGCGGCTCGCTGTACGGTACCGGAAAGTGTGGCCATGATAATTTGTTTTTTATAGTGATGCGATTTAGATTGATTGAGCTTCCGCGATTGAATATGCTACCCCGTGCTATTATTAAGGGCATGTGTTGCGTAACCGACGCCATATCAAACCTATAAAAAATATTCATCAATAAAAATAAAAACGGTATTGAAATAGCTTGTTAACCGTTTATCCGTTTGCCCTGCGCTGGTACTTTCGTTGATGCTGTATCCAATATATCCCCAATAATCTACCTTTGTGCATAATGTATCATCAAGAATTCACCCCTCCCGGAGAACTCCGGGATACCATAAAATGCTTTTGGTACAACAGCAGGGACGTTGGGGAACTGCCATCGAGTTTTGAGGTACAGCCTGACGGCTACGCTGAAATTATTTTTCATTTCGGAAGCGGCTGCAGTATTGTTCACGATGGGAGCTTGCATCCATTGCCATCACCGTTTATGATGGGGCTGCTCAATCGGCCTGTTGTTTTTCACACCAAAAAGCGGTTTGAGATCATCGGTATCCGGTGCTTTCCCTGGACGGTGTTCGATTTGCTTGGACTGCAGCCTGGTAAAAACGGAGTGCGCATATTTCAGCATCCCATCGCCCTGCTTCAACCAATGTTGAGTGAGCATATGGAAGCCGGCAGGATAGATGAAGCGCTGACACAGGTAAAACAGTATTTCCTGGGTGTACGGTCGGGGGTTGCTGCCGACAGCATGCTATTTAAAGCGGGAGCGGCCATGAGGGAAGCAAACGGCACCCTGCCGGTAAGCCAGGTAGCGGCGGCGGCCCACGCCACAGTACGCACGCTGGAAAGGAACTTCAAGCAATCTTCCGGTTACACGGTTAAAGATGTGTCGGCCCTGATACGTTTTGAACAGGTACGCAACCATTTTTGGCTTTATCCGGATGCCAACCTTGCCGGCTTAGCGCATGAGTTGGGTTATACCGATCAACCCCACCTGAGCAAGGAATTCAAACGCTACAGCGGCACTACGCCGGCGGCCTTCGCGCGAAAAGAAAAGAAAGAGAAACCGGCGGTAAGCAACGATTTTGTCGCGTTTATACAATCCTAACCCAGCAGCATTCCGGAATTTTGTGCTTTCAAATCATTCCATATGAAAGCAACAATTAAAGACCATAAATCAACACAAGATCAGCCTATATTCGACGTAATCATTGCCGGCGCAGGGCCTGTCGGGCTGTTCCTGGCCGGCGAACTGGCGCTGGTGAAATGTTCAGTATTAATACTGGAAAAGGCGGAGGACCCGCACTCGCCATTAAAGCAACTTCCCTTCGGCATACGGGGACTTTCGGCGCCTACCATTGAAGCGCTTTACCGCCGCGGACTACTGCAAGAACTTGAGATACACAAACGCCTTAAAAACCCACACCAAAATCCCAAGCAGGGCGCCAAACGCCAGGCAGGGCACTTTGCGGGCATTCCATTTCACGACGGCGATATTGACCGCTCACAGTGGCAGTACCGCCTGCCCAGCTCTACTGACACCAGCCTGATCTCTGAAATGCAAGAATTGGAAACGATTCTGTCTCGCCGTGCAGAAGCCCTGGGCGTGGAGATCATGCACGGGCTTGCCATTACGGGCTTTCATCAAAACGCGGATGAGGTGACTGTTCAGTCGGGCGACCAACCTTTTAAAGGTAAATGGCTAGTGGGCTGCGACGGAAGCCGCAGTGTCGTCCGCAAGATAGGCGGTTTTGAATTCGCCGGTACCGAGCCAGAATTTACAGGCTACACCGCTAAAATGGACCTAGTCGACCCGGAGAAACTGAGCCCAGGCAGGACTATGACGCCAGCAGGTATGTACCTGCAATCGCAGCCTGGCTACCTGGTGATACAGGATTTTGATGGCGGGGTATTTCATAGTTCAGAAAAGCCTCTCACGCTTGAACGTGTGCAGGAGGTGCTACGCCGGATCTCGGGCACCGACGTTACGATCAGGGTCCTGCATATCGCAACTACCTGGACTGACAGGGCACGGCAAGCTACTACCTACCGCAACGGACGCATACTTTTGGCAGGCGATGCGGCCCATATTCACGCACCGCTGGGCGGGCAGGGACTTAACCTTGGGCTGGGCGATGTCATGAACCTGGGCTGGAAGCTCGCCGCAACCATCCAAAACAAAGCGCCTGAAAGCTTGTTGGACACTTATTATACTGAACGACACCCCATCGGTGCACAGGTGCTGGATTGGTCGCGCGCCCAGGTTGCGATCATGAAGCCGACTCCCCAGGCCCGATCGCTAAACGCAATTTTCCGCGATCTTCTCAATACGCGCGATGGCGCCACTTACTTTGCAGCAAGGGTATGGGGCATTTTCACACACTATGATCTCGGCGGCGACCACCGCCTGGCAGGCCACAGCATTCCCAATTTTGAGTTAGAAGACGGCACAACAATCGGCGATCTAATGCACGATGGCCGGGGAATACTGCTTGATTTTGGCAGGAATGCTTCACTCAAAACCTTGGCGGGTGATTATGCCGACCAAATCAAGTACATTTCGGGCCCGGCGAAAGATCAATTAGGCCTGAGCGCAGTATTGGTACGCCCTGATGGGATAGTAGCCTGGGCTGCGGATAACGCCGCTGACCGGATCGAAGTGAAAAAGGCTGCCGATCGCTGGTTTGTTTGTAACCCGGGGATCAGACATTTAAAAAAGCTGAGGGATGGGACTAATTGCCAAAAGCAAATAAGCCGTCAGTTATAGTCCTGGCTGTGGGAAACCTGGCTCCTGATTTTTTTACCGTCAATCCCTGTCGCGGCTGAGCTTGGCGAAGGTTAAGGGGTTTTCCTCGAGCTCGAGTGTTTCTCGGCGGTGTTTAACGATGTGAATTGCCGTGAATATTGCTTCGCGGAATGAGGCTTCGGAGGCTTTATTTTTTCCGGCTATATCATACGCTGTGCCATGATCGGGAGAGGTGCGTACAAAATTTAAACCGGCGGTGAAATTAACGCCTGATTCAAAGGCGATCTGTTTAAAAGGTATCAGGCCCTGGTCGTGGTACATGGCCAAAACCCCGTCGAACTGCAAATAACTGCCGTTTGCGAAAAAGCCATCGGCCGGATACGGGCCGAAAGCAAGAATATTGTTACTTCTTGCTTCTTCAATAGCCGGGCTAATAATTTTCTGCTCTTCATCGCCAATGAGGCCGTTGTCGCCGGCATGCGGGTTTAATCCAAGCACCGCTATTTTGGGTTTTCGGATCCAAAAATCGCTGCGAAGACTGCCGTCCATCAATTTTAGTTTGGCCAGTATCTTTTCGGCAGTGATGCTTTCGGCAACCCTTGCCAGTGGGATATGACCGGTTACCACGCCGACTTTTATTGTATCGCTCACCAGGAA
>Ga0207132_1170_pt1 | contig 12946 bp, 14 predicted proteins | sample Alteio_BWMinHeat_14_FD_153554 | JGI IMG/M metagenome (GOLD analysis project Ga0207132, IMG submission 153554) | Enriched cells from forest soil in Barre Woods Harvard Forest LTER site, Petersham, Massachusetts, United States -... | ecosystem: Environmental > Terrestrial > Soil > Temperate forest >...
GGAAAACGGGGTTCCGGATCTTTGAACGCGCCAGCCTCCAACGACGTGTCGTTTCTGATCACTCCTGATGGTCAAATGGTCGTCGCCTAACATTTGTTTACCGGAGGACATTGAACTACAAATGCTCTCGATTGGAATCGATTCGATTCGGGCGGCGAGGCCCCGTTCTTCGCGAACGAAGCAAACTTTTGTGCGTGCGCCGACGTTAGGAATGGTCGAGAAACTCGAAAGCCTGATCTGTAGAACGTGTTTGTGATTTGATTTCGCTTCACAACCTGGGCACTTCGCCCGGGTTTGCTCTACGCTGCAACACAAACTCATCGTTGATGTCATGAAAAATACAAATTGGCGCACTTCGGCCGACAGCGTGATAGTCTGCGCGGCAACCATCGTATGTGTGGTCACCATCTATAAAAGCTAGGTCAAACTTGCAACTATGAAAATCGGGTGATGTCCCAACATGGAAAGTTATTGGCAAAAGGCTTTTTTACGATATGGTTACACTCCAAATGCAGTTTGGTCCGGGCGAAGAAGGGCGAGATGAATCGGCCCACCTTCGATTGCACGGCTCGGGCGTTATGCTTGCTGGAGCAAGAGGATGATTCTGCTTGCGAATATCGTTCGCGATTTCAGGCACACAGTCAGGAGTATTTCTAAGTGCCCCGGCTTCGCCGTGGTCGCTGTTCTTATCCTCACTTTGAGTATTGGCGCAAATACTGCCATTTTCAGCTTGTTGTACGGTATGTATCTCGCACCGCTGCCGTACCCGGACCCAACACGCTTAGTCGATATAAGTATGGCGCAAGTTAGCCAGCAGAGGTTCACGGCAGGGACGTCACTTCTGAACCTAAGAGACTGGTCAGCTTCAAGCCATTCCTTCCGGGGTTTTGCGGCACACCGGCCCCAATTTTTCGTAGCTCTAAGTAGTGACGGGTCATCCAGTGAGGTCCATGCGTGGCGGCTTTCATCTGCAGCATTGCCTCTGCTTGGCGTTCCGCCTTTGCTTGGGCGATGGTTTGTCGCGGATGAGGATAATGCGTCAGGACCACGTTCCGTCATCATCTCCTATTCATTATGGCAACAGCAATTCGGCGGCAGCCAGCATGTGTTGGGGCGTAGGGTCCTGATTGATGGCGACACGTTCACCATTATTGGTGTCATGCCGAATGGATTCGAGTTTCCGGCTCTAATGGATCGGTGGAAACCCGTGATGTGGCTATCCTTAAATCTCCCCACCGAGGTCGCCGGAAGCCGGAGTAGTCATTCCCTCCAGGTGATCAGCCGTGTGAAGGCTGGAGTGGCTCTGAAAGAGGCTGCGCTGGAAATGCAAACGATTACTCGCCAGCTTGCCGTAGCCTATCCGAAGGAAAATGCTGAATGGCCCGCCGCGAGGGTGTCCCCTCTGGACGAACGGGGATACCTCAAGACGTTCCGTTCGACACTGTGGCTTCTTCTGGCAGCAGCGGGCTTGGTACTTCTCATCGCGTGCACAAACGTTGCCGGTCTTCTCATTGCTCGTGGCGAAGCGCGAGCCCGCGAGCTTGCCATTCGAAGGGCTCTCGGGGCTCCAACCCATCGCCTCGTATCCCCAGTGTTTGCCGAAAGTTGCCTCATCGCTGGCGCGGGATGTTTGCTAGGTCTATTGCTCAGTTTCTGGATCCTTCCTGTTTTCAAAGCGCTCATACGGGATGCGCCTCGCATCGACCAGGTCGGCCTGCGCCCCGCCGTTTTCGCGTTCGCGGCGGTTGTGTCGTTTGTGGCTGCGCTCCTGGCGGGCATATTCCCCGCGTTACGACTCGCAAGAAGCGGCGCAATGAGCCTTCACTTCAGCGGCGGAGCAACGCCACGCCAACGGTTGCGGAAAACATTGGTAACGGTTGAAGTAGGGCTTGCGGTTGTGTTGCTGTCCGCTGCGGGATTGCTCCTCGAGAGTCTCTGGCGTGTAGCCCGCGTGGAGCTTGGCTTTCGTACCGAGCGCGTGCTCTCGGTCCAGGTCGATTTAGTCAAGCGTAGGTACGGAACGGCAGCCCGTGTTGAGGCCTTCCGGCAGGAACTGATAGAACGCGCTCAGGCTCTCCCGGAGGTACTATTCGCGGCGACGAATTCGGCTCCGCCCATGGGAGCGATGTCGCAAAATACCGATTTTGAAGTGGAAGGAATAGCGGGAGCCCAGAGCGCGTCTTTCTCGAATGTAAGTTCGGACTATCTCCGCGCGATGGGCATTTCCGTGATACGAGGGCGCAACTTTGATTCGTCGGATCGCCCGGGTTCTCCGCCGGTCGTCATAATCAGCGTGTCGGCAGCACAGAAGATTCCTGCCGAGCCTCTGGGCAAACGCATCCGGCTGAATAGATTGAACTCCCCAGAATTGTTCACAATCGTGGGCGTCGCTCGCGATGTCCACGATTCGCCGGAGAGTCCGCCCGCTGCCACGATCTACGCGCTCACAAACCAGTTGCCTGAATCCGAACCGGCGAGCGACCCCGCTCGCTTAATCGTGTTGCTCGTCCATACCTCAGACAACCCCTCGAACCTGGGCAACGGTATTCGCGAGCTTGTTGCGGATATCGATAGAGACCAGCCCGTGGGCAATGTGGAAACCCTGCGCGAGCTACTTGGTGACAAGTTGGCAGCTCGGCGTTGGAATACACTCATGATTAGCCTGTTCGCCGGGCTCGCCATTTCACTAACCATGGTCGGCGTGTTTGCGCTTGTGTCTTATTCTGTAAACTCTCGTACTCCCGAGATCGGGGTGCGTATGGCAGTCGGCGCGTGTCCATCTAACATTTTGCTTATGTTTCTTCGTGAGACGCTGATCTTCTCACTTATCGGTGTATCGCTTGGAGGGATAGGCTCGCTTTTTGCAAGCCGGCTACTTGCGAGCATGCTGTATGGAGTGTCGCCAAAGGAAACGCATGTTCTTCTCATCTCTGTGCTAGCTGTAACTGCTGCCATGCTTCTATCAGCACTTGTTGCCAGCCGACGAGCGACAGCATTGGATCCTGTCGTAGTGCTGCGGCGTGAATAATGTACTGGGCACGACGCCTGACCTGACCCCCTCCAACTGTGCAAAATCCTCGCGTCGTTCTCCGCACGATGCCTTTGCTTATTTTATATTTTTTCTTCGGATTGCCCCCACAAACAAACGACTTGAGGCCGCGTGAAACCGCGGTGGGCTTCTTGTTTCGTGCATTCTCATCGTCGAAACTTCACTTTGGGGGTTGCGGCCCATCCGATAGGACGCTTTAGTTGGCCGCAGAAGTTAATGGCGCTCGCAAGGATCACCTCGCTGCGCGCAGAGGTTCGTCCGATGGAAACGGATCGCCGCATAAGTGAGAGCACTGGGGCTGAACTATCTATCGCTTCGCCCTGGAGGGTTCCAAAACTCGGGAAAAGGCTATCTGAATCCAAGCCAAGCCATCACCGGGCTGGACTTCTTCACGAAAACCACATGATTGTACGATTAGGCGACTAATCAGATGGGCCAACTTAGACTCCGTGTCGAGAATAAAGGGCTTCGATTCTTTTTAGTTTTTCCGGAAAACTGCCGTAAATGTCCTCATCGGCGTTGAAGGCTGATTGGTTCTGACCCACATGCCGAACAGCTGGCAGCAGTTCATTCATAATTGGCAAAATGAACTCATGTTGTTTTTCCAGCTTTTCTTCCACGAGGCCCAGAAAGCAACTCGCTGCGTCCGAGTCTTGAAGGTCATTAAAATTCCCAGCCATCACGAAATCTCGAAAACCGAGCATGTAGTAGCGGAACGGTATTATCGGCATCCATCGCAATTCACCAGTGCGCTCTATTACGTTCCGGTAGAAGTGGGGTTGCATTTCTTCATTTGGTATGGCCTCCGAAGAGGTCATGTGCGTACTCTTGGTCGAGGTCAGCCCGGTAATCTCCCCACGCTGCTTCCGTCGGAGCACGCATCATTTGCCGTCCTTTGGGTCTTCGTCAGTTTATCTGCCCACAATGGTGAGCAACGGCCCATTCGATTTGACTGTCACCGCCTGATTAACGAGGTCGCCGAGCGAGAGCTAAGCGGTGCGGACCCGGACAGCACCTGCGTGTCAAGAGATCTCCTGAAGTCTTACGTCGTGAGCCGGATGCGGGACCATTCACCGGGCTCCGGAAACGTCGTCGACCTGTCCGAAGGGTTTTCCCACCTCGGGGCAATGCTGGACTGGGTTGACCCGCAGTACGATTCGATTCGCAGGGGCTCGGCGGATACACGAGGCTCTAAGAAACAGGATAGGCACGTACTCCAATACATCCAGACGGGACGCGCGGTGGCTAAACGAAAAATTCCCGAGGCTGCCGTTCAATCCGTCACGGCCAGCTACCTTCACGCACGTCAGCTTGGTGAGGACCCTGATCATCGAAGCCAACCCGCTGAAGAACGGCGACGGAATGGACTTCGGCCACGCTGTGATGGCCAGCACGTTCGCGAGCTTCGCGGCGCTGGACAAGCACTGGAAGTGCCGAATCGAGGGCTTTCCCAGACCCAACGGCCTCGCGCGCATCTACTCAGGTACGGAACTCGACGCAATGGTGGCTGACATCGAAGCGTGGGCGTCCCCGAACTGAGCGCACCTTTCTCTCCATCTAAATCAAGCCGTGCGGACGAAAAGCGCGTCATACCATTACGGTCAGCGGCACCGAGGCCCGCCCTGGCGCGGGAAAAAAGTCGAAGACTTTCGTATGATTCAACGTACGGATCTACGATGCGGCTCAACCCTCGGAAGCCTGCGTGATCTAAGAAAATGCAGACAACAACCGTGGAGACATCCATCAAAGCCTCTTTCGCAATCTGTGTTGTGGGGTGTCCGTGCCTGGTGGTCGCAGCCTATCGCGGTTGGGCCAAGGGCCGTTTACAGAATCTATTGCAACGGCGCACGCTCCTAGGCTTGGCCTCGGTATCTCTCACTCTCTTCAACTGGTTTGCCTTCATTGTGATAATTATGGCTGGTAGAACTAGCATGCGAGTTGGAGTCGTCCTCTCCCTGGATATCTGGGCACCGATAAGCGTTCTTATTGCGCTCGCATCTGCAGCTTTAGCCTTTGCACTGGCGGGAATGGCTAGGATCTATGCTGTCTCTGCTGCCCTTCTGATGGCCGCCATCTGGGTGATCGGGTTTCTCGGCGGACGGAACTAAGAGTGCCGCGCCTTGACTCTTGGGTGGCCTGCCGTTTGCGGTTTTGTTTCTTGCAGGCCGTGGGTTGTGCATCTCTCTTACGAGGCCGCTACAAAAACATCAGTTTATGGGGAGATTTTCAGAACTCCCAGGCTTAAAGGCAATCGAATCATCAGGAGTTATGGAGCGGGCAATGGGTATCGAAACCGCGCCCAAAAACTGGGAGATTTGGCGCGCGAGCCGCCGACTCAAGTCAACAATTCCGCAGTCCGAGAAGCAAGGTTCGTAAAGAGCAGGGAAGCAATCCGCGTTGGATGAGTCAGAGTTTAGCAGGAGAGTGAACCGCTCTGACTCCAGTTGACTCCAATTGAAACTTGGCGGAAGCTGCAACGTCATCATTCGCCGTGATCTGGGAGTCTAACGTTTGAGTTCGACTCCCACACGCTTCGCGTCTTTTGTCCGACGCGTACGAGTATTAGGTCCACGAGATGGCTGGAAATTGCGTACCGGTCACTCCTGCCTGGGTGCCCCTGTTGTCGCGATATGTACTTGTCGTATATCAGACCTTAATTTCGCGCTCTACTTCGTCGCCAATTCAAGCAAGATTAATCCATACTTCGATCGACCCATGGATGAAATACGCACGTCCGAGTCACGCACCTCTCCGCCGCCTGCCAACAATGCTACGGTGCCCGGCAGTAGTCCGATGACAGGGCATGAGAAGCACTGCTTCGTTGTTATGCCGTCAGGTCGCGACGTTTCTGAACAGAAATGGTTTAAGGGCTGGTTCGACATCGTGATCAAGGCTGCAGTAAAGGAAGCTGGCTATGATCTGTCTTGGCAGCGACAGAGGAGCAGCCAGGAGCAATCAACGATGAAATTCGGGCACGTCTCGCTGTTGACCCCAAGGTCGTCGTTGACTTGGGGGGAGCCGAACTGGAGGACGACCCAAACCCGAACGTCATGTATGAGCTTGGCATTCGTCATGCTTTGAGTCTTCCGCTTGTAATGATGGCTTGGAAGGGTCAGTCAACGGAACCACCAAGGCCCCTTTTGGTGTAGGTTTTCTTCACAAGCCCCACGACGTTCGCCAGCTGAGCGGCGTGTCAAACCCGGCGAGCGAGGCATAGACGCTCCACTGACCGTGATGGATCGCCTCGTGTTGCACAAACTCCCACGCGAACAGCGCGAAGGTAAAAGGGGTTCCATCCCAATCGATCGGCGCGTCGATGTCGACGGTTTCCAGTGTGGCGAGCAAGTGTCGCTGCTTGTCATCAAGCCCGGCGAGCAGCGCCTCCCGAGTCAGCGGACCGACATAGTGCTCGTGCTTTCGCGTCCAATCCACTTTTCTCGTCGCCAGCGCGGCATTGTAGACACCACGCACACAGACGACGTGCCGCAGTTGCTTGCAAAACGGCGCGAAGCCGTCGCCAATCCGATGCGGTGCCGGTGCGCGCCCAGACTTTCCGGGCGGGGCAGGCGTAAAGTCCCACATGTCCTCGGGGACTGCGCGCACAAAATCAGTGGTCAAGGCATGGAGCATTTTGCTGTACCGTACAAAATCATCGATCGACATTGCGTGATCTTAGCAGCCCGTTTCACCGCGGGCTACTAGGCCAATGCCTGGCCTAGTCGGTTCTGGGCCGACCAAGATCGGTGCTCTGCAACGTAAGCTTCTTTCGGACCCGGTCCCAGCAGGCGACCTTTTCTCGGTGGAGGTCACACTTCGCCTCTACGACGCGCAGGTACTTTAGAGAGAACTGTCCATCTTCCTCTTCGAAGACCCGCATGTAGTTGAACGGAGAGCTCTCCACTTTTATGTTCCACATGCTCCGGTCATAGTAGGAGTCCCCAAAAACCTTGGTCAAGGTTTTCGAATCGTAAACTGCGAACGGCATTCCGCCGTTGGTCCCGTCCGCCGTATCAAAGAACACCAATCTGCCCTTGGCACCTTGTATGATGAATCTTCCTCGTTCGGCAATCCAAATTCCTCGATGTGATCCGCTCGCGAGAGAAACGCCTCATCCAGCGCTGTCGCAAAATTCGTGGTGGCCAGAAGCAGGACATTGCGGTGCTGCCGCGTAAGGCGATCCATGCCCGACAGCACGGCGTCGGTTGCGCGATGGACATCGACAGGATTGGCATCGAAACTCAATTTGTGGCGCGAGACTGCCAGCGTCTCCACCTCGTCCAGCAACACTATCGCGGCGCCGCCCATCGCTAGCTCCGGGATCGTCTGCTCAAAGAGCTTGGTCATCGCCTGCTGGCTGCGACCCAACGCCGAGCTTGCCAAAGCGTGCGGATCGACTTCTACAAAGGTGCATTTTGTACCGGGGAGCCGCTTGGCGATCTGATTTGCCAGGCCGCGCGCAACCGTCGTCTTGCCCGTCCCCGGCGCGCCGCATAAGTCTCGATGATTCAATTGCCTTTATGCGGCTGAGTCGCTGAAAATACCCCTAGCAATGGTTGATTTTGGGCGCCAGTCGCGGGATTCATATTCCCAGTATCTTTCGCACGTCCTTCGTACCATTGGCGGGTGGAGCAGAGAATTCCGGCGGGGTGTCGTACCCTTCGGGTTTCAATGGTGCGGGTGCCCCACATGCGTCTTTTGAACGTTGGGTCCTGGGTTGGGGATTAAATGGTGGGCTTAGTGGCCTGCCCTTTCGCGTTCGCGTTTTGCGGCCGCTCTTCTATTTCCGCACCAGCCGCTCCGTGCGTCATGATCCCCGAACGAATTTTTCTCCGCTTCCGCCCAAATCGCAAAATCAACCCAAACACCGCCATCACCACCGCTGCCCGCCAAAGCCTTTCCTGAACGCCAATACCTGTTTCGGCAGGACGCCGCCGACGCCGGTAGACGCGCCGAGATGCCCTCCTACAATGGAATTGGGCCACTCCGGATGCGCTGCCCCAAATGCCAATTCGATCATCCGTTGCAGACCACCGAGTGTCTGAAGTGCGGAATCGTTTTCTCGCGCTACCACGCGGCGCTGGAAAGCGCCGCGAACCAGGCTAATCCGGACGTCGCGGTGGCCGTGTCCGCTCCTCCCGCACCGGCCGAGCCTGCTGCCGCTGCCAACGATGCCCTTAGCCGCACCGATGCCCGGACCGAGCTGAAGTACCGCATCCTCGCGCTTCCATTGGCCTTGCTTCTGGCGCGCCTCGTTGCCGGCACGGGCCTGCGCATGGCGGCGGCCATGCTGGCCATGGTGCTGCACGAAAGCGGGCATGCCATCACCGCGTGGCTCACCGGCCGCTGGGCCATCCCACTGCTCTGGGTTACCCCGCACGGCCAAGAACGTTCCTGGTTGATCGTTCTGCTGGTAACGGCCGTCATTGGCTTTGCCGGATTTCTGGCGTGGAAGATGGAACGTCAGGGATGGTTTCTCGCCGCCGCTGCGTTGCTCCTCCTGCAACTGGTCGCGTTGTCTTTGCCCGGGGAAGCGCTGATCGTTTTCTTCGGGGATGGCGGCGCCCTGGTGCTGGCCACCCTGCTGATGGCGACGTTTTACGCGCCGCGTGAAAGCCGGCTATATAAGAGCTGGGGTCTACGCTGGGGATTGCTGGCTATCGGGGCGCTCAGCTTTATGCACGTTTTTCTGATGTGGAGAGGGCCGCTCGAAGATCTTCCGTTTGGCGAGATCGAGGGCGTGAACCTGTCCGATCCGAGCTTGCTCACCGAAATGTACGGCTGGACGGTCCTGCAAATGGTTGATCGTTACATACGGCTGGGGACGCTCTGCCTGCTGGCTTTGCTTGCGCTGTACATTTGGGGACTGGTCTCCGCGTACCTCGAATTGCGACGGAGCCCGGCTGCGTAGAAGCGCGTCTCGTTCGGAGAATGTCAGAGTCGTCGCAATCGCATTAAGCAGTCAGGCCCTGCTCGGTTGCTGAGCCTCTACGGTTGCAGAAAATGCGAGAAGAGAGGGAAGAACCAACAACACACAAGGTCGCTTGACCGATGTTTCATTGGCGCGGCCTGCCTCTCTGAATTAGACAGCAAAATTGGTCGGAGAGTGCCAGGGAGATGCAGGAGATGGCGCGACCGTTTCCAAGTCTGGTTAGTATTACCGAAGTGGAATTCGTGATCGGCACCTGTCTGGTTACCGCTTATCAGAAGTCACGTAGGGCGGCCAGCTTTGGTATACGAAGATCAATAATAATAATAAGTGAGGGCGCGCCGACGCCCGGTTGAGGATTCGAGCGCACTGCCCGGGCTGGAACAGTAGGACGCATCTTGCTCGGTCCAATTGCCGTGGTCATCATATCGGTAGGAAAAATGAACTGCAGAGTACGCAGGCGGTCCGGTACCGGGAGTGGTTTTCTCCTCTTCGCTGAATATTTGTGTGCCGCGGGTGATTTCTGTCGCCTTGTCGCCGTGCTCGTTGTAAGTAGTTTCGATTACATCCTCATGATTGAAGATTTGGCGACGCATCTGATTTACGCGGCCTTGGGCGTCGTAGTTGTAAACAACCGAGAAGGGCCCGGGTTGCCCGCCCATGAGTTTCGTAAGCCGTCCACGTAGCTGCTGTGTACCTCGGTGTGTACACGCGCCCTTAATTCCAGGTATCACATTCTGTTCGAAACAGAAGTTGCGAACGTGGGTTCGGCTCCAATTTCAGATATTTGTTCAGTCCTCAAAAATATCCTTTGGCCAAATTCCAGAGGAGATCCCCCACAACGCCGCCTCTGGCCCGCGACGGCAACGCGAGTAGAAAGTAGCCCATATAGAAGACCGACTGAACCGACCCTGAAGTCACGAGACCGCCATTTTCAATCAAAAGAGACCATGATTTTCTTGAACCGTGATGGATTCTCACTCCAGGAACACAATGCATCTGATGCTTCCTCAAGGGGAACAACCAAACTCACTGCCTGATCCACCGGAAACCGCCGTGCCTCGAGATAGCTGATCACCGCGCGAAAATCCGGCGGCTGAGCATTCCTTGATCCGAGAACATCCAATTCCTTTTGAACGAACAGCCGGGTCTCATAGCTCACCGGTTCTTTGGCGTACCCGATATACACCACCCTACCCGTGAACGAAACTTCTTCGGCGGCGGCTCGGAATGTCGCCGGTGTGCCAACCGCCTCGATTACAACATCCGGACCGCGGCCTTCAGTTATTTCCCGCAACCGATCGTGCAACGGTTCGCTGCTACTGTTTATGGTCTGAGTGCCGCCAGCCGCTCGCGCAAGTTCCAGTTTTTCATCATCGACATCAATGCAGATCGTACGCGCACCGCGAGCATTCGAAGCGGCTACGGCCCCGAGCCCCACGCCGCCACAGCCGATAACTGCGACCGTGTCCTCTGCTGTGACTCTCCCGCGTGCTGCCGCATGAAACCCCACGGTCAAAGGCTCTATCAGGCACAACTCCTTCGGCGTGAGCTTTGCCGGATACAATTTCTCCGGCGGCATCGTAATAAACTCCGTGAGTGCACCGTCCCTTTGTACGCCGAGGGTTTCGTTGAACTGACACGCATTCGGACGTCCCCGCAGGCATGCTGCGCACTTATCGCAACTCGTGTAAGGAGACACGGCTACGTCCATCCCAACACAGAGCCTGCTGTCGCGGACATCGGCTTCGACGATTGTGGCGGAGACTTCGTGCCCGAGAATCCGTGGAAAAGAAACAAGCGGGTTTAACCCACGAAAGGAATTCAAATCGCTTCCGCAGAAACCCACCATTCGGACCTTCAGCAATATGTTTCCACGCGGTACCTCGGGTTCTGGTATCGTCTCGATGGATGCCTGCCCTGGCTTCTGAAGTACGAGCGCTTTCATGCGTGAACGCAGTCCTACGCACCCGCTAACGAATGGCCGGGGTGCGCTTCGAAGGCTCATTCTGAATCCCTCGTTAGCCGGCCATCAGAATTCGAGTTTCTTGCTCGACGCTCCTGTCGCGAACCAAAATTAATCGGTGCAGTTATCGATGTCAAGGAATTGGCGGGGAATTGGCGGGGACGACGAGACTCGAACTCGCGACCTCTGCCGTGACAGCGCCCATGGCTGATGTAACTGATTGATATCAAACGGTGCCGGCGGACATCTTTTGATACCACAGGGTACTGTTTATCACCTCTTATTGATGTCCCCTTATTGTACGCGGATTGTGCTTATCCGCTGCCCGGCTGCTGTCGGCCTTCTTGACGTTTCTTGCGTTCGGCATCCTGCTCCAGCATGCTCACCATGAGGCGAAGTGGTGACCGAAACGTGGTCGCGCGCAACCGGTCGAACATAGTTTGCAAATCAACGAGGCCACGGACTGCAGCAAGGTCCAACGCTGCGAGCGTGCCGATCACATTCAGTCCGCGTTGGCGAGCTATAGTCACGCCGTCTCGCTCGTCCATCAATAAAAGAGCGGCTTGGAGTTCGGACGCAAGCGCTATTGCTTCGCGCTCGCCTTCGTCAAGATGTGCCAGAGCGGAATCGACGGGCTACTACTTCCAACCACAAGGGAGGCTGCGAAATCCACGCACAATAGCCGGCGTGTTTGCATGGGCCAGCTCGACCTTCACAGCGGGAGGGATCAAAACCCTTTGATATAAACTTGGAAGAGTATCGGCTGCTTGGATAAGTACGAGGTAGTTCAGGGGAGTTGTGTCAGCTACGATCGATTGCATCTACAGGCCGAGTTGCCGGTGCGTCTCGCGATCCCGTTCAATGTCTTCCAGTGTGTATTCCAGTTCGACGCCGTGGCTCTTCAGAAAGGCATCGACTTCCATCCGGGTTTCGTAACCCAGCAATCGGCGGAGTTGGACAGCCGAAATCTTACGTTCGCGGTAAGCTGCTAGGGCCAGGGCCTCAAAGGCCGCGCGGGACAAATCTTGACCAGGAGCAGCCAGAGCCGCTGAGAGTTCGTCAGGAAGGGCAATCGTGACGTGTCGCATGATTCGAAAATTATAGCATCATCCGAGGAGAAAAATACGCTGGTCCACCCGAATGAGTTGTCAACCTTTGCGGGGCGTGAATGAATGGAAAGGCCAGCCTATACTTGCTTGCTACTCTGTATTGAATGAATATGAAACGCCTCGCACCAGCGATGCTGCTCTATCTACTTGGAATCATTGCGCTGAACGCGAAAAACACGATGCGGCGCCTGCGCGTCGAACTAGCGGAACAACAGCGCTCGTTGGTGTACTCCTTGGTTGACCCGTGGGCCTCAAGCGGGGAAGTGTATGTTGTCTCTGTTGAGAACCGCACCCGGTCGAAAGCCAAGGCAAAAGACATTCAAAAACTAGCGTCCCAGATGTGCTCCTCGCCGGAAGGACGCTATTCGATTTTTTACAAGAACGGACTCTGGCTCCGGGACAATCGATCTGGCGAAGCCTTGCAGGTCGAGGCCGAAGGCCAGTTTTCCGCGCAATGCTTTTCCTCGGATGGCAAGTTCGTTTATTCCACTGGAAAGACGGTCAGAATCTTTGACTTGGCGAGCAGGAAGAGTGTGGATATTGGGAAGGGAAGTTACCCGACCTGGTCGCCGGACGGAAAATGGCTCGGTTTCGACGATGGCAGGCACTATCTGTTGTTGAACCCAACGACAGGAACCCGTAAGAAGCTCTTTAGCACCAAAGATTCAGCGGGCGGTGACTGGTCACCCGACTCGCGATACCTGACATATACAAAGCCGGGAGGACGCATGGGCGGCTTTCTCTTTTGGGGAATCAAATGTATCGAGCCATATCGAGTCTGGGTCTGGCGCGTGGAAGACGATACACACGATTGGGTGCAGGAGATTTGCAAACCGGGGCGCGGCTTCACATGGGTAAAGAATTCTGACCTATTGTTTGAGCAGCCAAATGGTGAA
>Ga0207132_1171_pt1 | contig 12925 bp, 9 predicted proteins | sample Alteio_BWMinHeat_14_FD_153554 | JGI IMG/M metagenome (GOLD analysis project Ga0207132, IMG submission 153554) | Enriched cells from forest soil in Barre Woods Harvard Forest LTER site, Petersham, Massachusetts, United States -... | ecosystem: Environmental > Terrestrial > Soil > Temperate forest >...
ACATGGCCGTTTGATTCTACTAGGCGGAACGCCTGTGGGTAGGCTCGATAGAGCACATCAAAACAGGCCGGGTCCGGTGGGAGGTAATAGTTGAAACCTCGGTCGATAACAATCACGTACTGGATGTGATGTTCGCTGATGCCGCGCATCAAAACGTCCGGGTTTGTGATAGGTGGAAACCAAACAACTTTTCTTTCCGAATAATAGTAAACAAGCGAAACGAGTCGAGATGCAACGATGGCACTGGGATCGGTGTGAGATTTGATCCATCGCGCGGCCTGAATCTCGGGAATCTGATCAAGTCTTGTGGATCCAGCGATGAGATTCTCCCGGCCTATGGGAATCTCGGCGGCGACGCCGCTTGCAACCAGGCACGTCAATGCCAGTACCGCTAACAACTGGGCAGGGGTGAACGAAAAGCTTCCCATCGAGTAGCGCCTACCTAAGAGACTTCCCGCCGAAAACAGGAACTGCGGGGACGGGAGTGACCCGTTCCAGGCCAATCTCGCGCACAGAACGGCGGACGACGCCCAGAAGACTGCGGAGAGTTTGTCCTGAAGACCGTGACCAGGCGTGGCCATCCAACCTTGCCGGGCGGCGAAAAAAGCTAAAGTGATCGAGAGAGGCAGGAACACAGCAGCGACCCTGCGGGGGTAATCTTGTGACCAACGATGAATGGCTAGCGCGCCCTCTGCAAGGTAAAGGCAGGCCAGGGGGAGGATGGGGAGAGCAAACCTGGGCGTTTCAAAAGACCACGGCCAAAGAAGATAGATGCATTCATAACCTAGGAAATACAAGGCACAGAGTTGGAAATCACTACGCAAGAGAGAACTGCCAACGCCCAGCACAACGAGCAAGACAGCGCCTGCGACTCCAATCGAAGCCCAAGAAGGGCTAATCCAGATGCGTGTCAAAGCGTATTCAAGATAGAGAGTTCTTTCTTTGAGGTTGTTTCCGACGCGCAGCACGATATCTTTTGGCGAAGCTAAGCCCATCTCTGGGTAATTGCCGCTTTTCAACCTCAATTGGGCGGCATAGCTCTCAGGATATCCGTGGAGCGGCCATTCTCTTGGATTGCTGCCGCGATGCAGCCATAGAGTTTGTACGAAGAGTGCGAGGAGAATTGCTGGAGCAACGAACGCGAGCCGGGACTTGCCAGCCGGAAGGTCCCGGAAGAACGAGAGCACGACCCAGCCCAACAAGGCGCCGATCAGAGCGATCCCGACCGACTGAATTAACACGGCCGATGCCACCAAAAGAGCCAGCAGGGACGCCGCCAGGACCCTGCGCGTACCACTCAGCGAGAATTCTAATTTCGGTGCGAGAAATAATACGAGCATACTCACAAAGAAATAGGGGTACGCAGGCCACAAACGCGAAGAAACATGTACGAAGAGGGCAGGCGAAGAGGCCAGGAGCAAACAAGAAGTAGCCGCAATGAGTCGTCCACCCTGACGACGAATAACCTCGTAGCACACCAAGAATCCCAGGGTCAAAAACAGGGGCATAGTCCGAATCAGAGAGTCATGCGTGCAGTCAGAAGTCGCGCAGACTGCGGCTAAAATAACCGGAAAACCTGGAGGCTGGACTCGCTCGGGAACAAAGTCGTTTGAGTACGACCAGTGAAGCAGTGACTTTGCGAGCGTGACATAACTGGCATCCTCATGGAGTAAGTCCGGGGCTTCCTCGTAAAAGAAAAACGGCAGGGCTCCGAGGCACAAAATGAGGGCGCAGATTAAAAGGTCCACCACGTCGGTCGGACCTCGGGCTGGGAAGGTCCTTTCAAGCATACCAACTCATCTTTCGCGGGGGCTAAAATAACACAACCACGTGTTAGCCGCTGGACAAAGATTTTCTCCGGTCCTCGCAGCCGGCCGACTGTAGACTTTTTACACTCCTAGACGAGCCTAAGGTGCCTTCAATACAGAAAAGTGACTGTCATGTTTTTTTTTGACGTTAGCATTGGAGGCTGGAACGGTCGACCTGCGGCGGCCTTCCGACTCGCATAAAGATTGGATCGGAGCGGCCGAGCTCTCTACCTACTGGCTGGGAATCCACACCGACTCGTTCGCACCAATGATGGGGACACGAGGCTGCGCGCATGAGTGATTCGCCCTCTAGACGCTCAGTACGGGACAGACTGAAAAAGTGACGGAAGCCGGCAGCTGGAAATTTCCCAGCGCCGCGCAACTGAGACTCCGTTGCTTGCATGCACAAAATGCCGGCGAGGTTCGTGGATCAGCAAACACAACGAACACAGCGGGTCTCCGGGAATCCGCTTCAGCTAAAACAGGCACACGCGAGAGGACTGCGTACCCGAAGGCTAAGGTATCGGTAGGCCCCGGTAAGTAGGTATCCGAGCAACCTTGCATCGCCGCCTTTATGCTTGCGTCCGATGATGTTCCCGAAGGTCTGTTTTACGAGTTGGAACGTCTCCCAATAGGCCAGACGCATCACTTGACGGTCACCCTGGAACGTGTGCTTCAAATAGAAAGCCCCACGCGCTGCTACATACGCCCGCTCGATATTCGCGCGGTCTTGCTCTGACCGTCGGCCATGGTCGTGAGAGACAAGAACAGCAGGTGAGTAAACAGCTTTAAGGCCGGCTCTTAATACTCTGTAAGCGAAATCTGAGTCTTCCGCAGCAAGTAGGGGCGCGCCGGGGCCGAATCGGGTATCGAATATCCCGATGCTGCCAATAACGCCCCGCCTGAGTGCCATGTTGCCCGCACCCACGAAGCTGAAGACATTGTTGGGATCGATCGCAACCCTTTCCTTGTATGGACGAATGCCAAAGGGCAAGTCGCGCTTATCATGAAGCTCGACTCTCCCGCCGAGCAGCGCAAGCGAAGTATCTTCTCGGAATTCCTTCGAGATGATCGAGAGCCAGTGTGGATCAACGATGCAGTCGTCGTCGGTGAACGCAAGAATGTCGCCGGACGAATTGCTGAGACCCGAATTCCGAGCTAGTGAGAGCCTGGCGGCTCTCTCGAGCACGTATTTTATCGGAACGTACGATTTCCTGGCGAACGCTTCGATAACTCTCCTCGTGTCGTCCGTCGAAGCGTTATCGACGCAAATCAGTTCCCAGCGCAGTCCTTCTGTCTTCATGGCCAGCAGAGCCTCAAGACAGCGCACTAGTTTCGCGGCTCGATTTCGAGTGCAGACAATAACGCTTAGCGATTCACCAGACTTGTGTCTGCTGTTGAGCGCGGAATCGGATTCAGGTGGAAGAGACTCTTCGAGCATGTTGATAGCTCAAGTATGTCCATCCAGGCTCGAAGATGAAAGTGTCGGTGCCCATAGTGCCATGCCAAGAAGCTGCTCTTGCACACGATGATGGCGCATTCGCGTCGATACTTTGGGGGACTCCCAAGCGAGTGGTAGAATACGATTAGTCATGTATCGAGCGATGGGCGATGCCTAATAGACGGTGGATCCGTTTTTCCTTAGTGGCTCTTGGGTTTTTCCTGTTGGTTGTTCTTGGCGCTATGGCTTCAATTCACGCCCTCAACTGGCGCGCAAAGATTGTCTTTTACAAGGCTACAGGCCAAATCAAAGATATCGAGTGGTCCGACCTCACGCGGATGCTGCGACCTGGAAGTGATATTTATCTGGAGCGATTGGCCGAGACACGGAGTCCTTATCTGGCGGTAGAAAATCCCCTCTCTTCAAAGGGTGACGTCGATGCAGGTCAACAATTGTTTCTTGAAAACTGCAGCTCATGTCACGGAGACCAAGGACACGGCGGCCCGGGGGGCCCAGATCTATATAACCGCACTTATCGACAAGGCCATAGTGATTGGGCGCTGTACCGGACGATCAAGCTAGGCATTCCACAAACCGCGATGGTGGGACGAAGGTTGCCCCGTGATGACGTGTGGCGGCTGGTCAGCTTCATCCAGCACACGACCGCTGATTCGGTAGCAGAGAAAACGACATCAAGCCCAGTGTCGATTCAGCCAGTTTCAGCGACAGAACTTCGAGAGGCTGGGGATCGTCCTGGCGAATGGCTGACCTATTCGGGTTCCTATTCGGCGCAGCGTCACAGCCTTCTCCGGCAAATCAATCGTGAGAATGTGTCGCACCTGCGCATGGAGTGGGAGCGACAGTTCTCGACCTCGGCGGAGCGCGTGGAAACGACGCCCATCGTGCGCGGCGCTGCCATGTACGTTACTGAGCCTCCGAACCGCGTTCTCGCACTGGATGCCGCGACGGGCCGGGTACTCTGGACGTACTCGCGGGAACTGCCCGCGAGCCTGCCACTTTGCTGTGGTCAAGTCAACCGAGGCGTGGCAATTCTGGGCAATCGAGTGTTCGTAGGCACACTGGATGCACACCTCATCGCGCTAGACGCGAGCACGGGTAAGGTCATTTGGGATGTGACCGTAGGGGATTCCGCAAAAGGCTACAGCATCACCGGGGCACCTCTCGTGGTCGACGACCTGGTTTTGACGGGTGTTGGGGGAGGCGAATATGGAATACGCGGGTTTGTGGACGCATACGATGCTGCGTCCGGCAAGCGGCGCTGGCGATTTGAGAGCTTACCGGAACCCGGAGAACCGGGCAGCGAAACCTGGGGAGGCAATTCGCTCAAGAAAGCCGGAGCACCTACCTGGCTCACTGGTGCATTCGATCCTGAATTGCGGCTGATCTACTGGGGAATCGGAAATCCTTCACTGAATTTCTATGGAGAGGATCGCAAGGGTGACAATCTCTATTCCAATTCGGTTGTTGCACTCGATGCGGATACCGGCAAGCTGCGATGGTATTTTCAGTTTACACCCCACGATTTGCACGATTGGGATGCCGTTCAGATTCCCGTTCTGGTTGACGCCGACATAGACGGATCGAAACGCAAACTGATGGCGTGGGCAAACCGGAATGGCTTTTACTATTTGTTGGATCGCGTTAGCGGCAAATTCCTGTTTGGCACACCATTTGCGAAACAAACCTGGGCCGATGGACTCGACGCAAACGGCCGCCCACGCGTCCGTCCGGAATCAATCCCGAGCCGCGAAGGCTCTTTGGTGTACCCGAGCCTTAATGGCGCAACCAACTGGTGGTCGCCTACATACGATCCTGAATTAGAGCTCTTCTACGTACCGACGATTGATCGTGGGGGAATATTTTACGTGTGGCCTGAGCGGCCCGCGAGCGAAGGGGCACGTCTGGGCGGGTTCGACACAAAAGTGCCCCACGAGGACATGACTGTGGCAGTGAAGGCGTTGGAAGTCAGGACCGGACGCGTGCGCTGGCAATACTCAAAGAGGTATTCGAGCCCCGAGCGCAAAGCCCTGAACGATATGGGAGGCCTGGTTAGCACAGCGGGACGACTGGTCTTTGGTGGCGATGGCGAGACATTTCTGGCATGGGACGCAGAGAAGGGCGGAGAACTATGGCGGTTCGAAACCGGAGGCAAAATTACGGCGGCGCCCATAACCTACGAGCAGAGTGGACGCCAGTACATAGCAATTGCAGCGGGGCGAAGCATCCTGGTGTTCAGTTTGCCGCGATAAGATTCACGCGACGAAGCCAGCGAACCGAAGCTAGTCGATGTGCGATTGCTTTGCTCGCTTCGGTCATCTTTGACTTACCATGACGCAAGAATCAGAGCCAAGCACGAAAGAACAGAGCGGTAGTGGCGTCCGAAGGCCTTTCGCCTGGCTCTCCGAGGGCTTGGGTTGGCGTCTGCGGGCCCTGCTTCAAAAAACGCGTGATGCCAAAACCGCGCTTGGGATCGCAGTTCGGCATGCGATCGATTTTAGCGAATCCGAAACAAAACTGATCGGCGACTCTCAAACCTACTGGAACACCCCGTTGGATCGGTCTGTGAAGCAAAACTCTCATTGGCGTGGCGTTGGGATATTCGCCGACGACTCGCGATGGCTCACACTTGGGCGTGAGCACCTGAAGCTCTACAAAGCATTCGCCCGCGCAGTAGATCTGAAACATTCACTCAAGCGCATCGTTGAATGGGGCTGCGGAGGGGGTATGAATGCCGTCCACTTCGGCTGCTTGGCCCCAGAGTTCTATGGCGTCGATATTTCTTCCTCCAGCCTGGAAGAGTGTGGCAGACAAATGGCAGAGGCGGGACTGCACAACTTTACGCCCGTCCTCATCGATGCGGCGGAACCGGAAGCGGCACTTCGCCAGGTGCCAAATCCGTGTGACCTTTTTATTTCAACCTACGTCTTCGAACTACTACCAACACCCGAATACGGAATTCGCGTACTTCGAATTGCGTACGAACTCCTCGCGCCGAGCGGAATAGCAGTCATTCAAATCAAATATAGTGAAGGGAACGCCAAGACGCGGTCGCGAGCGTGGGCCTACGCGAGAAACCTTGCGTGGAATGCGACCTATAGGATTGAAGACTTTTGGCAGGCTGCACAGCAGTGCGGCTTCACGCCCAAGATGGTAACGCTGCTGCCTCAACAGCCTTTAGTGAACGATCGAAACTACGCATACTTTCTTCTGCAAAAAAAGACCGTGGCAATGGATGGGCAGCCGGACGAGCGATGAAATCATTCCTTCTCTCGAATCTGGGCTGCGAATGACTTGCCGGGCTTGGCCTGGGGACCCGCAGTCTCCTCGGGCCGCTTCAACCAAATCTCACGCCAGTAAGGATAGAGGCTTCGGGGGCAAAAGAGACGCCGCTCGCTGTATCGAGAACCGCAAATAGCACCCTCAAGGATGATGCACTCTCCGGGAAGTGTGAGCATTTTCCCGGTGCGCTCATCGATGATGTGTTCGATACGAGCGCGGACGCGACGCTGGCTATTGCAATAAGGCACCATCTCGGGACCGAAGAAAAGACCCCTGTTGCGGTTTCTCTTGTTGAGCGTCGTCAGAATTTCTTCATAAGACTTCACCTGCACCAGCTCTCCAGGCTGGAGATCTAGCGTCTCACGAGGCGTTTTGTCCAGGGTTCCCCACAGGTATGGATAGGGAGTGCCGCCACGCCAAGACTGGAAACAATTGTAGGATCGAAGCTGGGCCCGGTAGGCCGTGATGCGCAGCGTCTTTTGAAAGATGGCGAACAACAAGGCTTTGACGAGGTCCATCACTCCGACATTCCCCGACCACACATCGCGTACGTACTGTCGAATATCCCACCAAGGTAATGGCTCGGAGGCCTTCAGCAGATCAGTGGCCTGGCAGGAATAGGCAATTTCCGAACCGCTCGAAGATTCCTGACGACGGGTGAGTATGTTAAGGCGCTCCCGGTCACACCGCAGCGAAGGGTGTAGCGGTCTACCAGAGGCCGGGAATCGTACGGTGTCTGCTTCCACTTTCCCGACGCGCTTAAGCCACGCTTCTTTCCAATATAGAAAACACTGAGCCTGGCAGCCGCCATGGGCGTCACCGCTGCACCGCAAGCCTTCCAGATGGACGGCGTCGTAAATGCGCCTCGATTCCATCACGGTAATGGTGTTGCATGTCTTGTCGGCTCGTTTATCCACGCGAAAGTGCTTCCCGCAGTGTTCTAGCATCTCCGGCATGAAGGGCATGCCATCGAGGGTGCCCTGCTCGTCGAGTGTCGCAAGAATCTCTTGTTCGCTGCGAACTTCAACTAAGTCACCCACGCGCAACCTGAGCGGACGAGCTCGACCTTTCTTCATAGTTCGATTGCTTCTTTTGTGGACTCGATTTCACTTGGCGGGCCAAACGCGGTCATCTTTGGATAAGTATTCACCGCACCTCGCACGCTCGGCTCCGAGCCCACGAAGATCGTTGCTGCGGGGAATAGGCGGTCCAGATCTTTCTGAACATTGAAGCGGTGGAGAACAACGCCCAGGTAATACGTTCCTCCTCCAAGATTCAAAGTCATCTCAAAAGTGCAAGAGAAACGTTCCCCACTCTTCAGGGAGATGGGCGCATATCCCAAATACTCGCTAGAGGTGTGGAAAATTACGTACTGCTGATCGTCGTTCGCGTAGATAACGGTTCGCTATCCCCCGAGCACTCCGCCTCGACATCAACCCAGATCTTGTCCCCCGATTCGAAGGACACGGCCTCGGACCGCGAATTCCTGACTTTTACTCGCGATACCAGGAGAGCTTTTGATCTGGATAGGCGTCCCTGTGCGCTGCTCCGTTCCAGATATGCCCTTAGCACTTCCTGGCTCGGCCCCGCAGCCGTGACTTTGCCCTGCTCGAGCAGAATGCTTCGCGGGCAAAGCTCGGCGATGGCCCGCAAGTTGTGCGACACAAAGATCACCGTAGCGCCGCTACGAATTATGTCGTTCATCTTCTCGAGGCAGCGATTCTGAAAAACGATATCGCCGACGCTTAACACTTCGTCCACGATGAGGATGTCGGGATCGACGTGTGCGGCGACAGAAAATCCCAGCCGCGCGTACATTCCGGTCGAGTATCTTTTTACGGGCGTATCGATAAAGTCAGCCAAACCTGAGAATTCGACGATGGCGTCGAATTTGCGATCTATCTCCGCTCGTCGCATCCCGAGGATTGTACCGTTCAAATAGATGTTTTCTCGTCCGGTGAGATCGGGATGGAAACCGGCGCCTACTTCAATGAGAGCGGAGAGCCTGCCATTCAAGTCGATGCGGCCGCTGGTCGGCTTCATAATACCGGTGATGAGCTTAAGGATGGTGCTCTTGCCCGCGCCGTTCGCCCCGATGATTCCAAAGGCCTCGCCGCGATTTAACTGGAAGCTTACATCTTTTAGGGCCCAAAACTCTTTGCTGGCCGTCGGAGCGGCACGAGCCCTCCCGGTGAGCTTAGCGAAAAGCGATGGAATGAAGTCGCGGAGAGAATCGTGCATCTCGCCGCGAGAAAATCTTTTCGAAACGCTCTCCACTTTCAAGACAATATCGGCGGCCACTATATGCTCTCCGCGAAGGCTGGTTCCCATTTCTTGAAAAAATGGAATCCGGCCACAAGGCTAACAAGTGCGACCGCAGCACTGTAAGCAACCCAGGGAAGATCGGGCGGGCTCCCATAAACAATGCACTTCTCGAGACCTTCCATCAGCGGTGCAAGCGGGTTAAGCATCAGCAAATTCGCCCATTTCCTAAACATTTCCACATCATAGAACACGGGAGTTACAAAAATCGCACACGTAATGACCACTTCAACTAGATACTTAACATCTCGGAAGAAAAGACACGCCGCCGAGATGAGCAGAGCCCAGCCTGTGGCCAGAACCACAGTTGCTGCCAGCAAGAGTGGGACCCATAGCAGTTGCCAGCTTGCGCCCAGACGCGTGAAGGCAAAGACGACGGCTACAAGACAAGAAGCAACGCCAAGATCCAGCAATTGCGAGAGGATTGTTGCCAGGGGAAAGATTTCACGCGGCATGTAAATCTTGGTCACCAAGTTTGGATTACCAATCAGGCTGGTCGATGAAAAACGCAAGGCTCCCGCAAAGAATGCCCACACCAGGCCTTTAACGGTTATTCCAGCGATCTCCTGGCCGGTGATTGGCTTACCAGAGAGCGCGGACACACCATACCGGACAATGATGCCCGCTGCGACGATTACAGAGGGCAGTAAGATTGCCCACATGAATCCCATTATCGATTGCTTGTACCGAATCTTGATCTCACGCCACACGATCATGTAGAGAAGATCGCGTCGGGCGATCAATTGTTGCAGAGCCTCACGCATTGTGGAAGAGCCTTTCAAGAGCTTATCGAGTGCTCCTTCGTTTCAGATGGAACCGGTGCCGCAGATTCTTTTCATCGGGAATTCTTAGCTAAACGAACAAAGCGTCCAATTGTTTTTTTGGGATTGAAAACGATATCCAGCGTTTCCAAGAAGATATATTTAGGGAGCCCGATGCTCCAGAAATCGGCGTTGACTGCCTGCAAACCCTCGCGGTGAAAGTCCCAGAACTCTTTCTTTTTGAATTGAAATACGCTTTCGGCAAGAAACTGCCCGTAGAAATCTGTCTCGCGTTCAAGATATTTTGCGTACTCATCGTCTGTGAAGAACTGAGGTCCGAACTTCACGGCAAACATGAACTTTCGGATAGGACCAGGACCGAAGCGCGCAACTTCTGAAGTAAGCGATTCGTCATCCTTTCGAGAAAATGTCAACACCTGATGGATGAACCCAAGATCGTGCTCTGCCAGAATTCGAAAGCATGCCTCCGTATCGTCATGAAGCCATCCCTCGGGGTAGAATGCCTCTTCTTTTCTGACGATATCGGCCCGGACGAGGACAGAAGTTGGAGAGCCCGTCAGATAAAAACCATCTCGAAGCATAGACTGGCAAGCCTTACGACCTGAAATAACCTTGCCCGCGTAGGGGAGGCCGTCGCCGGTGATTTCTTCGCCGAATAGCCGGTAGGAGCTGACTATGCCTACCGACGGGTGGGCCTCCGCTAGCTCAACCATGCGTTCGATACATTCTGGAAACAGCCAATCATCGGCGAGAACCACCTTGCAATAGTGGCTTTCGGGTGACATGTGTTTCATCGCCGCGTTGAAATTCGCGACCTGCCCGAAATGTTTAGGAGTATCGAGCAACCGAATCCGACTGTCTTGGCGAGCGTATCGTTCGGCAATACTTCGCGATGCGTCCGTGCTCTGGTTGTTCACGAGGATGTATTCCCAATTCGTGTACGTTTGCGCCAAAACACTTTCAATACTCTCGGCGATGTATTGCTCGGTGTTATAGAAAGGAGTAATTATGCTCACGAACGGCGGATGTGTCGCAGGATTGGTCCCCTCTCTCGGCATGTGATCACCGTGTTTCGCCTCGCGCGCGCCCGTCAAACTGCAGCCGCAACGAGCCATTATACGACCGCCTTTCGGCAGTAGAAACCTTCTGCATACCTGCCCTCAGCGTTTGATTCGACCCCGCGAATTCGAAGCAACGCCCGAAAAGTATCTTCGGTGAACCACTGCTTGCCGGACTGCGAGCGAAAGGAAGCCGTGATATGGTGAATCTTCCTCGCGCAAACCGCTTCATCGAGGCCGACAAAAAAGTTCGGCGACCCGAGATCACCATCATACTTGGGAATCTCGTATTCGAGGATTAGATGGTCGCGAAAGGTATTCCAGGTAAGCTCGGAAATGACCCTATGGTCCTGGTGCAGGTCGTTACGATGGTGAGTAAATATGAGATCCGGCTGAAATCGTATCCTAATGGACTCAAAGAATTCCTTGATGCCTTTCCATTCGTGAGGGAAAAAACTGTCTCGGAAATTCCGGATAACGACTTGGGAGCCGCTAGCAGTTCCAAGGAATAGCCGGGCCGCGGCAAGAGCTTCGCGTTTGCGCCGCGGACTCGCGCTGAATACCACCCAGTGGAAGTTCAGCCTGGGGTTCTCCCGCATCAATCGCAGAATCGTGCCACCGCATCCAATCTCTATGTCGTCACAATGAGCGCCGAGGCACAGGACATTGCGAATCCCTTTTTTGGCATCGCAAAGGCCAAACTTATGCATGTCGGCTGCCAACGCGAGAGCGTTTCCCTGTTCGCAAACCAAGCCCGTTGCGGGCGCTAGAATGTGAATTTGCGAGAGGAGACTTCCACACTTCCCAAGGAGCATGACCCGAGGCAAGCAAATTCTCGAGCAACTGCCGGTCCTTAAACGTGTCCATCGCCTGGAAAAATCCGTCATACTCATACGCCGCCAAACGCTTTTCCTGAATCAGGCGCTGGAAAGGCTCGCGAACGAGTTCTTCTCCCTCGCGGATGTACTTGAAAATACTTTTCCTGAAGGCAAAATAGCCCGAATTTATCCGCAGATTGGCATGGGTCATCTCCTGGATTCTTTCGACTCGCCCATCTTTCGATGCCGCTACGATGTGGAAGCTCAGATTGGGGCGAGCGCTCAGAAACGTCGCTACGGAGTTCCGCTTTTCAAAGTGCTCGATCAGCGCGGGCAACTGCAAGTTGGTAAGGCCGTCGGTGTAATTTGCCAGGAACACCTCTTCCCCCTCCACGTATTTTTGCACCGCCTTCAGCCGCTGGCCGATATTGGAGTCTGCTCCCGTATCTGCAAAGGTGATTTTCCAATCGTGGATGTCGCTGCTGGAAAGCAGGACTTTCTTGCCTCCTTCGGAGTAAATAAAATCGTTGGAAAGACATTCGTCGTAGTTGAGGAAGAATCTTTTGATAGCCTCTCCCTGGTGGCCCAGACATAAGATGAAGTCCTTATGTCCAAAGTGCGAATAATACTTCATCACGTGCCATAGCAGGGGTCTCGGGCCTAGCGGAACGAGTGGTTTGGGAATGCTCTCGGAATAATCGCGAATCCGAAGGCCGAGGCCTCCGCAAAAAAGCACAACTTTCACGGTTTGCTTTCTCCCTCCGCGGACCCTTGGTGACGTGCCTGCAGCCGCCCCATCATGGATACACCTCTACGCTTGGAATCGGCACTACAAAGCGCCCGCCCCACTCACGAATGTAGCTATTCTGCTGCATGATCTCGTCCTTGAGGTTCCAGGGCAAGACAAACAGGTAATCGGGCTTCGTTTCCCGAATGCGCTCTGGCTCATAGATCGGAATGTGGGTACCCGGCAGGAATTTGCCATGTTTGTACGGATTGCGGTCCACGGTATAGGCGAGAAAATCGGTCCGGATACCGCAATAGTTGAGCAAGGTGTTGCCCTTCCCAGGAGCGCCGTAACCCACGATGGTTTTCCCCCTGCGCTTGGCCTCGATCAGAAACTCCAAAAGGGCGCGCTTCGTTTCTCTAACTTGCTCGGCAAAGGAGCTGTAGCATTCCAAGCGCGTGATTCCGTGCGAGTCTTCCCGCGCACGGAGTTCATCCACACGGCCACCGGTTGGCTTTGATGCATCCTCGGAGTGGCACGCGTAGATGCGCAAAGATCCTCCATGGGTTGAAAGCTCCTCAACGTCGAAAATTCTCAAGCCATGCGCCGACAGAATTGCCTCCGCTGTGATTAACGAGAAGTATGAGAAGTGCTCATGGTAAATGGTAT
>Ga0207132_1172_pt1 | contig 12918 bp, 6 predicted proteins | sample Alteio_BWMinHeat_14_FD_153554 | JGI IMG/M metagenome (GOLD analysis project Ga0207132, IMG submission 153554) | Enriched cells from forest soil in Barre Woods Harvard Forest LTER site, Petersham, Massachusetts, United States -... | ecosystem: Environmental > Terrestrial > Soil > Temperate forest >...
CGAGACCGCTGGCGCCGCGTGCGGCGAGCATCGCTACCGGTAAAACTGCCGCGGCTCCGGTGACGGCGATGGCCAAGCCGGGCGTTTCGTTGCGGACGTGGGTTTTCTGAAGTGAGGCGTGGGCTAGGCCGTTGTGCGACATGAGGAGGAGGACGCGGGCGGCGGCGGTGATGCAGGCGAGGGTTCCGGCAAACATGCTGACGAGAGCGCCGATGTCGATCAGCAGACCGAGTATCCGAAGGCCGCCAAGATTTGCAAGCACGCGCATGGGAGCTGGGCTGGTGGCGAGGTCTTGACCGGCGCTGCGTAGGCCGAGGACTTCCGTGTAGGCGCAGACGATGAAGATGGCGCCGGCTAGCAGCGCGCTTTGGATTACGGCGCGCGGGATTGTTTCCAGGGGGTTGCGCGCTTCAGAGCCTAGAGTCGTGGCGCTTTCGAAACCTACAAAGCTGAACAGAGCTAACACCAGACCTAGGCGCAGGCCGCTGCCGGTCACGCCGCGCACGTGGAGTTGTTCCCAGTCGAGGTGCCAACCGTGGCGGAACAATACGAGTATCACGACGATTAAAATGAAGGAGACGGAGACGGCTTCGATCCAGAGCATGAGGCGGGCGGAGATTTTCACGTCACGCCAAGCGATCCAGATGGAGACGGCGGTTACGAGGAGAGCGAGAAATACGGCCGAGGTGCCGTGGCCTGAGGCGTCCCGGAGCAAAAGATTTGCGAAGTGATAGAAACCACCGATTACGCTGGAGCCGGTGGCGATGTAGGCAAGCAGCAGGCTCCAAGCGGCGGTGGCACCAAGCGACGGAGGAAGGATCATTGAGGCGTAGGTATAGAGCGAACCCGGTGATGCGGAGTAACGCGCGAATTTGCTAATGCAAAGAGCCACCAGGAGAATTGCGGCGGTTGCCAAAACGTAGGCGAGCCAGGTGCCGTTGCCGGCGAGGGCGCAGACCAGGGGAATGGTGGCTACCGGAGTGGTGGTCGGAGCAATTGTGGAGACCGATTGTGCGAGCGTCTCCAACGGGGAGAGGACCTCGCGGCGCAAACCATAACTGGCTAGTTCGGGATGTGCTTGCGCCATGTTTGGAGATGACTCCGTTCCTCGTTTTCTACGATTTATCGAGAAGCGAGAGCGGTTACGGTATAGGCTCGGTCCGCTTGGCACAAGCGGTTTTTAAGCGCCGAATGGATATCAGGATTAGATAGAACGGCGAGGTGAGATTGCTTCCTGAAACACTTCTTACGTGACACGTAAAAGGGGATAAAATCGCACGAGCTGGACTGTCTGCCGGCGTTCTGCTGCCTTGCGTGAGAAAATTATCCTCGACATCCAGCCGTTCTGGCTTTCTAAACTGGCGTTTCTTCGTCGGAATAGTCATCGAGGTGAGCGATGAGAACGTTACTTCAAGACATTCGCTACGGCCTTCGGGTATTGGCCAAGAATCCGGGCTTCGCAGCGGTGGCGGTCCTCACGTTGGCATTGGGCATCGGGGTCAACTCGGCCATCTTCAGCCTGGTGGATGCGGTGATCCTTCGCCCGCTACCCTATCCGGAGCCGGAGCAGCTGGTGGGCCTGGGGCAGTGGCGAAACCAGAAGGGCGAGGGCTACATTCAGACGGGCGTCTCCGCCCCGAACATCGTGGACATCGCCAAGACCGGGATCTTCCAGCAGGTCGCCTACTACCGCTGGTCCGGCTTCAACATCACCGAAGGCAGCCGGCCAGAGAGCATAGGCGGCATCAAGGCTTCCGCAGAGCTGCTGCCGATGTTTGGAATTCCACCGCGGCTAGGACGCTATCTTGCGCGCGAGGAGATGCAGGCCGGCCACGATCAGGTAGCGATCATCGGCCATAGCCTCTGGCAGACGCGTTACGGTTCCGACCCCGCGATTCTGGGCAAGACCATCGAGCTGGACGAGAGACGCTATACCATTGTGGGCGTGATGCCGGCTTCGTTCCGGTTCACCTGGGACCAGGAAATGGACGTCTTTGTACCGCTGCTGCTCTCCGAGGAAGAGCGGAGCGAGGCGGGGCGTGGAACGTCGCGCGATCTGCAAACGCAGGCCAGGCTCAAGGCGGGTGTGAGCATCCCGCAAGCGCAAGCCGCCATGAATGCCTTGGCTGACAATCTGGCGCTGGAGTATCCAGCCGCCAACAAAGGCTGGGGCATAAAGGTGGAACCTCTGCACGCCGCCTATCATCGCCACATGCAAACGCCTCTTCTGATCATGCTGGGTGCGGTTCTATTTGTGCTGCTCATTGCCTGCGCCAACGTGGCCAATCTGCTGCTGGCGCGCGCCACGGGGCGGAAGCGGGAGGTGGCGATTCGCGTCGCGATGGGCGCCACCCGACGGCGGCTGATGGCGCAGTTACTCACCGAGAGCCTGTTACTAGCGACGTTGGGCGGAGCGCTGGGACTCCTGCTGGCTTACGCCGGGGACCGCCTTCTGACGTTTGCGATGAGCCGCTACCAGTTCAGTCTCCCGAACGCCCGAGTGATCGACATCGATTGGCGCGTGCTGCTTTTCAGCCTCGCGATCACGATTGCCACGGGAGTGATCTTCGGGCTGGCGCCGTCTTGGGCTACGGCCAAGACCGACCTGAACGAGTCCCTGAAGGAAGGCGCGTTGAGTACCACGACGGAATCCGGCCGCCGCCGGATGCGCAACGCGCTGGTGGTTTCCGAGATGGCGCTGGCGCTGGTTCTGCTGACCGGCGCGGGTCTACTCGTGCGCACATTTCTGCGGCTGGTAAACGTGGACTTGGGCATCGACCCGGCGAACGTCGTGACCATGGGCCTCCGTCTGCCGAATTACAAATATTCGTCCGCGACGCAACAGGCGCTCTTTTACCGCGAGTTACTCGAGAGAATTCCGAGCACGCCGGGTGTGAAGAGCGTCGGAGCCGAGAGCGGCGGCGCCAACGTCTTCTTCCAGCCGCAAGGCCAGCCGCTGGTGGCACCCGGCCAGGAGCCAACGGCAGCGTACAAAATCATTACGCCCGAGTTCTTCCAGGCGATGGGAACACGGCTGGTGGCGGGCCGCGAGTTTTCGGTGCGCGACACCGAGGGCGCAACGCCGGTTGCCATGATCAGCGAAACCGTGGCACGCCGTTACTGGCCACACGCGAATCCGGTGGGCAGCCATCTCACGGTTTTGGCCCGGGTCTACTCGGGCCAGAAGTCGGGCGCAGATCAGCCTTTGGAGATCGTAGGGGTGGTGAAGGACGTGAGGAATGATGATCTTTGGAATCCCGAGCCTGACGTGTACGTGCCGTTCGAGCAGCATCCTGCGCCTTCCGTGTTCCTGGTGGTGCGAACCTCTGTGCCGCCCATGAGCGTAGTGCCGGGCGTGCGCAACGCAGTTCTGGCTCTCGACAAGGAACAGCCCGTCAACGACGTCCGGACCATGAGCGAGATTGTGTCCGAAACTTATGGCGCGATTCGCTTCCCGATGACGCTGCTGTGGATTTTTGCGGCCCTGGCTCTGGCGCTTTCAGCGGTGGGAATTTACGGTGTGATGTCTTATTCGGTCAGCCGCCGCACGCAGGAAATGGCCATCCGCATGGCTCTCGGAGCGAGCCGCCGCGAGGTGCAGCGGATGGTGTTGCGGGAAGGACTTCAGGTGACGGCGCTCGGGGTCGCCATCGGTCTGGGAGCGGCGCTAGCTCTTGGCCGCGTGATGGCGGGTTACGTTTATGGAATTACCTCCACAGACCCCGTCACGCTGATGGGGGCCTCGCTACTGTTGACCCTCGTAGCGTTGCTGGCGAGCTATCTCCCCGCGCGACGAGCGACGAGAGTCAATCCGATGACAGCGCTGCGATACGAATAAATCGGTAGCGCATGGGTGACGCGTAGTTTGGGGGAGACCTGCGGTTTTTTTTCATCATAATTAACTCCTTGTGTCTACTCGTTCGCACCGCGGTTCCTAGGTGTGGATCTGTTGTCTATACCGATCTTTTGCAGGATTGCCTGGAAACGCGGACTGGACCGCAGCGTGTCCGCCATCGGGTCGACATTGAGATAGATCAGGTAGTCCGAATGTTCCCGATACGCCTTCTCAAGCCAGGACATGCCAACATCCGAATCGCCAAGCCCGGTATAGATGGCCGCAAAATAAAGCGCGGGAACGTACCTTCGTTTGGATTGGGTGCGCAACTCTTCCAGTGCGTTCCGGGCCGCGGCACGGTTGCCGGCCTTCGCCTTCGCATAGCCAATAGCCATCACTAGAGCCGGCGTCTCTCCGAGAGAGGCTTGCGCCTTCTGATACTCAGCGATCGCTTCCGGGTACAAGTTTTTTCCCATGTATGCTCGCCCGAGATGGAAATGCGCAATAGGGTAGTCGGGATCCAGTTCAAGGGTCTGCTGGCATTGGGAAATCACGTCGTCATAGCGGCGAGAATAGTAAAGCGCCTCCGCGACGGCGGCGTGCATGAGCACAAGCAAGGGATCTGCGTCGCGCGCGCGTTTCATTTCGCTCAGCGCTTCGCTTTCACGTCCCCTGGCGGCGAGAAATTCTGCATACCATTCGTGTGCACCGGCGTAATTAGGATTAAGTTCGATGGCCCGTTTGAATTCTTTTTCCGCCGAAGCCCAATTCCAGTCGTACACCATGTTGATATAAGCCAAAGAAGCGTGGGCCTCAGCTAAACTATCATCGAGTTGAAGCGCCTTCTGTGCCGCGATTTTTGCTTTGGGCATGGCTTCGTTGGGCGGAAGGTCGTCATTGGGTGATGAGCCGAGCAGGGCATAGGCATCCGCGATGCCAGCGTAGGCCGGTGCGTAGTTCGGGTCGGCTGCCACGGCCTGCTCGTAGTATTGGATGCTTTTTTGAAACCCCTCGATGGTGCGCTTATACCAGTAGTAGCGGCCGTGGAGATACGCGGCATAGGCGTCTGGATTGACCAGTGCCGCGCTCTTCAAGTGCTGTTGCTCGTGGGGGCTAAAGCTGATCTTCAATTCGGCCGTGATGGCGCGCGCCAATTCATGCTGGATAGCCAAAACATCACGGAAATCGCGGTCGTACGTGCCGCCCCAAAGATGTTGATCCCGCGATCCATCGAGCAACTGCACGGTGATTTCCACGCGGTCACCGGAGCGGGCGACTGAGCCTTCCAGGAGCGCGTCGACAGCGAGTTCTTGCGCGATCTGGCGAAGTGGTTTGTTTGCCCGTTTGTAAAGCATCACGGAAGTTCGTGACGGAACGCGCAGGTCGCGAATTTGCCCCAGTTCGGCGATCAGCGCTTCGGTCATCCCGTCGGCAAAATACTGCTGCTCAGGGTCTCCAGAGAAATTGTCGAACGGCAAGACGGCAACCGATCGTATAGACTTCCTAGCAGTTCGAAACGGAAAGCGGTTCGAGATTTTGGCGAAATACAAGAGTGCGGAGATTAGAAGAACCACTGCAACGAGCGCAACCGCGAGCCTGAGCCGCTTAGCTCTTGGGTGAGTGGACGGAACCGCCGCGATCTGTTGTGCGGCAACGGCAGGATGGGCAGTCTGGACGGAACTCTCCACAGTCGCGAGAAAACGATAGCCGCGCTTCGGCAGGGTCTCGATGTAACGAGGTGCATCAGCATCGTCATTCAGCGCACCGCGAATCTGCTGAATGCAGACATTCAGGCCGCGCTCAAAATCGACAAAGAGTTCCTGGCCCCAAACCTGGCGCTGGATTTCCTCTCTCGTAACCGTTTCACCGGCCCGGACTGCCAGAATTGTCAGCACCTTGAAAGGCTGCGGCTGCAGTTTTAGCCGCTGGCCCGCTTTCCGGAGTTCACCATTCTTCAGGTCGAGCTCATAAATCCCAAACCGCAGGATGGCTGGGGGCAAAGGCGCAGTGGCGACGGGATCTGGGTCCGGATTCATTTTTCGGATTATACCTGAATCCCGCTCCGCGCCCCTTAACGCCTTTTCGTAAGTGATGCTGAATCAATCGCTTAGACGATTACAAGAAGTTTGCAGGAAACTGGCCCGCCATGCATTGCTCCTCCATCCGATGGAGTCCAGACTGCCCCGCAGTCGGAGGTTTTATGGTGGCGATTTACAGAACGCCTTGCGGTGCTCGTCGAAGCTGTGCAGAGTGCCATTCCCTCATCCCGCGCGGGCCTCAAGCGTTCGGGCACCCGCATGCAATCACTCCGAACACGCGCTGCTCCTTTTTACTTTGGGCACAAGAACAGAAAAGTTACACAGCGGTCCAAGCATTATGAACGACAATCCCGACAGACTCACAAGCAATATGAGCATCACGCTCGAGTTACCCGGAAGACTGCAGGCAGCCGCTTCGAAAAAAGCGCGGCCTGTTTCCAAATGGGTACTTCCCGCCTGGTCGGACCCCCGAATCCCTTTCGCCACGCTGCTGACCCTGTATGCCATTCTCGGCTGCACGGTCCTTGGCTTTAATCGCAGCCCTCTGCAGATCTTACTGACCATTGTTTCCGGCTGTGCGCTGGAGATGCTGTTTCATTGGTTTTTCTGCGAGCACGAATGGATTGTTCCGCTGAGCGCTTATATCAGTTGCGTGTCCATCGCGCTGCTGCTGAATTACTCGCACAATTACTATCTTCTGTTCTTGCCGGTTTTTTTCTCGATCAGCTCCAAATATATTTTCACCTACCAGGGAAAGCATTTTTTCAATCCGTCGCTATTCGGCATCGTCGCGGCGCTGACGTTGGGGCATGGATTGTATTCCTCCTCTCCGGCCTATCAATGGGGAGGCGGTTTGGCGATGGCGGTTTTCCTTGTTACCGCAGCCCTTGCTCTGTTTGTCTTCCGCGTGGGGCGCACCCCCCTGATCCTGAGCTTTCTGGGTTTCTATCTGGTCGCTACGCTCCTTCGCGCTTACCTCATCCGCTGGCATATGCCGCCCGAGGTTTTGATTCTCGGAGCCCTCACGTCGCCGCGCTTTTATCTTTTCACGTTTTACATGATCACCGATCCAAAGACCTCAGTGAAGGGCCGCCAAGAGCAGATCTTGTGGGCCCTGGCGGTCGTACTTGTAGACCTTTGGCTGCACACACGGGAATCGCTCAGCACGCTCTTCTATGCGTTGTTCCTGGTCAGTGCCGCGCGTCTTGCTTGGATGCATGGCCGGCAGTTCCTGGGCGGCGGCTTTTCTCACTGGCGCAAGGCGGCGTCGCTCGAATATCTGACTCGTGCGGCCACCATCACTTTTCTGGGCCTAGGTGGTTATGCAGCCTATGCGCAAGTGATTCACCCGAAAGTCGCCGTCCAGGCCGGTTTTCGGTTCGAACCGGTGCCATCGTCGGTCTCCGGCATTGACTCGAAGATGAGCAACGTCCTCGCCGAAATAGATCCGCGGGTGCAGCACATCGCGAAGTGGCTGCTTTCCGTCGGAGATTCGATCGCCGTTGGAGACTATGACAACGACGGGTTCCAGGACATTTTCCTGACAAACACGCTCAAGCGTCCCGAAGATCGCAATGCCCTTTACCGCAATCTGGGGAACTACCACTTCGAGCGTGTTGAGATCCCGGCGCTGCGTGAAATTTCGTCCCACCCGGAAAAGTACGGCCTTGTCGGAGGAGCTCTGTTCGTCGATTACGACAACAGCGGGGCGCAGTCCCTGTTCCTCATGATGGCCTATGGCAAAAGCCGGCTATTGAAGAACATGTTGCCGGTCACCGGCAAGCCCGAGTTTGTGGACGTCACGGAGCAGGCAGGAATCGAGGAACACACCACTTCCATTGCCGCGACCTTCTTCGACTATGACCGTGACGGCAAGCTCGATCTGCTGATTGGCAACAGCCTCCCGCCCTACCTGCCGGATTATGAGCGTCCCACGCCGTTGACAATCTTCAAGCTGCCGGAACCTGAGTATCCGGGCGACCGACGGATGTTTCACTTTATGCACCACAGCTGGAACAACGCGGAGAACGGCGGACGGAAAGCGCTGTACCACAATCTCGGCCAAGGCCACTTCGAGAAAATGGACATGCTGGCCATGGGTATGCCGGAAACGCACTGGACAACTGCCGTCGGCACGGGAGACCTGAATGGCGACGGCTACACCGACCTTTACTGTTCGAACGATTTTGGCCCCGATGATCTTTACTTGAATGATCACGGAAAACGGTTCGTGCGCGTCGCGGGGAAAATGTTCGGCAGCATTGGCAAAGATACGTACAAGGGCATGAATGTGTCCATCGCGGACTTGGACAATCGCGGCCAACTGGATATTTATGTTTCGAATGTCCATGTTCCGCTTCAAGCCGAAGGCAGCTTGCTTTGGAAGACCTATGCGAATCCAAAGAATGCCTTCCGTCCGGAATTCCGGGATGAAGCCACTCTTCGCGGTGCTTTGAACGAAGGCGGGTTTGGTTGGGGCGCCGCCGTGGGCGACTTGAATTTGGACGGCTGGCTCGATCTCGTGCAAGCGAATGGCATGGTGGATGACAGCGCGGACAAGCGCTTCGCCAAGCCTCGCGACTATTGGTACGTCGCGGAAAAAATGATGCTCTCTGGACCTGACCAACATTCCTACGCCGATCGCTGGCCCGACCTGCGCGGCTATGAAATCTTCGGCCATCAGGCGAATCGTGTTTACCTTTCGCGCGGCGCCGCGACCACCATGCAGTACACCGATGTGGCGAAACAGGTGGGCCTCACGGAACTAGGAAATTCGCGCGGCGTGGCGCTCGTAGATTTTGAAAACCGCGGCGTACTCGATCTGGCCATAACCCATCAATTCTCTCCCCTATCTCTTTATCGGAACACGTTGCGCGAAGAAGACAAGCAGGCGGGGCGCGTTCATCACTGGATCGGCATGGCGCTCCAAGGTGACGGCCAGCGCGTCAATCGCGAAGCCGTCGGAACGCAGGTGATTCTCAGCTACGAGAAGGACGGCAAGGCCGTTCGACAGATGCGTGAGGTGCAGATCGCCAACGGTTTCTCCGCGCAGGGCGACCGGCGTCTGCTCTTCGGCCTTGGTGACTACGTGGGACGCGTAAAAGTGGAAGTACGCTGGTATGGGGCGGAAACAATCATTTACGACCATCTTGCACTGGAACAGTATCACCGGATCGTTTACGCGCCAGCGCAGCTAAAGCCGGCAGGCGAGTAGGAGATTATGCCGCTAAAGGACAACTGGTACATTGCCGCGGAAGCGCGCGAACTAAAGCGCCTACCGATCGGCCTGGAGTTGTACGGGGAAAAGCTTGTTCTCTTCCGCGACAAAAAAGGAGAGCCTGCGGCGCTTGAGGACCGCTGCGCGCACCGCAATTTGGAACTTTCCCAGGGAAAGGCCGTCGACGGTTGCATCGAATGCCAGTATCACGGCTGGCGATTCGACGGCGCCGGTGCGCTGAAGGCGGTGCCGTCGCTGGGGCGAAACGCCTGCGTTCCGCATCATCGAGTACGGACTTTTCCGGCGGTCGAGCAGGACGGTTTTATCTGGGTTTTTCTCGGCGCGGCGGTACCGCAAACCCTTCCTTATCATTTTGCGAAGTACGGAGAGAAGGGTTGGACGACGTTTCGAATGAAGACGCGCTTTGAAGCTTCCGTGGAAGCGTGTCTCGAGAATTTTCTGGATTGCCCGCACACGGTGTATGTGCACAAAGGCTGGTTTCGCAGCCACGACACGCGCGAGCTCACCGCCGTCGTACAAGCGAAGTCCAACTCCGTGGAGGCCAGGTTCCACGGCGAACCGATCAGCAAGAGCGTGGTTTCCCGCTTGTTCTTCCCCAAGGGCCGCGAATTGAAACACACCGACCGGTTCGAAATGCCCAATATCAGCCGGGTGGACTACGACTTTGGACCCGACCGGCATTTCATCATTACGTCCGAGTGCACGCCCATCGCGGAATACGAAACTGAAGTCTACACGGTCATGACCTTTCGCTTCGGCCTCATCGGAGCGTTCATACGCCTTCTCTTCGAGCCGCTATCACGCCACATCATTCAGCAGGACGTGGACGTTTTGCGCGCGCAGACCTGCCAAATTCGCCGCTTTCGAGGGCCGCGCTTCTCGCACGTGGAAACCGATCTGCTCGGCCTGAAGATTCACGCCTTGCGCCGATCGGCGGAGCGCAACGAACTGCCGGGAAAGGAGGAAGAAAAACCCCGTGAGGTCACCATCTGTTTCTGAAGCCCCGCCGCTGCCGCGTGTCAATGTGAATCACCGGTGGCCGCTGGTCTCTTCCATTGCAGCGCTCTCGGCAGCTTCCGCGATTTTCGCCTGGCGGCAGAACCATCTTCAAGTCGTCGGCGGACCCATCTCCATGGCCAAGACGCTTTGGCTGAACTATATGCTCATGGCCATGTACATCGTGCCTTTCTTCTTGTGGCGGGAGAAGACCCTCGCGCCAGCAACGCGCAGTCTGTTTGGCTGGCAGTTCGCGAGTTTCGCTTTGCGGGCTCCCATCGAGCTCTGGATTATTTTCTTTACACGCGGGTGGCGGTGCGCCTACGGCATTACGCACGATCTTTTGACCTTCGGCTTGCTCGCTTTTTTGCGGTGGAGAATGAGCCCGGAGTTGGCGCGGCGCGACTCGGCGGCGCTGCGTGTTGTGACGCTGCTGCAAATCTCGTTGTTCGTCGAAATGTTCATGGCCTGGGAATTCAGCAAACTGGCCTCTCCGGCTGAAGGCATCTACTTCGCTGCGGATACGCCGCACTTCCGCTTCGTAAACCTAGCCAGCTGGATCGCCGTAGCCATCGGCTATCCCGCCTTGCTGTATCTGCTGTCCCGCAGTCGAGAGGAGCGAGTACATGTTTAGTGAAATCGGTCCCGCCACGCGTCTGTCCTTGTCCGATCGCCGGACGCTGTATGAGCTGTTGGAGCGTCACTACGAACACGTTTCCTGGCCGCAATTCGAGAGCGACCTCGCGGAAAAGGACGCCGTCATCGTTCTCCGCGACGCGAAAGGCCTTCCTTGCGGGTTTTCCACGCAAAAGGTGATGCACGTTACTGTCGACGGCCTTCCGGTGCGCGCCATTTTCTCGGGCGATACGATCATTGATCCAGGCCACTGGGGAGAGCAGGAGTTGGGCCGCGCCTGGTGCCGCTATGTCGGGCAGGTTCGCGCGGCCGATCCGGAAACTCCGCTGTACTGGTTCCTGATCTCGAAAGGGTACCGCACCTATCTCTATCTCCCGGTGTTCTTCAAGACCTATTACCCGGCTTGCGGGTGGCCCACGCCTGCGGCCGAGCAGCGCATGCTTGACGCTCTGGCGCGCGCAAAATTTCCCGATGACTACGACGCCGGAACCGGGCTGGTTGTTTTTCCCGAGTCGCGAGGTAATTTGAAGCCGGAGCTGGCCGTTGTTCCCCAGCATCGATTGAAAAACCAGCATGTGCACTTTTTTCTCTCCTCCAACCCGTCCTATTCCCAGGGCGCAGAGCTGGCGTGTTTGGCGGAAATTTCACCAGCAAACATGCGGTCGTACCCGGCCCGCATCCTGCTCGAGGAAGAACTGAAAACTGCCGTCCTCCAATTCGAGAGTATGCATGCTTGAGAAAACCATACGCGGAGCCGCCCATGCAGCTTGGATAGCGAGTTGCTGGACACCGTATCGCTCTTTGCGCCGCGCTCAGGATAATCCGGCGGCGGCGCAGGCTGCGTTGCTCGATCGCATGTTGCGTGCCAACGCCTCTTCCGCGTATGGCCGAAAGTTCCGATTCAGCCTGGTGCGCACTGCGCGAGAGTTTCAAAGCGCTGTTCCCATCGTGGGCTACGACGAGCTTAGACCCTGGATCGAACGCATTAAAGCGGGCGAGCGGACGGTGCTGACGGAGGAGCCCGTCTTGATGCTGGAAAAAACGAGCGGCTCATCGACGGCGGCCAAGTACATTCCCTATACCTCGTCGTTGCGTCGTGAGTTTCAGCGCGCCGTGGGAGCCTGGATGTTCGATCTCCATGCGCACCAACCCGCGATGGTCTCGGGGACCGCCTACTGGGCCATCACTCCGTTGGCGCGCGAGCCCGAAATCACCTCAGGAGGCTTGCAAGTAGGATTTGAAAACGACACGGAATATCTGGGCGCGGCAGAGCGTTTTCTGCTTCGTAAGATCCTGGCTGTGCCCGAGGAAGTCGCGCACGTTTCCGAGTTGGATACCGCTCTCTATGTGACCTTGCGGTTCCTGTTGCAATCGCCCTCGCTCACCTTTATTTCCGTCTGGGCGCCGAGCTTTCTCACCATTCTGCTCGAGCACTTACACAACCACGCGGAGCGGCTGCTGGCTGATCTTCATAACGGTACACTGCGGCCTCCGGGCCAACTAGCGGCTGCCCTCGCTCCGGCATTACACCATTCCTTGCGCGCCGATCCCTTCCGCGCGCGCCGCCTCGAACATGCATGGCGAGAGAGCGGCTCGCTGCGCACCCTAGACCTGTGGCCAAATCTTCGCGTCATCAGTTGCTGGACGGATGCTTCCTCCCGTGCCGCGGTCCCCGCGCTGCGAGAGCTGTTTCCCGGCGTTCGTATTCAGAGCAAAGGCCTTTTGGCCACGGAAGGGGTTGTCTCTGTGCCGCTGACAAAGCACGGCGCATGCGTGGCCGCTCTAACGTCGCATTTCTACGAATTCGTCGTGCAACCTGGACAACCGCCTCGTTTGCTCCATGAGCTGGAAGCGAACCACGAGTACTCCGTCCTCCTTACCACGGGAGGCGGGTTCTATCGTTATCGTCTGGGCGACCGCGTGCGCGTCGTTGGCTTTGCGAAAAACACTCCGCTGCTGGAATTTCTCGGTAAGGAAGACGGCGTCAGCGACCTCTGCGGTGAAAAATTAAGCCCGGCGTTCGTTGGATCCGTCCTCCATGAGCTATCGGTAGAACGCGCTTACAGGGCGGATTTCGCGATGCTCGCGCCCTCCCAGCAGGAAGGCCCGCGCTACGTTCTCTTCCTCGAAGGCGCGACCTCTCAGACGGATTTGGCGCTTCGCTTGGACAAAAA
>Ga0207132_1173_pt1 | contig 12909 bp, 9 predicted proteins | sample Alteio_BWMinHeat_14_FD_153554 | JGI IMG/M metagenome (GOLD analysis project Ga0207132, IMG submission 153554) | Enriched cells from forest soil in Barre Woods Harvard Forest LTER site, Petersham, Massachusetts, United States -... | ecosystem: Environmental > Terrestrial > Soil > Temperate forest >...
GGTAACGGAAACCATTAGTGTTGCCTGGCGCCTTTTGAGAAAGAACTTTCCGACAATTGCCGTGTATTCCCTGCTGGCCATCGTAATCATTGCGGGTGGTTTTTTTGTGATCGACTATATATTTACCGACATTGTCCTAACCACTATTGGTTTTTTTGTTCTCTTGTTCGGAATAAGCTTTATTTTCCTGGGATTTATCAAACTGGTTTTTCAGCTGATCGACCGGGAATTCTATGATTTTGAATTTAAAGATATTGCTCCTAAAGTGAGGATGCTTTTTAGCTATCTCCTGCTTTTGGTGATTGTAAGCACGATTGTTGTAATAATGAGCAATGCTATTAAAAGACTAGACGAAGGGCTGTTGCAAAGCATTTTGGGAATATCTACAGGCATCTTCTTTGAGTTTTTCTTCCTCTTCTATTTCCCGATATGTACCTGCTTTATTGTAGATGACGAATCGGGAGCCTTTGAATCGGTAGTGCAAAGTTTTAAGCTGATAAAGGGCAATTTTTTAAAATATTTTTTATTGTTCCTGGTAATTGAGTTCCTTGTTTTTGTTGGATCGCTAACTGTTATCGGGATAATACTCGTCGTGCCTTTTGTAAACATTCTGCTCGTCGTGGCCTATCGCAAACTTGTCTACAGTCATTTGGATGTCGATGACGATATTACCGAAACAATTTGACCATGGGCCTGAAAGCAGCTTTAAGCAAACCCTTCGCGGCACTGATCAACTACAAACTGAACAAGCTTCGCAGACACGCACTTGACCTTCAGCAAAAAACATTCGGATACCTAATTGCCACCGCAAGAGACACCGCCTTCGGCAAACAGCATGGTTTTGATAAGATAGCCGGTTATGAGGATTTCAAACAGCACGTCCCTGTATGTGATTATGAGGATCTGCGTCCTTACATCGATCGAGTTACACACGGCGAAGAAAATGTACTATGGCCCGGGAAACCTGCTTACCTCGCAAAAACATCAGGCACAACGTCGGGGGTGAAATACATCCCTATCTCGAAGGAAAGCATGCCCGAGCATATTAAAGCCGCTCGAAACGCTTTACTCAGTTATATTTACGAAACCGGAAACGCAGATTTCGTGGACGGCAAATTGATCTTCCTTCAGGGCAGCCCGGTGCTGGACGTAAAGGCCGGAATTTCAACCGGCCGCTTATCAGGCATCGTAGCTCATCATGTACCTGGTTACCTGCAAAAAAATCGCCTCCCGAGCTACGAAACAAATTGCATTGAAGACTGGGAGCAAAAAGTGGATGCCATTGTTGAAGAAACCAAAAACGAGGATATGCGCCTCATTTCCGGCATACCACCCTGGTGCCAGATGTATTTTGACAGGCTCTCACACGCTTGCGGCGGGAAAAAAATAAAAGATATTTTTCCAAATTTTAAACTATATGTACACGGCGGAGTTAATTACGAACCTTATCGCGCCCGTATGGTGGAAAGTATCGGCTTCGCGGTCGACTCGATAGAGACTTACCCCGCCTCCGAAGGTTTTATAGCCTTCCAGGACCGCCAAAAGGAAAAGGGATTGCTCCTGATGGTCGACTCCGGCATCTTTTATGAATTTATCCCCGCAGAAGAGTTTTTTAACGAAAATCCAACGCGAATCAGCTTAAAAGACATTGAGCTTGATAAAAACTACGCACTGATATTGAACACCAGTGCAGGTTTATGGGGCTACAGCCTGGGCGACACGGTTAAGTTTGTATCGAAAGATCCGTATAAAATTGTGGTCACCGGCCGTATTAAACATTATATATCGGCGTTTGGCGAGCACGTTATCGGTGAGGAGGTTGAACAGGCTTTGATGAGTGTTGCCAACGACGAGGGAGTTGATGTAATTGAGTTTACCGTTGCCCCGCAGGTTAACCCGCCAAAAGGGGAGCTCCCATATCATGAATGGTTTATTGAATTTGGAAAAGAGCCAACCGACCTGCAAAAATTTTCGTTAAAGGTAGATGAGGCCCTGCAAAAGAAAAATATTTACTATTTTGACTTGATCGTGGGTAACATTTTACGGCCTTTAGTAATCCAAAGGTTAAAAAAGGATACCTTTATAAATTATATGCGATCGCAGGGAAAATTAGGCGGACAGAACAAAGTGCCAAGGCTTGCGAATGATAGAAAGATCGCCGCCGGATTGGAAGAATTCGTTATAAAAGGGTAAGAGAAGGTAAATAATTGAGTAATAGAAAAAACATTGCGATCCTTGGATCAACCGGGAGCATCGGAACACAAACACTTGAGGTTATTCGGGGTAATACCGACCTTTTCCGTGCGTTTTTGTTAACGGCACATTCCAATGCTGATCTGCTTATCGCACAGGCCTTACAATTTAATCCCGCGTATGCTATTATCTGCGACAACACAAAGTATGGCTACGTTAAAGATTCACTCGCGGGTACGGAAGTAAAAGTTTTATCGGGGATCGAGGCCATTGTTGAAACTGTCACCCATCCCGACATCGACATTGTACTAACGGCGATGGTTGGCTTTGCAGGGTTGGAGCCCACAATGGCGGCCATAAAAGCCGGCAAAGATATTGCCCTTGCTAATAAGGAAACCCTTGTAGTTGCTGGCGAATTAATAACCGGGCTTGCCAAAAAACACCAGGTTAAAATATTGCCGGTCGATTCAGAGCATTCGGCGATTTTTCAGTGCTTAACGGGTGAAGATGATAATTCTATCGAAAAAATCATATTGACAGCTTCCGGCGGGCCGTTCAGAGGCCGATCATTTGATTTTTTGAACACAGTGACAAAAGAGGATGCCCTGAAACATCCAAACTGGGTAATGGGCGCCAAAATCACTATTGATTCCGCATCGTTAATGAATAAGGGCCTGGAAGTTATCGAGGCTAAATGGCTGTTCGGCCTGGAAGCTGATCAAATAGAGGTGATCGTGCATCCGCAATCGATCATTCATTCACTGGTTCAGTTCTGTGACGGCTCCATAAAAGCGCAAATGGGTTTGCCTGACATGAAATTGCCGATACAATATGCCCTCACCTATCCATCACGAGTAAAAACCAGTTTTAAGCGGTTTGACTTTATAAATTATCCCGAGCTAACATTTGAAAAACCGGATCTTATGACCTTCCGGAATCTTGCCCTGGCATTTGATGCCCTAAGAATGGGAGGCAACATGCCCTGTATCATCAATGCAGCTAACGAGATTGCAGTAACCGGCTTTTTAAACCAAAGTATTGGTTTTGTGGGTATCAGCATAGTAATTGAGCAGTGTATGCAACATATAGCCTTCAAGGAAAGCCCTGTTTTGGACGACTATTTGAATACTGATAAAGAAACGCGCATCTTTGCGCAAAATTTAATACAAAAAATGCCGTTAAAGGCATTACAATTCTAATATAATATATAGTATAACTGATGAGTATAGTGATAATGGTTGGCCAGTTGATCCTGGGCCTTTCAATTCTGGTGATCGTTCATGAACTTGGACATTTTGTGGCGGCGCGGGCGTTCGGCATTAAGGTTGAAAAATTTTATCTTTTTTTTGATGCCTGGGGTGTCAGCCTTTTTAAATATAATTACAAGGGTGTTGAATATGGCATCGGCTGGCTTCCTCTCGGAGGCTATGTCAAGATTGCCGGTATGATCGATGAATCAATGGATACGGCTCAGCTCGCTGGTCCACCGCAGCCCTGGGAATTCCGCTCAAAACCAGCCTGGCAGCGCCTAATTGTAATGCTTGGCGGGATTACCGTAAATATCCTGTTGGGTATATTTATTTTCTGGGTATTAACGATCAAATACGGCGAAACCTATATACCAAACTCCGAAGTAAAATATGGCATTGTGCCGGGCAAGATCGGCGTCAAAATAGGCCTGCAGCCGGGCGACAAAATAACCGCGATAAATGGTAAACCTGTTGTTCGATTTGAGGAATTGACAAGTCCCCAGGTGATCATGGGCAATACCGATCTGACCGTACAACGGGGTGAACAGGTCTTGCACGTAAAAGTACCTGCGAATTTGATAAATGACATTTCGGACCAGGGAATTGACGAGTTTATAAGCATGGCGCCACGGATGAAATTTGCAATAGGCACCATTGAGCCAAAAAGTGGTGCTCAAAAGGCCGGCTTGCAAAAGGGTGATAGCATTATCGCCATAAATTCGGCAAAAATCAACTATTTTGATGAGTTGCAGGCCCAGTTGCAGCAAAACAAGAACAAGCTTGTTCAATTGTCTATAAAACGCAACGGGAACACTATGCCATTGAGCGGGCAGGTGAATCCCGATGGCCATTTGGGCTTTTTTCCAAGCCTGGATACACCTGCAAAAAAGAAATTAACCTTCAGCTTTTTCGGTTCGCTGCCTGTTGGGGCTACCAAGGCCTGGGGTAATTTTACAGACAATGCCAAGGGACTTGGCAAGATATTTAAAGGCGAGGTAAAATTCAATAAAGCGGTGAGCGGCCCTGTAGCCATGGCGAGCATGTTTGGATCACACATCGATTGGGTCCGATTCTGGAGCCTGGTTGGCTTTTTATCAATGGTACTTGCCCTAACAAACCTGTTGCCTATCCCCGCGCTCGACGGCGGTCATGCGCTGTTCCTGGTAATTGAAATGATAAAGGGTAAACCCCTAAGCGATAAGTTTTTAGAGCGGGCGCAGATCGTTGGCTTTGTACTGCTGATAACCTTGATGGTATTTGTATTTGGAAACGATATCGTCAAGCAGGTTATGAAGAAATAATTTCTTGCGTAAAAAGGCGGCACATCCAAAGCCGGGAATCATTGGTCTGCGTAGTGATAATTAATTGTTCTCGGTAATCGACACAGCTTCTTTTCCTGCGTTACATTTAGAGTTCGATTTCAATTTAAGTGGTTTGTTCCTCCTCCGATGGAAAAACAAAAGGGGCTTTCTTTTTTATGCAGGCGGCAATTATTAACGCAAATACACAATACAACACTACCCCGCCTACCAGGCCTATAAGTTCGTTTTTGACAGTAGGCTGCATTTTAGCAATAAATTCGCCATTGGTGAAAGATTTCGTATAGTCGTCAATTTTCGATTGGTCTAGTCCTTGATTTGTTAGCTGCGTGGTTAAGTTTTGCAGCATCGCATCGTTGGCCTTTGTTGGCAGATCAGGGTCGATATATTTAATAAGAATAAAACTGTATGCCGTAGAGAATAATGTTATTATAACGCCCATGATAAACAGGCTTTTGAACGCCTGTCCAAAAGGCCAGTAGCCCCCAATTCTTTTTCTGATATCTAATCCGAATAAAACTAACAATATAATAATGATGGCTAAAGTGACGACTAACACGATTAAGCCAGCCCAAATACTTGAATAGGGCATAATTGGATTAATTATATATAAAACTACATTTAATACGACTACAATAACGCCCATTAGCAATCCACAATTGACTGATAGTTTGTTAACTGAAGTATTTGAGGTTAGGTCGGCCATAATGAAAAGTTTAAAGTTGATTAAAGGATAATTTTAATAAAATTAAACATTATTTAATTTATTCGTATCAACCTCAATATTAAATGTTGTTATTGGCACGACCGCGCCTAAACAACTGTATTTCGGCCGAAAGTAGATCGACAAAAAATATCAGTCGGTACTTGCTGGGTATACAGGAAGGTCTCTTTTAAATAACGCACCGAAAATAAGCGCTAAAACAAAGATGAAGATGATTGAAAGTGCTATACCTTGTACTACCTTGCCAACCGTAACATTTTTTTGCTCCTCAAAATTCCTTTTTACATCGGCTTCAGTTACGTCAAGTTGTTTTTGATTCGCGCCAGGTTGCTTCCTGATAATCGCTGAAGCATTTAAAAAGGCTTTTTCAGTCTTTTCTATCATATGGGGCTCTATCAATCGGGCAAAAATAAAATCTCTCCCTACCGTCAGCATCACGTAAGCAATCAAAAACATTATAAATATCCCGGTTGTGGCTTGTTTAAAACTCCAGTAGCCGCCAATTTTCTTACGTCCGTAAAAACATAAAACTATTACCAGGATAATGGGCACAATGAATGAGTAGATGAGCGGCGCAGCCACAAACATCACCGGCGATTTTGAAATTTCGGTAATAAAATAAAATGAAAATATATTCAACGCCAGGAGGCCGAGTCCCAACCAAAGACCGAGTCTGATGAAATTCTTCTTTATCGACTGTTCAAGATTATCCATATTTCTTTATTGTGATTCCACCGATTAAGTTGTAATTTCACCGATTTTTTTCGATTTTTAAGGCCGTACTCTCCGCTTTCACTGCCAAACCTTTCAGCTTTCACCTTTCACCTTTTCTCAGCAAAAGCTAACCAATATTTCCAATACCGCCATGTCAAATTCTCTCGTCTGCGCATGGGCGGCTATATTGCTTTTTTCTTCAGCTGAAGGGCGGATGTTTTGGAAAAAGCACATCATCGGGTAAAACAATTCCTTTAGCTCCGAATCATCGGGGAGTTTTTCAGCTATTGCACTAATCTCGGTTACCGGGCTTTCTATTAATATCTGATGTGCAATTACCGGTTCGTAAATTCTGTACTCATCCTGGAACTCGTCCTCGTCAACCAATAAAAACTCCTTCAGGTAATCCTCCAGTTCGGGCTCAATATCTTCGTCGGCGCATTCGTTTAAATAAAGCAGCAGGTTCAACAATTCAGTTCCCCTATCTAATGTTTGTTCTTCAATCTCTTCCCATTCCGGCGAATCGAGGTAATCTTCTTCCAGTTTTTTAACGTCGGCGCTAAAGAAATTAATCAGCAGGAGGTCGAAGAATATCTCGCGGAGCTCCTCCATCTGCGGATAATCGTCAAAAACCTCGTCCAGCATCGCGGTCTTGGTTAAAAAATCCTTATCCGAAGCAAATATTTCTCCAAATACGCTCGTAAACGGCGTGGCCTCGAAACTGCCATATTTGGAAAAAGCATTTAAAGCCGCTTCGATAGCGAGGTTTACTTTTGGGTCGGTCATGGTAAATGTTATTTAGACAGGTGGTTGTTATTAAAAGTTAACAGTACTTTCCCCTTTAAGTTCTGCCCGATGAAGGGCGAATTATAAGATTTCGACCTGTTATTTTTTTTGTTGTATTCCCATTCCGCTTGGGTATCCAGCAACACAAAGTTGGCAGCCTGCCCCTCTTTTATCACCGGGATATCGATATCCAATATTTCTCGCGGCCCAACGGCCATCTTTTGCACAATAGTACTGATATCCAAACCGGCCTGTAAAGCCAGCGAAAAAGCAGTTTGAAAGCCAATTATGCCATATTCTGCAACTTCAAATTCAACATTTTTAAACTCGACTTCGTGCGGAGTATGCTGCGACACAATTGCATCGATGGTTCCGTCAACCACACCTGCCAGCAGGGCTTCAACATCATCCCGGGTGCGCAATGGGGGTTTAACTTTATAAAGACTGTCGAAGCCGAGCAACGCTTCGTCCGTCAGCACCAAATGGTGAACGGCCACATCACAGGTAACTTCGAGCCCCTTGCGTTTAGCGTCCCGTATCAACTCGACCGATCGCGTAGTTGATATCGTGCTGAAGTGTATCTTTGATCCGGTATATTCGGCAAGATACAAATCCCGGGCTATCATTAACTCTTCTGCTAAAGAGGGAATACCTTTCATACCCAGTAAAGTGCTTACCTCTCCTTCATTTACCTTCGCCTTGCCGGCTATGGCTGTGTCTTCCGGATAGGAAAATACAAGCGCGTCAAATCCCTGGGCATACAGCAGCGCGCGCTCCATTAAACCGGCATCCTGTACAGGCCTGTTACCGTCGCTAAAGGCTTTTGCGCCGCTCAGGTACATGTCGTACATCTCGGCGAGATCCTTGCCCTCTCGTTTATGCGAAATCGCGCCAAGCGGGTAAACATCGACCAGGTTTTTTCCCGATCGGTTCAATAAATATTCGATTTCAGATTTTGAATGTACCGGCGGAACGGTATTCGGCATCAGGGCGATACCCGTGAAGCCCCCCGATGCAGCGGCCTTGGTACCGGTGTAAAGGTCTTCCTTGGTTTCAAGGCCCGGTTCGCCAATATTGCAATTGAGATCAAAAAAACCCGGAGACATATATTTGCCTTCCGCATCAAAAATTTCGGCGCCTGCTTCTATTTCCTGCGCTATTTCAACGATAATCCCTTTTTCGATTAAAACATCTGTGACTTTTTGATTAAAGGGCGAGTTAGGATCAATTATAGTTGCGGATTTAATGAGCAAATTCATTTGCGCTATTTTAAAGATAGGTTTTATCCATTTAAACGGGCTGCGATGCAGCATTCCGATCAGCTTTAAAATACCTGATCAGGAGTATTTCGAGCCCCAGGAAAATCATTGCCAAAATTATACAAAGTTTCCATAATTGCAGGCCGAAATTTGTTTCTATTACTGAGCCCTTTAGCGAGCCCTTACCAGTCTCTAAAACGGTTTTCGCATTCGGCACCAGCCTGGCCAGGTCTGAGCCGGTTAAGTAGCTGAGGTCCGATTCCCGGCGGTTATCGTTAAAAGCCAGCGCGGCAACGGTGCTATCCTGTTTTTTAAGATCGTATATACCGGCTTCCTGTAGTTGATCAGCCGTATAAAGTAGGGTGCTGCCCTCCAGCTGCCTGCTTTCAGGAATAATACCCAACCTACCCTTAACCAGTTTCAGCAGTTGCTTTTCATTAGTTTGTATGGGGGGCACCTCTATGGTCTCGTCGCGGCCCAGCGTGTAAAAAAGAGGCTGGTCATGCCCGCTCAACAACGCGATCCTGAACATTACCGGCACAAATAATGCATGCCGGGGCAAATTGCTAAAACCTTCGCTCAGCGCAACAGCTGCAATATACACCCTCCCCTTGCCGCTTGAATTACCGGCCCAAAAAGTTTGCCCTCCGGGTAACGACATTAAATTTTCTCCATTAATACCGGTCGAGCTCAATTTATAATATTTACTGACGACAGGCAGGTCGGGGTTTTGAGGAAAATCCTCGAAGATGTTTTTGAAAACCTGGTTTTGGAGATTTATGGCCGACACCCTGGTGTTTTCGGTGATCAAACTTTCCGGATAAGCGGAATTTAAAGAAGACAGCAGCCCTTTATAACTGGCTAAGTCGGCGTCTTCCGCGGGGAAAACCAGCAATGTGCCGCCTTTTTTTACATAAGTTTTTAATTGCTGCGATAACCCTGTGGAGATTGCGTTAACGTCGCTCTGGACTACCAGGGGGTAGCCATTTAACGCGGCATAGTCCACATTTCCCTCCGGAACGCGATGCGCTTCAAAAAACGGATCGGCGGCAAAAACAGCTTTCAGATAGGAATTGGGGGTTCCCCCATCAATCAGCAGCACCGGCATTTGCTGTTTTACGTTAAACGAAAAATAAAACTGATTATCAAAGGTTACGGGGTTATCTTGCAAACTAATTTCAGCTCGCTGCCATCCGGCCTGTAATCCAGAAAATACCAGGGTATCATGCTGTAGCGAGCGCCCTTTTATCGTGTAGCTGCCCAATGCTTTCTGCGCTCCGTTTATCGATAGCTTTAGCGGGATCTTCGCGGCGGTTTCGTCTGCGTAATTATGCAGCCTAACCACAAGTTTTTCGCTCTCTCCAGGGCGATGTATTGCGCTTAAAAGCGAAACCGAGTCAACAGCGACATTGGGTAGTTTATTAGCTTTAAGCTGTATAAGGCTTATCCGAAGACTGGTATCAGTTTTTACCTCCCTGTTGTCCGCCATGTTTGTCTGAAAATCGGATATGATAAAAACCGATCCTGGTTGCTCTTTATGCATTGCGAGCAAGCTCTGCTGCCGGTCGATGATCTGCTGCAAGCTTCGTGTTTGGGGGCTGATTTTTACCGTATCCACCGCGTCGTCAAATTCGTCCCTGCTTAATAAACGCTGGTGCTTCCCTTCAAAGTCCTGCGTCAACAGCTGAAACCTGTCATTGACGCTGTAGGCCGATGCAATTTCTTTCGCCCGGCGCTTGGCTTCGTCCAGTAAGGAACCTTCGCTGTTAAGCGTTTCCATACTGTAGGAGTTATCCACAAAAACGCTTACCGCCTGTTGTTTACCTGCGTTCGCGCTGTTTTCGCCCGGAATATAGGGTTTGGCAAATGCCAGCACCAGGAAAGCCAGGGCCAGTAGCCGCGTGGCCAATATCAGTCGTTCTTTTAAGTTTTTACGATGTGATTGCCGTTCCTGTACTTCCTTCAAAAACTGCACATTGCTAAAGTACACCTTTTGATACCGTCGAAAATTGAACAAATGGATCAATATTGGTATAGCCAGGGTTATTAGTGCGAACAAAAAAGCGGGATAGAGGAAATGCATGTTTGAGTTGCAAATGTGTGAATTTTAGACCATAATATGTTTATTATCCGTCATCCTCGCTGCTGCGCCTCCGGTGTTTCTTCTTTTTCTTCTTTGCGACAGTATGATGCTTTGAAGATGATGTATTTTTTGGCTTTTCTATTACAACAGGAGCAACATTTGATGCCGCATTCGTGGAGCCTTTACTCAATTGCTTGACTGTAAAACTGTTATCCCTTAAACCATACTCTAACTGGCGTTTCTGCCCGGAAGGCCTGGTTTCTTTTCCGCTTCCGGTGTAAATAGGAAACTCACGCACCAGCTTACCGTCCTGGACATAAAAATTGTCGTCGCCCCGGTAGCCCTGCCGCTGTTTGAGATTTAGCCGGGGGAATTCCAGTTTTTCGGCCCTGCCATTGGTAAACTCAAAGGCATAAACATGGGAGTAATTGATAGTATCATTTCCTTTGGCCTGTATCAGTATTTCCGGATTGCCATCCAGGTCCATGTCTGTATTAAAAACATCAACGATAGCGCCGTCAAGGTCGCCTGTTGTTGTGGTATATTTGGCAGCTGCCGAATCGGAGTGAAAAATTGCAAATGCCCCGATAGTCGATGACCCTCTTCCCCAGCTTACTATGTCATAGTCCTGGCCCGGCGAAACCTCTATCAGCTTGTGGTACCTGAAAGGCTGCATAACGCCTTGCCTGGGGGGAACGATGGTAGGTGGTACTGCGGTAGATTTCGGCTCATTGCTACAGGCCGCAAGCAGGATGCTGAATGCAATGGTGATTAAATGTCGTTTACTTAACGGTTCCACCTGGCAGTTTCGCCTCATCCTAAATCCTTCTCCAAAGGAGAAGGACTTTGACTTCGGGCCTTTCAGAACCCTCTCCTTTGGAGAGGGCAGGGTGAGGCAACAAAGCCTAAGTAGACGACGTTGAATCGTAACAAAATAAAAATGTTGCCCCCTACCCATTAGTCTATTAATTGAACATCATATCAGCGGTCATTTCGCCTTTTGGTTTGCCCGGCATCGTGAAAAACACCTTTAAAAGGCCATTGTTTCTGTATCCCGGATCAAAATATTTGATGGTGAATTTGTGATATCCTTTCAGCAAGGGCGCGGCGCCCCCCTGCTCGAACATACCGTGTTTGCCATCGTTATCAACAACTATTGAATTATCGATAAATAGCTGTGACCCACCTGATGAACCCAGCGAAAATCCGTACACTCCATCCGTATCAATACGGATATAGCCGTTATATATTACGCCAAACCCTTTATTATTTTTTTTGAAGGCGGAATTATTAAAAGTTTGAGTCGTGCCAGTATCGATTGCCGCGGCGTCCTGCAACTCATTTACACTTGTAAAGTCACCACCCAACAATTCATATTTCAAACCCTTGCCTGTACCCTGGTAATTAACCGGTGAAAACGGCATTTTATTGTAAACGGTTTCGTGCGTTACGATGCTCCGCTTGCCCGAGCGGGTAATGACGATAGTTTTTAACTCCCGGTATTGATCAGCCGGAACGTTATAGGTCATCGGTTGCGAATACTCAACAGCGGTTTCCCCGGGCTCATAACCATCAATGGTATAATATACCTTTGCGCCTGTTACCGGCGACTTTAAGGTTACATTTAAAACTGAACCAAACTCGATGGTGTCCTTCCCCCCGATTACTGTGGGTACCCTGTAATCGTAGCTGCTCTCATCGAGGCGGGCAAGGTGTGACGGTAGCCGGGTGTTTGCAAAATCGTCATAGTTTTTGTTAGCCAGGGGCGACCATGCCACTTCGGAGAGTGCGAACAATCTCGGCAAGGTCATGTATTCGGCTTTACTGTCCGATGCGATATATTCTGTCCATAAATTGGCCTGAACGCCGGTAATAAACTTTTGTTGGTCGGCAGTCAAAACGTCTGGCGTAGGATTATAACTGTAGATTTTGCTCAGGGGATCATAGCCGCCAATGCTTAGTGGTTCAAGATTTTGTTTGCTTTGCTGCTGGTCGATATAGAGGCCGCCGCTTCCCGGCGTCATGATAACATTATGACTTTGCCTGGCAGCCGCAATGCCGCCTTCCTCACCTCTCCAACTCATAACCGATGCGTTTGGCGAAAGGCCGCCTTCAAGTATCTCGTCCCAGCCGATAATGCTTCTGCCGTTTGAGTTTACAAATTTCTCTATCCTTTGTATAAAATAGCTTTGCAGCTTATCCTCTTTGCTGGATTTTTTTTCATCTGTCAGGCCCAGTTTTTTGATCAGGTCCTGGCAAAAAGCCGAGTTTTTCCAGGCATCTTTCGGGGCCTCGTCACCACCGATGTGGATATATTTGCTGGGGAAAAGACCCATCACTTCTGTTAAGACATCCTGCAGGAAATTAAATGTTTTGTCGGACGGGCAATAGATATCGTGAAAAATGCCCCATGTTTCAGCAACTTTATACGTTTTTGACGAGTCGCAGCTTAACTCCGGATATGCTGCCAGTGCCGCAGTGGAATGCCCCGGCATTTCGATCTCGGGAACGATATTGATATACCGTTCAGCCGCATATTTAATCACATCCCTGATCTGGTCCTGTGTGTAAAAACCACCGT
>Ga0207132_1168_pt1 | contig 12857 bp, 14 predicted proteins | sample Alteio_BWMinHeat_14_FD_153554 | JGI IMG/M metagenome (GOLD analysis project Ga0207132, IMG submission 153554) | Enriched cells from forest soil in Barre Woods Harvard Forest LTER site, Petersham, Massachusetts, United States -... | ecosystem: Environmental > Terrestrial > Soil > Temperate forest >...
ATGGGGCCCTTGACGCTGCGCGTATTTCCGCGGAGCAGAACGGCCAGCGCGATTTTCGGATGGGCTTCGTCGGCGTAGGTCACGAACCAGCCGATGTGCGACGGCGTGGCGTGATCGTCGCAGGTACCCGTCTTGCCAAGCGGGGTCTCGTCGCCGCCGTGGTCGAAGCTGGACTTGCCCGTGCCATAAAGAACAGCAGCAAGCATGCCTTCGCGAATTTCCGGGAGAATCGACGCGATATTCAAGTCGCGTTTCACGCGCGGCGCGAAGTTTTGTACGTCTAACTGTGTGCGGGGGTACTGCAGATAGTAGAGCGTGCCTCCGTTGGCGAATGCCGCCGCGAGCGCGGCAAGCTGCAACGGAGTGATCTGAATTCCTTCACCGAAACTGGACATGCGCGAAATGCCACCGAGCGCCGGAGGCGCACTGGGGAATGCACCGGGATGCTCTTCCGGCAAGTTGTAGCCGGCCAGCTCGCCAAGACCTAGCAGGCGCGCGTATTTCGAAACCGTATCAAACCCCATGCGGCGTCCAAGCTCTTCAAAAAACACATTGTTGGAGTGCGCCATCGCATCGGTCAAGTTCATATATTTGCGGTAGCTGACCTTGAGCATGGTGTCGCGCGTGATGACATTTTCTTCCAGGGCCGCGAGGGCGATGGTCGGCTTGATCGTCGAGCACGGAATGTAGCCGTCACCAAAAGCAATTTTTTGGTTTACTACCGTCAGAATGCGCCCCGTGTTGGGATCTACGGCGACGACAGATCCGTTGTAGCGCCCCAGCGCTTCGACGGCTGCCTCGCGAACTACCGGGTCATCAAACGTAGAGATATCCGCGCTGGAAGAATCGGCAAACGTGGGAACGCCGCGGTAACGCGAGGCATACTTGCGGGTACGCGCGACAGCCTTTCCCGCGCCGGTCGTTGCGGGAACTGGCGCTGCGAAAAGCGCCATCATCAAAATTGCTAGAACTGATTTTGCAGCTTTCTTCACTAAACCGCCTTTGATCCGCGACTTCCCCCGATACTACCCAGGGTCGAATACTTACCTCATCCTGCACCTTCGGTCAACCGACAATTCACAAACCGTTTTCTAGCACCTCGGGCGAGAAGCGCACCCAATCCCGTTAGCGCCTTCTAATAGTGCACCCGGATGGCCAAATCGGGCCCGTGGATTTGATGCCACCATCCCGGCGCGCGACTGGCGCGCTTTCGTCCCAAGAGAAACTGCATCTCTCAGTGTGAGACACATTGTAGGCACTGGGAGTGGTAGTACGCAATAGCCGAACCGCACCAGTACGTCGCTATGTGCTTTGTTATCAACACTGATCGTCGGGACAGGAGGTCCGATTTAGCTGACCTTGCGCCCGGCTAGGATTGCCGTCCGGGCATGGAAGCACAGGCGCCCCGTCGCATCTTGAAACGGTCGTGAGCCACTCAGGTCGTGTAGGCGGTCCTCCTCGAGGAGCCGGCGTTTCAGCTGCGCGGTCAGCTGGCGTTTTTGTGGTCGCCAGCCAGCGTTCGACCTCCGGGGTCAGATCGTCGGCCGTTGTGACGGAATCTGTCTCCAGCCCGGCGTGGCGGAAGAGCTGAAGCAGCTCGCTGAGCGCGAGTGTGCGGACGTGCGAAGGATCGCGCAGGATTTCCCAGCGGTCTTGATAAGCCGCGCGCTCGGGATGTTCGCTCGAGTAAATGTCTTCGACGACGATGGTGCCGCCAGCGCGGCATACGCGCGCCATTTCTCGCAAGACTTCCGGAGGCTTCAAGAGATGATGTAGGGCAAGCCGGCATACGACCACGTCGAATGCCCCATTTTCAAAAGGAAGGTTCTGGGCATCGGCGGCCCGGAAAGAAACATTGGAAATGCCGTGCTCTTTCGTGCGTTGCTTGGCAATCGCAAGCATGGCATCCGTGAGGTCCACGCCGACAACCTCTCGGGCGGCGCCGGCGAATGCTTCCGCGATGTACCCTGGGCCCGTGGCAATGTCCAGCACGCGTTCGCTGCCCGTGAGGCGCGCTGCGGCGACCAAGCGCCGAATGCGCTCTTCGTCGGTGACCCAAGGATTAGCTGCAAATGCCTGGGCTTGCGTGGTGAACGATTCGCGAATGACGTCGTTGTGTTGCGTCACAATGCGAGTCTCCGTAGGATATGCAGAAGCTGAAGAATGGCAGAATTTCTCCTCCTGCGTCTATAGACGGGAGCGGCCGATGAAAGAGTGGATGCTATGGGGATTGATTCTGATAGGCCTGGTCGGCTGTGGCGGGCAGGAATCGAAGCCTTTTCCAAATGCGGCGAGCGTCAAGCGCCTGGACGGAAGCACCATCACGTCGGAGCAAATCGATGGGACGGTAGAGCGAGTGATGCGCGCGGGGAAAGTGACGGGCGTCGGCCTGGCCATTCTCAACGACCAAAAGATCGTCTATTTGAAGGCCTACGGTCACCGCAGTCTCGGCAAGAATCTGCCATTGACCGAGGATTCGGTGATGAGCGCAGCGTCGTTCAGCAAGGTGGCTTTTGCCTACCTGGTGATGCAGCTTGTCGAAGAAGGAGTGCTCCAACTCGACCGGCCCGTATCGGAGTATTTGCCCAAGCCACTCCCGGAATTCTCCGATTACAAGGATCTGGCAGGTGATGACCGCTGGAAAAAGATCACCGCAAGGATGCTTCTGGACCATACCAGCGGATTTCCAAATTGGCGAAGATTTGAAGACGACCAGAAGCTCCACATCCATTTTGAACCAGGCTCGCGGTTTGCTTATTCCGGCGAAGGCATTGACCTGCTGCAATTGGTCATTGAAAAGGCCACCAAGAAGCCGTTAGGCGCCCTGATGCGCGAACGCGTCTTTCGGCCCTTGGGGATGACCCGCACGAGCATGACGTGGAGGCTCGGATTTGAAAACAATCACGCCGAAGGATACGACGAGCAAGAGAATGCTCTCGGGCCGCAGAGACGACTTCGCGCCGATGCGGCAGGTTCGATGCTAACCACGCCGCGCGATTTTGCGCGGTTCATCGAAGCCGTCATGCAAGGAGAACGGCTGCACAAAGAAACTAGGGAAGTCATGTTAAGCCCGCAGATTGCCATCCTCTCGAAGCACGAATTTCCCCCGCTCTCAACGGAAACCACGGAGGAGAACAAGCCGATTCGTTTGAGCTACGGCTTGGCCTGGGGATTGTACTGGACCCCGTACGGCAAGGCCTTCTTCAAAGAAGGCCACGACGACGGCTGGCGAAATTACACCGTGTGCTTCGACGACGCCAGGACGGGCCTCGTCATCATGACCAACAGCTCCAACGGCGAGGGCCTATACAAAGAACTCCTCGAAACCCTGCTCAAAAATACGTACACTCCCATCGAATGGGAAGGCTTCGCGCCTTATGAACAGAAGAACTGAAAACTAAGACCGGCCGCCTCGAGTAAACATATGCCTCTCTACAAAAGCAAAAAGCCTGAAGGAGTGCTGCAGACCGTAGAGAAGGGCAGGTTTGTGCCTGCCGAGTGGTAAATGATGAGAGAAAGCGGCTGCTCCTCTCCCTGTTGAGCCCTGTTGAGAGAGCGAAACTCGGATTCGAACTACGCGCGGTGAGCGAACTTCCCGCGCTGGAGTTTGCCAAGAGCGAGTTACTGCAAACCCTGGGAGATCCAGGACCGATTTCGAGCGATTCGTCCGGAAAGTGAAAGGAGCATGAACCCGACCGTGTCGGGACCGGTCAGATCATGCCCCCCACAAGGAAGAGAACCAGCGCCGCGCCACTGGTTGAAGCCCGTGCCACTAGCTGGCTAGCGCGTCGGACGGGCTTTGTTGGCGTCGGCTGCGCCTGACGCGGCCGTGGCCGCTGCTGCTTTCACGGAGGCTTTGTCGCTGTGTGCCGGCGCGGAAGTGTGGCCGTTCGGACCTACAGCGGCGTGCGGACTGCCGGGTATCGCGATCTCGAGCTTTTTCCGAAGAGCGTTCTCCAGTTTGTCGCGAATGTCCTTGTTTTCTTTCAGGAAGCTGCGCGCGTTTTCGCGGCCCTGGCCCATGCGCTCACCGCCAAAGCTGAACCACGTGCCGCTCTTCTCAACCAGCCCCTTGTCGACGCCGAGATCGATCAAGTCACCTTCGCGCGAAATGCCTTCGCCGTAAACAATGTCGAATTCCGCTTCGCGGAAAGGGGCCGCCACCTTATTCTTGACAACCTTTGCGCGCGTCCGTGAGCCCACGACTACGTCGCCTTCCTTGATCGCCTGGACGCGCCGGATATCAATGCGCATTGACGCATAGAACTTCAACGCGCGGCCACCGGTGGTCGTTTCCGGGTTGCCGAACATCACGCCAATCTTTTCGCGAATCTGGTTGATGAAAATCAGGCAGGTGCGCGACTTCGACACAATCGCGGTGAGCTTCCGCAGCGCTTGCGACATCAGCCGCGCCTGCAAACCCATTTGCGGATCGCCCATGTCGCCTTCGAGCTCGGCCTTGGGGACAAGCGCGGCGACCGAGTCCACGACGACGATGTCCACGCCGCCGGAACGGATCAGCGTTTCGGCGATCTCCAAAGCCTGCTCGCCGTTGTCCGGCTGGGAGACTAGAAGATTGTCCACGTCCACGCCCAGCTTGCGCGCGTAGACGGGATCAAGCGCGTGCTCCGCGTCGATGAACGCCGCCTGGCCGCCGAGCTTCTGCGCTTCGGCGATTACATGCAACGTCATGGTGGTCTTGCCGCCCGATTCCGGCCCGTAAATCTCGATGACGCGCCCGCGCGGAAAGCCGCCGACGCCCAGCGCCGCATCGATCGACAAGCACCCGCTGGGAATTACACTCACTGGCACCAGAACATCCCGGCTGCCCAGGCGCATAATCGCGCCCTTGCCGTGATCCTTTTCAATCTGCGATATCGCGGCGGCCAGCAATTTCTCTTTCTCATCAGTCATTTCACACCTCGGTGGAGGAAATTAGGGAATTTCGACTGCAACACAAAGTCGTGGCCCGGGACATAGCGGAAGTCGCATCGCATAACTTGCATTATCATTTCGCTATGCCTTCTTCCGCTCAGGGCCAAACACCGCCTAGCCCTGGTGCTCGCAACCGTGCCCGGCGACATGCTCTTTCAAGCGGGCGATGGCCATGGCCACGCGAACCGCCAGTTGCCGCTCCTCGGCGGGAGACAAGCTCCGAAGCCGAACCAGGCCCCGCATCCTGTCGCGCGCCTCGATGAACTCACTTTCGAGCCTAGCATGTTCCGGACAACTTATGACCAGGGTCGAGAGCGAACACATCAGGCACCTGTTGAAAACTTCGAGAAGCAAAGTAACATCAAGGCGAAGAAAAAGCAAACACTATTTTTCGCTATTTGTTCGCCAGTAAACGCTGTGCGCTTTCCGCTCACGCCACGGACGACCGCCATTCGCTCTCTTGGATTTCCTGACTGGCGTGCGCGACAAGCGCCCCTTCCAAAAACTCTCAGGAGTAGCTGTAGAATCCCCGGCCAGACTTGCGTCCCAGCCAGCCGGCCGCCACGTATTTCTTGAGCAGCGGACACGCCCGGTACTTCGGATCGCCGAGCCCTTCGTGCAGGACGTGCAGGATGTCCACGCACACATCGAGCCCGATGAAATCGGCCAGTTCGAGCGGACCCATGGGATGGTTCATCCCCAGCTTCATCACGGCATCGACTGCTTCCGGCGTCGCCACGCCTTCCAGCACGCAATACACCGCCTCATTGATGAGTGGCATGAGCACGCGGTTGGAGACGAATCCCGGCGCGTCGTTGACCGCCACGGGCGTCTTGCCGAGCTTCTTCGCCAACTCTCTGGTTACGGAGAACGTCGCGTCGCTCGTTTGCAGCGCGCGAATCACCTCGACGAGCGCCATCACCGGCACAGGATTCATGAAGTGCATGCCCACAAACCGGTCGGGACGCTTGGTCAGCGCCGCAAGCGTAGTCATCGCAATGGAAGATGTGTTGCTCGCAAGGACCACATCCGGCCGCAAAATTCCATCCGCCTCGGTCAGCACCGCGCGCTTGATCTCGATTTTTTCCGGCACAGCTTCGACTACAAAATCAGCCGCAGCAATCGCCGCCATATCGGTAACGGTCTCTAACCGCGCCAGCGCACTTCCCTTCTCCGCCTGGGCAAGCTTGCCCTTCTCAATCTCCCGGTCCAGATTCTTGCCAATGGTCTCCAGCCCGCGGGCCAGGAAGCGCTGCTCCACGTCCCGCAAGATCACTTTGTAGCCCGACCGCGCGAATACATGCGCGATGCCGTTCCCCATCGTCCCTGCGCCGAGCACGGCCACGGTTTTGATTGCGTCGATAGACAAGGTCAGAGCCTCCGCGTTCGCATGAAATCAATAAAACTGGCAAAGGAAGTTATGGAAGCAAAGCAGGTACCGGATAAACCCATCGCGAAGTGCGGCAAATCGGACAACACGGCGCGTTATTCCGGCGGAGCGCCCTCGACGATCTCGCGGATAATTTCGCGCGCCAGCATTTCCTCCTCTGGCGGAACGTACACGGTTGTTTCGCTCCCATGTATCTCGACCCGCACCGGAATTTCATTTTCCTTGAGTGCCTGGCTCAAGAATCCTGCGCGTGCATCGTCGGAGCCAGACCAAACTGCCGAAGTAGACGCGCCGGAGTGGGACGGTTTCAGCTCCGCTGCGACGGGCTGCGGAGAATCATCGGCCGAGAGCTCCATATCCACGGGCTCGTCGTCCAGCAACTTTTCGAGAATCTTCTCGGCCGCTGCCAGATTCGACGAGGGCACGGCCACTTCAAACCCGAATCGCGGTTTCCAATCGATGGGAAGTGTATCCGCCGTCGGTGCGACTTCATCATCCCCGGCGGACTTGTCGACAAACGGAATGCCCGCAGCCTCCAATTCCTCCACCAACGACGAGTGCAGCGCCGGGTCTTCGCCCGCCCACAACATGATCAGCGAGCCTTGCGGTCCCGGACCTGAAGCCATGAGTTCCTCCCTGCGAGCAGCGTCGACCGTTGATTAGGCGCTAAGGATACATCCAATCGCCACCCAGAAACAGGACTCAAGCATGTTAAGAACCCCCCGTCCTGGAATGACCACGACTACCACGACCGAAGCGCAGCAGCGTCATCCCAGCCTTCCCTCCGGCGGAACACCCTCGACAACTTCGCGCACAATTTCCCGCGCCCGCGTTTCGTCCTCGGGCAAGACAAACAGCCCATGCGCTCCCTTAGTCTCCGTCACACGCGCGTGAATATGATTCTCGCCGAGCGATGCCGCCAACAATTCCCCCATCTCCTGCTGGTCTCCCTCCCAAATCTCTACGGTAGCGTCTTCAGGAAACCAACGCACGGGATCCCAGGCCGGACGCCATTCGCGTGGTTCGACGAATTCCGGCAGTTCCAGGCGCACGGCCATCGCTTCGGAAACTGGCTCGTTTTCGCCTTCATAGGCGTCTTTGACTACGGCTTCCGCCCGGTCGAATTGCGAAAACGGGACGCCGATTTCGAATGCGCTCCTGGTGTTCCAATTGAAAAGATGGTCCTGCCTCCGGATGGTCTTGTGGGGGATGCCCTGTTCGCCAAGCAACTCACAGAGTTCGGCATGAACTCTCGGATCATCACCCTTCCAAAAAGAGCAGAAGGGATCTTCCTCCGGGTTGCCTCGATCGACGGTTTCCAGGGGGACGATCGCCGCAGCCGGCAATTCATAGACGAGCTCGACGTCGCAATCCGCGCAGCGCGTAAACCCTTGCCGATACTCGGCTTTGCACTGTGGACAGAACATGGCAGCGGGAAACCATTCTACTACAGCGCGTCCAGCAGTCCAGCCGAGGCCTCTGCTAACCGCGTAACCCATTGAAATTAAATAAGTTGGAGGACTGCTTGCGGTTGCGTCTTTTTGCCGCGCCCTCGCGTATACCCTGTAGAATGAGCGCGACACTTACAACCCTGGCCCCGGTACCATCGAGGTCGATTCTTCTGTTCTCCACACAGATGGCCGACGACAACAAGGCCCTCGCCCAGGGGCTCAAGCGCCGCGACCCGGATCTTCTCGATCTGCTGATCGAGCAGCATCAATACCGGCTGTTCCGCTATCTGCTCTACCTGACCAGCAGCCGCGAGCGCGCCGAAGACTTTTTCCAGGAAACGTGGATCCGCGTTCTCGAGCGCGGCCATCAATACGTCGGCAAATTCAAGTTCGAAGCCTGGCTTTTCCGAATCGCGCGCAACCTGGTGATTGACTGGCAGCGCCAGAAAAAAATGCAGAGCCTCGACGCGCTCATCGATCCAGAAGAAGGCGCCCCGATGGAGTTCGCCGCCGAGAATCAACCTTCGCCACTGCATCTGGTCCTAACCGCGGAAGAAAAAACTGGCGTGCATGCCTCGCTCGATCGCATCCCCACGGTCTATCGTGAAGTTCTGGTTCTCCGTTTTCACGAGGAGCTCGCCCTAGAGGAAATCGCCGGCGTTCTGGCCGCGCCGCTCTCCACCGTGAAGTCCCGCCTCTATCGAGGACTGGAAGCGCTTCGGGGCGCTATGCAAGGAGGCGCGGCATGAGCGAAAATCTCCACGCCCGCGCGGAAAAGTTAATCGCGCAAGAACGCATCGAAGGAATATCCCCATCGGATCGCGACTGGCTCGCCACGCATTTGCGCGAATGCCCAGCCTGCGCGCAAGTGGCCCAGCAAACAAGCGCTGCCCTCAGCACATTGCGAGGCATACTAATTCCCGTCCCTCGCGGACTCGCCGCCCGCACGCAATTCCGCGTGCAACTGCGCGCGCAGGAACTGCGCGAGCGCGAGCCCAAGCGCCGCCTCCTCTGGATCATGTGCGCGATGTCTTGGGCGCTAGGCATCGCCACCGCGCCTTATATCTGGCGCGCCTTCGAGTGGGCAGGAGAACTTATCGGCCTGCCCAGGCTTGTCTGGGAACTCGGATTCGGTCTTTGGTGGTCGATTCCGGCACTGGTTGCAGCAGCGGTTGTGTTGATGGAGAACCTAAGATTGGCGCATGAGAACGATCAGCATACCTAACTAAGATTGCCGATGGAAAAGTTTCGGAGAGGAAATCGAATGTCGGACTACCAACAAAAAGTAAGCGGTTCGTTCAGCGAGAGGAAGCGGCTCAACCGTCTCCGCCGCAGAAAAGAAAAGCTGCGCTTCTGGGAAGAGTTCCGCATCGTCCCGCGCTGGCTAGTAGCGACTGTTGCCATTCTCTACGTCATCGCAGTGACGGTCGCGATCAGCGTCAACCTCGCGGCGAGGAACCATCCGTACGGAAACACCATGTTCCCTTGGGAACTGCGTGATAACCCGGCCCTCGCCTCTCTCGCGCTAGCCGGCATCGTGACCGCTGCTTCCCTGTGCATCGCCACCGTGATTTTCCTCATCGCGTACGTCAACCGCGACGCCAAGCGCCGTGGCATGAGTTCAGCTCTTTGGACTTTTCTAGTGATCATCCTTCTACCGGGATACCTGTTCATCGGCTTCATGGTCTATTTTCTGATGCGCGAGCCGTTGCCTTATCCCTGCCCGCAATGCTCCACGCCGGTCGGCGCCCGCTTTAACTTCTGCCCCAACTGCAAATGCAACCTGCACCCGTCCTGCCCCAACTGCAAACGCGAAGTCGGCGAAACCGACAAGTTTTGCCCCTACTGTGCGTCTGAGTTGGGGGCGGCTGCCCCAAGCGGCGTAGAGCTTCCGGCGGTGCGGAATCCCAGTCTCTAACGCACGGGCGAATTGCCCGGGCGGCCGTTTCCTTCTTGCACGGAAGGACCTGGCTGCGTCCGGAAGCTTCAGAGATCCCGGGACCGGCTCGCCGGTGCCGCACGCCTGGTTCTCTCTTTTGCTCCGGCCATCGTCACACGCTTTTTAAGGCAAATCCCGGGAGAACTTAGGGTTTTTCCTCGATGGTTTGCTCACCAAGCTCCGCTTAGAGTGCGAAGTGGTTCTGCGACCCGGTATTTTTCAACGCCCCCGCCCGACTCCGCAGTGCCCGAGGTGATCCGTGGGAGCTAACCTGCCCAGGCCACTCTATTCCAGAAGGCTGAGTCCTCGAATCGAGACGCCGGAGGGCGTGTGGGTTTATTGGCGCTGTGGTCAAACCGAAGACGTTTCACGGGTTTCCGACCTGAGTTTAGGTGGGCTGTTTCTTTCGACGACCATTCCGCAGCCCGAGGGCGCGAAAGTCCAGCTCGAATTTCTTGTTCAGGAAGGAAACATCAGGGCTGAAGCTGTTGTGCGACGCCGCATTCCCAGCGACGGACTGGGTTTGAAGTTCACCGCGATATCCGACCAAGATTGCCCGAACCTGCTAACGCTCATGAATAGGATTCGCGGTTTGTCGGGCTCCCGGCGGGCGAATTAATCTTTCCGCGTTCTTGTCCGTTCCCGCTGGCGCAAAGCGAGTTGTTACGACAACGGCTGCTCGGCCGACGCAGCGGTCCTGGTTATGGGTAGGCCTATCCCTTTTTAGTCTCCTCGAAAAGCACGACGATACCCCCTTGCGCCGTTGCTTCACTCGCTCCGCTCGACGGCGACGGCGACCGCGTTGCCGCCACCAAGGCAGAGCGCAGCGATGCCACGTTTCAGGTTGCGCCGCTGCAATTCATACAGAAGGGTTACTAAGATGCGTGCGCCACTCGCTCCGATCGGATGGCCCAAGGCCACCGCGCCACCGTTCACGTTCACTTTCTCCGGATTGAGCCGCAGTTGCCGCGTCACCGCAATCGCCGCAACCGCAAAAGCCTCATTCAACTCGATAAGGTCCACATCTTGGTCGCGGTCCCAGCCGGTCTTTGTGAGCAATTTCTCCACCGCGTCCACCGGCGCCATCATCACCCATTTCGGTTCCACTCCGCTAACCGCCTGCGCCACGATCCGCGCGATCGGCTGCTTACCGAGGCGCGCCGCGTTCCGCTCGCTCGTAACAATCAACGCCGCTGCTCCGTCGTTGGTTCCAGGAGCATTCCCCGCGGTCACCGTGCCGTCTTGCTGGAACGCCGGCTTCAATTTGGCCAGCGCCTCCATCGAGGTGTCTTCGCGCGGCGATTCGTCGTACTTGATGATCATGGGCTCGCCCTTTTTCTGCGGCACTTCGATCGGCAGAATCTGGGCTTCAAAAAAACACGACTTTCGCGCACGAATCGCTTTCTGGTGGCTCTCCACGGCAAAGCGGTCCTGCTCCTCCCGGGTGATCCCGTATTTCTCGGCCACCAGCTCGCCGGTCATCCCCATATGAAAGTTTTCATAGGCGTCCCACAACCCATCGTTGATCATCGAGTCCACGAGCTTGCCGTCGCCGATTCGGTAGCCCGTCCGCGCTTGCGGGAGCAGATACGGGCAATTGGACATCGACTCCATCCCGCCAGCCACGACCATTTCCGATTCACCAAGCTGTACGGCCTGCGCCGCCAACGCTAGCGACTTCAACCCTGAGCCGCAAACTTTGTTAATCGTCATTGCGGCAACGCGTGGAGCACAGCCGCCCTTAAGGGCCGCCTGCCGCGCGGGATTTTGCCCGAGTCCCGCCTGCACCACATTGCCGAGAATCGCCTCATCCACTTCCTTAGGATCGATCCCCGCGCGCCGTATAGCTTCGGCGACAATTTTGCCGCCAAGCTCGGTAGCCGAGAATCCAGCTAATCCGCCCTGGAATTTTCCGATGGGCGTACGTACAGCAGAGAGAATGACGGGAGTTTCCATGGGTGTCGCAAACCTCCGGAGGAGCAACGCACACCATTATACAGCGTTGCGCCCGGAGCCGGCGCGGCGGCAAAGGTGAGAGAATAACGAAGACGGGCAGCACCCGTCTTCGCTCAAGGCGCTTTTAGTTTGCGGCCGCCGCCGTCGAATCCGGCATAGCTTCGTCGGCGCTCGGGCCGTATAGCCCCGGAACGGGCACGCCAACCAATCGGTAATAAACCGTCAACTGGGCCCGATGATGAATCATGTGATTCATGCACATGCCCCGAATACAAGCGACTCTCGGCAACGTAAAGATTTCTTTGCCACCCGCAAGCAGCTTCCAGCCCTTCACGATGTCCTGGTCACTCACGCTGGCAAGGGCCGCTCGAGCTTCCGCACTCCCTTTCTCGAAGGCCGCAAGAAGCTCCGCCCGATTGGTGATCTTCGGCGCCTGGTAAGTCGGGCCGTCGACCGGCGCGTAATCCAACTCTTCGGTTTTGATGGTTATCGCAATCCATTCAGGTACCGTGCCGACGTGCCCCGCAAGCCAGCCCAGCGTGCCTGACTTCTCGTGCGGCTTCCAACTCCACTTATCGTCGGGCGCGCGCTCGAGCACTTTGCGCGTGCTCGCTATCTCCTGGTCAAATTCAGACAGCATCGATTGTCCAATCGTCATGTCGGCCTCCCCTGCGGAATTGAAATTCAGCGCCCAAATACTAGGCGAACAAAAGGCGAAATGTCAAGCACCATTTTTCGCCGCCCCATCCCCGAAATCATCCGGCAATCCCTCGGGCGCACGGGAATTCCTCTGAATGGCCGTTGACAATCGCTCCCGACGGAACAAAATATCCTCATGCCTCAACAGCTCAACACCTCCTATTTGCAAGATTCCATCGGACTATTTCGCTACTACAAAAAGTTGGCGGACCGCGCGATGGCGCAGTGCCCCGACGAAGCCCTGTTCATCACCCTGGACGCGGAATCCAATTCCATCGCCATCATTGTGAAGCACATGTCCGGCAATATGCGCTCGCGCTGGCGCGATTTCTTGACCACGGATGGGGAAAAACCCGACCGCAACCGCGACACGGAATTTGAGACCCCACCCGCTACCCGCGCCCAAGTAATCGAAATGTGGGAACGCGGCTGGAAATATCTTTTCGATGCGCTCGAACCGCTCACGGAGCCGGACCTCACGCGAACC
>Ga0207132_1176_pt1 | contig 12802 bp, 10 predicted proteins | sample Alteio_BWMinHeat_14_FD_153554 | JGI IMG/M metagenome (GOLD analysis project Ga0207132, IMG submission 153554) | Enriched cells from forest soil in Barre Woods Harvard Forest LTER site, Petersham, Massachusetts, United States -... | ecosystem: Environmental > Terrestrial > Soil > Temperate forest >...
ATGCCTATCTGGGGGCGTTTGACCCAGTCCGTTAGTTCGTCAAATTGTTTGCGTGACCATGCGGCGGCGGCCGGAACTACGATAGCCAGGACAGTTTCAGCATTATCAAATACCTGGAAACCGGCATTGTTAATAAGGAAACCATCTGCTTCAGCGGAACCCTTTCTTTTGAAAACTGATTTCAGATTTGCGATTTTCATTCCAAAACGAATATCCGGTTTATCATTTCCATAGCCCCACATGGCATCCTCCCAGGTCATTCTTTCAATGGTATCCTTATAGTCAATGCTTTTAACTTCTTTAAAAATATAACGGATCATACCTTCAAACATCTGAAGTATATCGTCCTGTTCTATAAAGCTCATTTCACAATCTATCTGCGTGAATTCCGGCTGGCGGTCTGCACGAAGATCCTCATCCCGGAAGCATTTTACCACCTGATAATAGCGGTCATAACCGCTGACCATGAGCAGTTGTTTAAAAGTCTGCGGGCTTTGTGGCAGGGCGTAAAACTGCCCGGGATTCATGCGGGACGGAACTACAAAATCGCGGGCTCCTTCCGGTGTTGATTTGATCAGAAAAGGTGTTTCTATATCCATGAACTGGTTCATATGCAGATAGTTCCGGGCAGCCCGGTTCACGGCATAACGCAATTCAATATTCCTTTTAATGGGATTTCGGCGCAGGTCCAGAAATCGGAATTTCATACGCAGATCCTCCCCACCGTCAGTTTCGTCCTGTATGGTAAATGGAGGGGTTACCGATTTATTCAATATCGTAATTTGTTTTACCCTGATCTCTATTTCCCCTGTTGTGATCAAAAGATTCTTACTGGAACGCTCTGAAACAGTTCCTGTAGCCTGGATTACGAATTCACGACCCAACGGAATATTTGCCTGTGCTTCATTCTGAGCTTCATCGAGCACTAACTGGGTAATTCCGTAACGGTCCCTGAGGTCTATAAAGGTTATACTTCCAAACTTTCTAAGGGTTTGAACCCAGCCTGCAAGGGTTACTTCCCGGTTGACGTCAGCCAGCCCTAACTCGCCACAGGTATGTGTTCTGAACATTTGATTCCAGGATTAGCCGGCAAAGGTAGGGGGTGTCAGGTAGACCGAAAACGTTTAAAAAAATAAAAAACCGTTTACACCCCCTTTCATTTGTTAAAAATAGTTTTTATCTTGTATCCATCCGTACGATTCACCTCCTCATGATTAAACCTATCCTGGTTATTCTATTCTTACCTTAAGCAACTCTATCCATACCCTTGTAAGGCCATCTGTTTTTTGATCGGACCAACCTGAAGCAATCAAAACGAAAAACGGACCTTATGGAATTCATTATTATTGTTGCGCTGGTTACGGCTGTACTGATCCTGCACCGACCTCTTTCAGCTTTATTCAATAAGCTCTATATAAGCCGGCAACAGCATAAATTTATTGAGTGTGAAACCTTTTACCATAGTGTGGTTTCCAAATACATCCGTTTTTATAACCGTCTGGGCCTCGAAGATCAACGAAGATTCCTTTTCCGTACTTTTTTATTCAGAAAATCCCGCCGATTTCATTATATCGAAGTAAAAGAGAGTGCAGAAATGCCCATTCTCATCAGTGCCGTTGCTATACAACTCACATTCGGACTCGACAAATACATGCTGAATTACTTCAATGATATTTATGTTTTGAAAGATGACTACCACTATGGATTCTATTCCCGTCCTTTTATGGGTCATGTGGATCAGAGTGGAATTTATCTTTCCTGGGATAATTTTATCAAAGGCATTACCGGTCAGACTCCCAATTGCAATGTCGGTCTTCATGAAATGGGTCACGCCCTGGCTTATGTTACTTTCATTACAGAAACTGAAGAAGACAAACACTTTAAAAAAGAATTCAAAAACTTCTCTAAAGTTGCACGACCCATTTTTACCAGTATGCAGGGCGGAAACCGCAATCTGCTGGGTGAATATGCTGCTGTCAATTACCACGAATTCTGGGCAGTTTCAGTCGAAACCTTCTTCGAAAATCCTGTATGTATGCTACATGACTTACCGGAATTATACCAGGCTATGGTCAGCCTCCTTCGTCAGGATCCTTTGCAAATGCGCAATAATAATATTGGCAAAGCAGTCTTTATGGTGAAAGCAAAGGAAAGCCTAAAGCTTAACGCTTAAGGCTTAACGCAGTGCTAACCCGGCAACAATTCTGAGGCCTTCATCCTGGATATATTATCTATTAATTGCTGAACAGGGATTGCTTTCATGTCAGACGGGTAAGTATCCTTTCAAAACGGTTTATATCAGCAAGGGGGTTGACATTTCCATCATCTTTTATTTTATCAACCAATTGTTTGCCGAAAAAAGGGGCCAGTGAACAGCCCTTGGTTCCCAATCCGTTTAACATACCCATCTTTGAATGCAATGGATGAAAACCAACAAATGGTCTTCGTTCAAGTGTGGCAGGACGAATTGATGCAAAATGATCAAGTATGGAATAAGGTAGTTTTAAATTATTATTTAGCCAGTCTTCCGCATATTTTCTGAATTTCTCCGATGGGTAATCATTGTCAAACGACCATTCATAGGAAGATCCCAGCCAGAAAATATTTTCCCTGTAGGGAACCAGGCTCATACCCTTTTTATAAACCTTATCATCCGGCAGGTTTTTTATTTCAACCAGCAGTGCTTCTCCTTTGTTTAAAGCGAACGGTAATTTATTAAAATATGGATTCTGTGCCGATGATTTACCGTCGCAGAATATTATATAACTGGTACGTATATCCGAATACTCTAATTCTTTGCTTGTTTCTTTTAATTTAAACAGATCAAAAAAACTCTCAACCAGGTAATTATTTTCTCTCAGCCATATTCTCCAGTTCATCAATAATTTTTCGACTTTTACAAGCTGGCAGGGATGGATCGCTCCCCATCCCAGATCATACCTTAACCATTCAGCATATTTTTCCCTGTCTTCACCAGGATACAGATAAGCCGGATCTTCCTCATAACGTTTTTGAAAAGCCTGCAACATTTGTACAGTTGGAAAGAAGTCAATCAAACTTATTTCGTAAATAAAATTTTCCTTCAGAAAATCTCCTATTTCCTGATAGGCATTTTTTGCAAAAGGCATAAGTTCATCTATCATCCAGGTAGTAACGAGTCTTCTTCCGGTGACAGGATTGATCAGGCCAGCCGCGCGAAGGGAGGCTCCATCCGGATTTACCTGATCAATGAGTTTAAATGAAACTCCCGCTTTATGTAACCAGTAGCTGAGCCATGTTCCGGCAAGTCCCTGTCCAACAATCAAAACATCCACTTTCTCCATAACATAAATAGTGCAAGGCCTAAAGCTAAAAGCCTAAAGCTTTTGAAAGAAAAAATCCTCTCTGAATATCAAGAGGATTTTAATTTATTGGATCCATTAATTAATTCGTAAATAGCATTATAAGCAAAAAGTTTTAGGTTTTAGACTTTAAGCTTTAGGCTTTGAGCCTTTCAACACCTTCGCCATAGTTGCTCCGATATCAGCAGGGCTTTGCACCACTTCAATGCCACATTCGGTCATTATTTTCATTTTTGCTGAAGCGGTATCGTCAGCTCCTCCGATAATTGCACCTGCGTGACCCATCCGACGTCCGGGTGGGGCTGTCTGCCCGGCAATAAAACCAACCACCGGCTTATGGTAATTTGCCTTTACCCACCGCGCTGCTTCCGCTTCCATACTACCTCCGATTTCTCCAATCATTACGATACCTTCTGTTTCGGGATCATTCATCAATAATTCTACCGCTTCTTTTGTGGTTGTGCCGATAATGGGATCTCCGCCAATTCCTATGGCCGTAGAAATTCCCAGACCCGCTTTTACCACCTGGTCTGCTGCTTCATAGGTAAGCGTTCCGGATTTGGATACAATTCCAATTTTCCCTGTTTTAAAAACAAATCCTGGCATGATACCTACTTTACATTGTCCCGGTGTAATTACTCCAGGACAATTTGGGCCAATCAGACGACTATTGGTGCCCGTTAAATAATGTTTTGCTTTCACCATATCCTGTACTGGTATACCTTCCGTAATACAAACTATCAGGGTGATACCCGCTTCCGCAGATTCCATGATGGCATCTGCCGCAAAAGCAGGTGGCACAAAAATAATAGACACATTAGCACCTGTGGTTTTAACAGCGTCTGCAACCGTATTGAAAACCGGGCGGTCAAGATGTTTGCTACCGCCTTTGCCGGGTGTTACTCCACCCACCACCTGAGTTCCGTATTCGATCATTTGGGATGCATGAAAGCTGCCTTCTGTTCCTGTGAAGCCCTGTACAATGATTTTTGAATTTTTGTTGACTAATACTGCCATTGTTCTTTTTTAGGTGGTTTTATGCTTAACAAAATTAGTTATTTCAGCAATTCATCCATGTTGCGGTTATTGTCAATTTTCCCTTTCATTTCCAGCTGTCGCATATCCTTGGCATCCTGCAGGAATTCTGATGCAAAAATGAAGTCATTCAGTTTTTTATTTTTACTGAAAATAATTTCCTTGTTGGAACCTTCCCATTCTTTCAGGCCTTCATACATATAAATGATATGATCCCCGATTTCCATCACGCTGTTCATATCGTGGGTATTCACAACTGTAGTAATATTATATTCAGTTGTTATTTCCTTGATAAGTTTATCAATTAATATCGATGTCTGCGGGTCAAGTCCCGAATTTGGTTCATCACAGAAAAGATACCTTGGATTCAAAACAATTGCACGGGCGATACCTACACGTTTCTTCATACCGCCGGAAATTTCAGCAGGAAACTTATTATTCACATCTTTCAGATTTACCCGAACCAAAACCTCATTTACCCGGCTGAGTTTTTTTGTAAAACTATCGTTTGTGAACATGTCCAGAGGAAACATAATATTTTGTTCCACAGTCATACTGTCAAACAGTGCAGAACCCTGAAACAACATTCCTATCTGCTGACGAAGTATTTTCCTGTCTTCTTCATTCATACTGGTAAAGTCCTTGCCTCCGTAAGAGATATCTCCTGAATCCGGTTCAAAAAGACCGACCAGACATTTCATCAATACCGTTTTCCCGCTTCCGCTGGAACCGATAATGAGGTTACATTTTCCGGTTTGGAAAATGGCGCTTACCCCATTAATGACTGGTTTGCCATCGAAACCTTTTTTTAAATCTTTTACCTCAATCATGTCTTCGCTTATAAGAGAATATCAGAAAGTACATAATCCATTAAAAGGATCAATACACAACTCACTACAACGGATTTTGTACTTGCCCTTCCGATTTCAAGTGCTCCACCATTTACATAGTAACCATAAAAAGATGAAATGCTGGAAATAATGAAAGCAAAACAATATGATTTTACCAGGGCAAATAATACATTAAACGGTTTAAAATACTGAAATAATCCTTTATCAAATTGGGCAGTGGAAACAATACCCGTTGCAACGGCAGCCAGTTTTCCTCCCAGGATACCAAGAACTGCAGAAATAATTACCAGCATCGGAATAGTAATCATAGCAGCCAGAATTTTTGGAAGGATCAGGTAAGTCTTGGTATTGATTCCCATAATTTCCAATGCATCTATTTGTTCACTCACACGCATGTTTCCCAATTCTCCGGCTATCTTACTCCCGACTACACCTGCCAGCACGATACAGACCAGCGTGGGAGAAAATTCAAGAATGACAGTATCGCGCACGATCTGCGCAATGGTTGACAATGGAATCAGTGGGCTTACGAGTTGATAAGCTGTCTGAAGTGCAGATACAGCACCCATAAAAACGGAAATAATGATAACAATTCCAAGCGAACGTATACCGATTTCGGCACATTGATGCATTAGTTCCTTCCAGTACATCTTCAGGTTTTCCGGTTTGGAAAACATATCCTTAATCATCAATATAAATCGCCCCAGTTCGGTAAAAATATTCATGTTAATACTGCGATGAAATTACGGTTTATTTCTTGGTTCTTTTCCACCAGGGCGACCTGCGCATGGCATCTTCAGGCGTTTCGCGGCATTTGGTTTGTGCATCGATCACGGCAACCAGCGCCATATTATAAATATTTCTCACAGAACTGCCCAGTTGAAGAACGTGCACCGGCTTTTTCATACCGAGTAAAATCGGACCAATCGCATCCGCAGCACCTAATTCCTTTAAAATATTATAGGCAATATTACCCGCTGCAAGGTTAGGGAAGATCAGCGTATTCACTTCCTGATCGACGAGACTACTGAATGGATAATTTTCACGCAGGATTTCATTATTCAATGCAATACTTGCCTGCATCTCTCCATCCACTATCAGATCCGGGTCTTTTTGTTTTACAATTTCTGTTGCCTTTGCCACGAGTCGGGCTTCAGGAGAATTACTCGTTCCAAAATTTGAATAACTCAGCATAGCGATTCGGGGTACCAGGTTGAAATGTCTTACTTCTTTCGCGGCAAGCAATGTTATGTCTGCAAGTTCTTCGGCCGTCGGATTAAAATTCACGGTAGTGTCCGCCAGAAAAAGCGGACCTTTTTTTGTAAGCATCAGATACATGCCCGCAATTTTTTTTACGCCTTCTTCCGTACCAATTATTTCAATTGCCGGACGGATTGTATCAGGATAGTTTTTTGTCAGGCCAGAAATCATTGCATCGGCTTCTCCTGTCTCTACCATCATGCATCCAAAATAATTCCGGTCGCGCATAATCTTGGTCGATTCGTATTTATTAAATCCTCTTCTTTGTCTTTTTTGAAAAAATAATTCTGTATATCTTATGCGTCGTTCATCATGCTCTTCACTCCTGGGATCCACGATGGGGAATTCTTCGATATCAATGTTATTGGCAGATGCAGTAGCACGGATTCTTTCTTTATTACCCAGAAGGATTGGATACGCCACACCTTCGTCGAACAGAAGTTGTGCGACTTTCAATATTTTAATATTATCCGCTTCAGCAAATACCAATCGTCTTGGATCACTTCTTGCTTTGCTTCCAAGCACCCGTATTAACTGATTATCGAGCCCGAGCCGCTTATTCAGTTCAATAGCATAAGTATCCCAGTTTTCAATATTTATTTGCGCCACATTGCTTTCAATAGCTGCTTTTGCAACTGCTGGCGCGACGGTTGAAAGCAACCGTGGATCAAAGGGTTTTGGGATGATATATCTTGATCCGAAACTGATCGTTTTTTCGTTATAAGCCATGTTTACAATGTCGGGAACCGGAGTTTTGGCAAGGCCGGCCAATGCACGAACGGCTGCCAGTTTCATGGCTTCATTTATTTGCGTTGCCCGCACATCGAGTGCACCCCGGAAAATAAAAGGAAAGCCGAGAACATTGTTCACCTGGTTAGGATAATCGCTGCGGCCTGTTGCCATGATGAGGTCATCCCGCACTGCCGTCGCTGCATCATACGTAATTTCAGGATCAGGATTGGCCATGGCAAAAACGATGGGTTTTTTAGCCATGCTTTTTACCATTTCAGGCGTAACCACATTTCCAACACTCAATCCTACAAAAACATCTGCATCTACCATCGCTTTTGTCAGTGTGACATCTGACTTGCTGATTGCAAAAACCAAACGGTCTTCTTCCAGATCTTTGCGGTCTTTATGCAGGACTCCATCTTTATCAAAGACTATAAAATTTTCCGGTTTGGCTCCCAGTGCCACATATAGTTTGATGCAGGCCACTGCTGCTGCTCCTGCACCGTTGATAACAAACCGGACTTTGTCAATTTTTTTCTTCTGAAGTTCCAGGGCATTGATCAGCGCAGCGCTGCTGATAATGGCAGTTCCATGCTGGTCGTCATGCATTACCGGAATTTTCAAAGATGCACGAAGTTGTCTTTCAATATAAAAACATTCAGGCGCCTTGATATCCTCCAGGTTGATACCGCCAAAAGTTGGTTCAAGAGATTTTACAATCTGGACGAATTTCTCAGGATCTGTTTCATTAATTTCAATATCGAATACGTCGATGTCTGCAAACACTTTGAACAATACTCCCTTTCCTTCCATTACAGGTTTGGATGCTTCGGGACCGATATTACCAAGTCCGAGGACTGCTGTGCCGTTGGTGATAACAGCCACCAGGTTACCCTTAGCGGTATATTTGTAAACATCATCCTTATTTAAGCTTATCTCTTTACATGGTTCTGCCACGCCGGGTGAATATGCAAGCGAAAGATCTCTTTGGGTTTTAGCTTCTTTGGTTGGAATTACTTCTATCTTTCCCGGTTTCCCTTTCGAATGATATTCGAGAGCCTCTTCCCTTCTAAGTTGCTTTTTTTGCATAATAGATTATTGGGGCAGGTTATTCGTTTCGTAAATACTTACGCCTAGCCAGGCCATCATTCCCATACCCTTTTCAATGGCGGATTCATCAATATTAAAAGTTGGTGTATGTACACCTGAAGTTATTCCCTTTGATTCGTTCATCACTCCGATCCTGTAAAAACAACCCGGAATTTCCTGCGTATAGTATCCGAAATCTTCAGAGCCCATACGTATTTCAGTTTCCAGCACATTTTCGATTCCTGCAAATTCTTCAGCTCTTTTTCGTGCGACGGGATATAGTTGTTCATCATTATTTACAACAGGATATCCCACATCAACAAGTACATCAATTTCGGCTCCCATTGCCTGTCCGATTCCTTTGCATATTCTGTGAATAAGTTTATGTGCCTGAAAGCGCCATGTTTCCTCCATGGAGCGGAAAGTGCCCATCAGTTTGACCTCTGAAGGAATCACGTTGGTAGTAAATCCTCCCTGAAATGAACTGATGGAAAGAACCGAAGGGGAAAAAGGATTTTTATTTCTACTGATAACCTGCTGTAGCGCAACTACTATATGGGATGCCACAAGAATCGTATCCACTGTAAGCTGCGGTGTTGAGGCGTGTCCTCCCTTACCCCTTACCGTAATATAGATTTCATCAGCACTTGCCATGGAAGGACCGCCGCGAAAACTAAATTTTCCAATCTCCAGTCCCGGATGCACATGCAATCCGAAGATTGCCTGGGGTCTCGGATTATGAAGAACACCTTCTTTAACGAGGAGGCTTGCACCTCCGGGATTCTTTTCTTCTCCCGGTTGAAAAATAAGTTTTACAGTTCCTTCCCATTCTGATTTTAGTTCGTGTAAAATTTTTGATGCTCCCAACAGAATACTGGTATGCGCATCATGGCCGCAGGCATGCATGATGCCGTCGTTCTGTGATTTATAAGGAATATTATTCTCTTCCTTAATAGGCAATGCATCCATATCTGCCCGAAGTGCAATTATTCTTTTATCGGGATTTTTACCCTGAATCATGCCTACGACACCGGTGGTTGCTTTTATTTCAAAAGGAATACCCAGTCCTTTTAGTTTTTCCTGCACAAAAGCCGAGGTCTGAAATTCTTTATAACTCAATTCCGGATGTGCATGCAGATGTCGTCTGATTTCAATGGTTTCAGGTGCATATTTTTTTGCCAGTTGACGGATTTTTTCTTTCAGCATATTCAAAAATTAGTCGGGCTTTACCTCTATGATATCAGGAACCAGATAAACACCCAAAGGGAAATTTTGTATAAGTTTTTGCAAATAGGGATCCGCTTCTTCCGGTGTTTTGAAATTGCCCACTTTCAGTTTATAATTTGGCGGCTGGTAAATAAGATAGGGTTTTAATTCCGGATATAACTGATAGATTTTTGTTTTAATGTTAAAGACCTGGTTCCGGTCATTGGAACTTGCAACCTGGATCCTGAAACCAGGAATGTTCCGGCGGCTATCCCTCGTCGTCTCCTCGTTTATCTGAATTTGCTTTTTTATAAGGGAGTCAACCCTTGGGTCCCGGTATATCAGCGAATCCTGCGCATATACCATACCGTTATAAAGAAAGATGAGTATCAATAATAATTTCATATCAGTTTTTCTTTGAGCCTGTCCAGTTTTTCCTCTTCCACAATCTGAAGGCTTGCGCTGCAACCCAGACGGTCGGCCCCGGCTTTAATCAGTTCCTCAGCAAATGCATAATGGCGAATACCGCCTGAAGCTTTGATCTTTACCTGGGCAGGAAGTTCATTTCTCATTAATTGCACGTCTGAGACGGATGCCCCTTTTTCTGCATATCCGGTTGAGGTTTTCATAAAATCAATACCCATACGGCCGTATAATTCGCAGCATCGGAAGATTTCATCTCTTGTCAAAACACCTGTTTCAATAATTACTTTGATTATTCTTCCATTATCATGGACGACCGGCACCAGTTGTTTCATTTCTTTTTCAAGATAAGACCAGTCGGCATTCTTCAGTGCAATTATATTAATTACAACATCCAGTTCATCAGCTCCGTCTTTGATTGCCTCCTGTATTTCCGAAATTTTTGAACCAAGGGAAGAATAACCCATCGGAAACCCGACAACAGTCGCTGTTTTTACCTGACTGTTGTTTAATGTTTGTACAGCCTGTTTCACCACAAAGGGTGGAATGCAAACAGCTGCAAATCCATTTTCAATAGCTTCCCTGCACAATTTGTTGATTTCAGCCACCGTGCACACGGGTTTCAGTAAGGTATGATCTATGTAAGATGCAACCGGTTCTTTCATGGGTTCTAAATAAGAGACGAATTTAGCTCTTTTGCGCCTAACGCCTAACGCGAAAGGCTTAACGCTTTCAATAAATAGTTTCTAACAAATAGCAGTGATTTTTTCGGTTTGCCATTGAAACATAACCATGTTAGGCCTAAGTCGTAAAGCTTTAGGCGTTACGCCTTAGGCTTTAAGCTTTAAACCTTTCTTCCGCAGATATCGGAATAAAACAATTGCACCAAACAAAAAAAGTCCGAAAACCAGCAGATCGACCCTGATCATCGATGCTTTTTTTTCATCGTTTTGCCTGAGACGTTTTTCTGTGTCTTTAATATAATAAGCAAGACCCGGGAAACGATTATTGAGTTCATTTACTGTTTTGAATTTTACCAATGCATCTCTGTAAAATCCGCGGTCATAAAAAACCACACCGTCGGCGAAGAGCCTGGAAGATTCACTAGGGTTCGCAGTGATGCCTGCACTATCGAGGTATTCTTCCAAAATCGAAACAGGTATCGCAAAATTTAGACCAGCCGCCAGACCTCCACTGTTTTCAAGGCTCCCAAATGTAGTGAGTCCTACAACTTCCCCTTTTTCATCGCAAACCGGTCCGCCACTACTACCCCTGTTTATATTTGCGTCCATCTGGATAAGGGGCCAACCGCCGACTGAATTCTTGAGCGCACTTACAATACCAGTTGTGAGCGTTGGTTCATTGGCAGATTCTGTAGATACAAAATTATTATTAGTGACTGGTCCGGGAAATCCGTAAACAAATAACTGTTCCCCAACTCTTGGAAGTTCGTCCTGGGCGATTGTCAAAGTAGGCAGCGTACTGTCCCCGTCCATTTTGAGTATGGCAATATCTTTACCCGGCATGGGCTGGCCCTTGATAATTACCTGGGCAGATTTTTTTATGGAACTTGTTTTCCCGCTGTCTGTGTCAACACTGTATTCGATATAAATTTCTTTCCTCAGATCATAAAGAGCCATGGAAAACAAACGCGCATACACGGAAGCGTAAGTATTGTATAAAATTGATTTTTGTTGTTCAGAAAAACGGGTCGCCCATGCATTTTCGAGCGCTGAGATATTAGCGTCTGTGATCTGCTGAAATGCAGAAAGAAAAAACTGACGCCTGATAAAAGCATTGTCCCTGTCAATCAGGTGACAATTGGTAGCTACATATCCGTCTCCCGTAACCAGGAATCCGGTCCCGCTGGAAGTAATTTCTTCCGGCTCCTTGATATAATCCAGTGAAGCTTTAAAGAAGAGGTTAGGATGGCTGTTGATTTCCTTCAGTACAATGTTCAGTTTCTCTTCAGGTTTATAAATATCTCCAATACTATCAACTTTGTGTATTGAATCCACCAGATGGTTGAAATGGCGGGAATCCAGCTGCATTTTATTAATATATACATCCGCAGAAAAAACAGTTTTTACCATAACCACACCGGGACGGTTTACCCCGTAATTCTGAACGGCGGTTAACTGCTGCGCATGAGATTCAAACGGCATCGCCAACAGCGTCAGTAATCCGGTAATAATTGTCCCTAAATGTAAGGTTCGGGTTTTCATAGTAAGGTCTTCCCCTTATATAAAACCATAAAAGGGCTAACTTGTTGTTGTTTAAAGGTAAACTTTTTCTATGTCATCCAGACCTGCGCCCCTGGCAGAACGGCTTCGTCCTGAATCACTTGACCAACTACTGGGTCAAAAACATCTTACAGGAAGGGGCAGCATCCTACGAACGGCTATTGAAACCGGTAAAATCCCTTCCATGATCCTTTGGGGTGCTCCGGGAACCGGAAAAACCACGATCGCCAACATTATCGCACATACCCTGGGTTCACCTTTTTATACACTCAGCGCTATTTCTTCGGGAGTAAAGGAAGTCAGGGAAGTGATTGAAGAAGCCCGGTTGAAGGAAAATACGATTCTTTTCATTGATGAAATTCACCGTTTTAACAAGGGTCAGCAGGACGCACTGCTTGGAGCTGTGGAAAAAGGTATCATAACCCTGATCGGTGCAACTACGGAAAACCCTTCTTTTGAAGTGAACAGCGCCCTCCTGAGTCGTTGCCAGGTATATGTTTTAAAGCCACTCGGAAAAGAAGAACTCACTGATCTGTTGCAGTCTGCCCTCAAAAAAGACAGTCTTCTGAAAAAACGAAAAATAGAATTGAAAGAAACGGAAGCCCTGATCAATATTTCCGGT
>Ga0207132_1177_pt1 | contig 12724 bp, 12 predicted proteins | sample Alteio_BWMinHeat_14_FD_153554 | JGI IMG/M metagenome (GOLD analysis project Ga0207132, IMG submission 153554) | Enriched cells from forest soil in Barre Woods Harvard Forest LTER site, Petersham, Massachusetts, United States -... | ecosystem: Environmental > Terrestrial > Soil > Temperate forest >...
AAAAGAACAGTTCCTGAAATTCAGAATGTCGTTATTGCCGGCAAGCGGTTTTCAGTCAGGGCAATACAGACTAATTGAAATCTACGCGACCGATTTTATCAACCTGGTAGCAAAAGATAAGCGTGAAGAACTAAAAGATGCTGCAGTTGAAGACCAATTTGAATACCTCTACTGGAAATTCGGTGCAACGGAGCTATCGACCGGGAAGAAAACGCTGACCCTAAAACAGTTCGAAAAAAAATATGCCAAACCCTTTATTGAATTGGGTAAGGCTAACGTCAGCCAAAACTTTAATGCACTTTATCGTCAGCTTAAAAATAATGACCAGGCAAACCCGCTGCTTGAAAATGAATTGCGGCAGTTGGATATTAATGTAAACGTTAACTGGCCTTTGTCGCACTATAAATCGGCGGTGCGTTACCTTAACCGGGAACCTGAAGAGATAAAGGCTACCGGAGGCACCAACTGGCAAAAGTATTTGCCGCCAAGATTTCAGAAAAGAATATTTTATCCTTCCCTTTGGAGTATCGGGGAAGTGGAGAATTGGGGGAAAGGTTGGGTGGAAAAAACACTTAGCGGTATTTAACAACCGCCATAGCCAATCAAATTTCTGCGCCACACTATTTTTTTGTCATATTTTATTGTAATAACGGATTTTATTGTCCAAGTCTCATCACCGACGTCTTTGGTAGACCCGTCATTGATTATTATCGAATACTTGCCTGGTAGGTAACCGCGGTCTATAAGTTTTACTGTTATCGGTCTGTTGTTAATATAAATTAAAGCTGTTTCATAATTGGTAACACAAATGAATTTCCCTTTTTTTACGTCACTTTCAGATAAAAAATAAGAGGCATCATCACAATCGCTAAATTTTTGTGGCACGTTTGTAAAAGTAGTTAGCTTAAATGTTGGTTCTTGTTTTGGCTGTTCATTTGCTAATCCTAATGTAAAAAATAAAATTATTGATAAAACTAATTTCATATACGAGGGTCCGATTGGCAAATGTAGCCAAAAATCGTTACCTTGCCCTTTTCTGAATCAAACATCAAGGCCATGACCGAGACGCTGGACATCAAAATCACTAAAACCAACCATTCCCGTTTAAAGGAAACGGATTTTAACAATTTACAATTCGGCAGAACATTCTCCGACCATATGTTTATGGCCGATTATACTGACGGTGAATGGAAGGATTTTCAGATAGTCCCCTATGGCGAAATCGGTTTGAGTCCTGCAATTTCAGCGTTGCATTATGGCCAGGCATTTTTTGAAGGGATGAAGGCTTATAAGCATGCTAATGGGCAGGTTTCGATTTTCCGGCCCGACAAAAATGCGCATCGCTTTAATAAATCCGCCGAGCGTTTGTGCATGCCACAGCTTCCTGAAGAAACATTTATACAAAGTATTGCCGCGCTTGTCGATCTGGACCGCGACTGGATCCCTGCAAAGGCCCATCATGCGATGTACATCCGTCCGTTTATGTTTGCAACGGATCCTTTTTTGGGCGTACAGCCATCACATACCTATAAGTTTATGGTACTGGTAGGGCCGGTGGGGCCTTATTTTGCGAAGGTTTTAAGGGTAAAGATCGAAACGCACTTTACCCGGGCTGCTGAAGGCGGCATGGGCTACTCCAAATCAGCCGGCAATTATGGAGGCGCTATGCTTCCTGCACGCCGCGCTACCGAGGAGGGTTTTGACCAGCTAATCTGGACCGATGCCAAAGAACATCAATACATTGAAGAAATGGGCGCGGCTAATGTCATGTTTGTATTGAACGGTGCATTGATCACGCCGTCAACCCGCGACACGATACTGGATGGCGTAACCCGCGACACCGTTTTAACCCTTGCCCGCGAATGGGGAATGCCTGTTGAAGAACGCCGTGTATCGGTGGCTGAAATTATCGAGGGAGCAAAAACCGGCAAGCTTACTGATGCTTTTGGCGCCGGTACCGCCGCCACTATCGCGCCGGTGGGTTCAATAAGTCTTAATGGTGAAGAGTATTTCCTGGTTGACCCAAAAGAAAGAGAATTCTCTCAAAAAGTATTAAAAACACTCGATGCTATCCGTTACGGTGATGTTGCCGATACACACGGGTGGAACTATATGGTGTAAGTTAGTGAATTGTGATTAGTGAGTGGTGAATTGTCAATTTGTTTTGTGCGCACAATTCACTACTCACAATTCACCCTTTACTAATCTACCGACACAGTCAATCCTTCCTGCTGTAATATTTTGCGGTAAACCTCCACTTCGGTGAATGAGCCTTCCAAAACAGCGCATTTGCCTTCGTTGTGTACCTTCCATGCAATTTTTTCGGCCTGGTGTTCCGAATAATCCAGGTATTTCATCATGCAAAATATAACGTGGTCAAAGGTATTCACATCATCATTCCATAAAATAAGGCGATGCATCTGCTTAAGGCTCGTCAATATTTCCTCAAGAGTTAAAGTTTCTTCCTGTGTTTCCGTTGGCATAAGTAACTACAAAATTACTCAAAAACTGCAATAAAACACTTAACCTTGTGTTGAATAGCCGTTTATAATTTAATAAATCCCCTAAAAATGAAATTAACCCCGCGCCATTTTTTAACAGTATTTATACTCCTGCCTGTTTTAGTCCGCACCGCTTTCGCCCAGCAGGATAAGGTATTAACGCTCGCGGCTCCTCCGACAAATATCGTCATCGACGGCGATACCCGTGAGTGGGGCGACAGCCTGCGTTATTATAACACCGAATACCATATTAACTACTCCCTAGCTAATACTGGAGATACGCTTTACATGGCTCTACGCCTTAACGATCGGCGCGACCAAATTAGGATGCTGCGAGCAGGCCTGACTTTAAGCATCGACCCAAAAGGCAAAAAAAAGGAAAGTTTCAGCATAACATTTCCGCTGAATGTACAGGGAGCTTCGGTATTAGCCAACGTGAATAACGACGATGCATCTTCCGAAGTTAGCCAGCAGGATCGGGAAGAGTTGATGCGCGAACGTCTTACCACCCTGAGAGGGATAAAAGTATCAGGCTTTAAGGATATCGAGGACGAAATGATCACGACGTCCAACACCTACGGCATTCAAACCGCTGTGAATTATGACCAGAACGGCGACCTCGTTTGCGAAGCAGCTATCCCCCTAATATTCTTTCATTCAGACCCAGCGGCAAAAAACGAATGGTCCTTTAACTTTAAGATTAATGGCATCGAACGTAAAACGAAAGCGGAAAATGGCGAACATGAAGGCGGTGAAAGCACCGGGGGAGGGCGAGGCGGCAGAGGCGGAGGCATGGGTGGAATGGGCGGCGGCCATCGTGGCGGAAGGGGTGGTGGTCACAGCCAGTCATCTGGCGGCAATTCTACGGGCGAACTCGGTAAATCAAAAGATTTCTGGGTGAAATTTTATTTGGGGAAATGATTTGACGGGTACACAATTGTCAGCTGGCAGTTTGCAAACTGTGCACTGCAAACGGCCAAACTGCAAACTACAAATAAAGCTGTACCATCTGCCTCCAGTAACGCGGCCGGTGAGCGTAGTCGCTCCATATATTTAATTGATTGGGTATACATTTACTCCAAAGCACCTCGCTAAAATCCCTGTTGTTTTGCGCGAATGGGTCGGTTTCGCCGACGGCCAGGATGATTTCAATGTTACGGATAGCGTTCAGTGTGGGTGCATCATGCATATTTCCCATGTATTGCATAGGCATATTAAAATAAATATCCTCGTTGTAGTAGCCGTCAAAAAGGTCTCTGAAATCCTGTACCCTTAGTGTAAGGTCATATCTCCCGCTCATGCAAACGGCTTTCTTAAAAAGCCACGGGTGCTTAAGGGCAAGGTTAATTGCATGATAGGCGCCCATACTGCAGCCGGCAGTTTCGAAGTAATTGCCGCCATTCTTAACCCGCATTAAAGGCACAACTTCGTTAAGGATATAATCCTCATATTGCAGATGCCTGCAAATGCGAACAGAGGGATGTACATGCCAATTATAGAAGCTCTCGTAATCAATACTATCGACGCAAAAAAGCTGAATCGTTCCGTTATATAGCTGATCCTGCAGCGCTTCCACAATCCGCCAATTTTCATAATCATAAAATCGGGCCATCCTGGTCGGGAAAAATAAAACTGCCCGGCCGCTATGCCCAAAAATCAGGAGCTCCATATCGCGTTGTAACCGCGTGCTGTACCATTTGTGATATTCTCTGTTCATTTGGGCCTTGTTAACAAGCCGGAAATATCCCTACGGCATGTTACCTTAAAGTAAAAAATGAGTTAACTGTTAGCTGCAATATAATTATTTATTATTGCGCGCCATAACTGGTACCCCTTTTCGCTTAAATGCAGCCCATCTGCAACAAAAAACTCGCTCTTCGGACGGCCGGAACCATCCAGCATCTTGTTGAAAACATCAACAAAATGCCAATTATTTCCATATTTTTTTATCTCGTTTTCTACTATCGTATTGGTAAACCGGTAGGCATTGGCCATGTGCCAGCGACAGATGCTTGGCTTTAGTGATATAAAATAGCAGGGTATCCCGCCAAAGCGAATATTTATTTTGACAGCCAGTTCCTGGAAAAAAATAAAGACCTCTTCGGGGTGCCGCCCATCACCGAGGTCGTTATCGCCCGCATAAATAATAAGTCTTTTGGGATGATAGGGTGCCATTATCCTTTCAAAAAACCAAACACAGGCCGCCAGTGTCGAGCCGCCAAATCCCAGGTTAGCCGGCTTTATGCTGCCGAAATCCCGGTAAAGGCTTGCCCATAAACGGATAGATGAACTGCCATAAAATACCGTCTCAGGCTCGTATCCCAATTTTCCCCTGTCATTTTCAAGGCGCTTTACCTCGTCTTCGTACCAATACATCAAGTTACCCTATATTTGCTGCTTTAACGTGCCACTGTTTGCCATAGTTATCAGCTAATAGCATACCAATAATTTCAAACCTAAAAATTCCTATGGCATTCTTTGCAAAAAGTTTTAATGAAATTCGTTATTGTTAACAACGCCGGGCTGTAAAAAAATAACAATTAGTTAATTTCTGATTTAAAAGCTTAACTTACACCTACCAATTAACCGCCTTGTTTGCCATGAAGAAATCGACTTTTGCCCTCGCGTTTTTTATGCTTTCATTTAAGCTGACCGCCCTTTGCCAGGCCGATGGGAGCGTTTTGAGCAATATTGTCCTCAAACTGCAGTCTTTTTATTCAGGTCATATTATCGAAAAAGCATACCTGCAGTTCAATAAATCGCATTATGCGGTCGGCGATACGATATACTTTAAGGCATATGTAACCTCCGGAGAAGAGCATTTGCTTTCGGGGCAGAGCAGTGTTTTGTATGTTGACCTGATAGATCCACAAACCAGGATCAGCCAATCCATAAAATTACAATTGAAAAATGGCCTTGCCTGGGGTGATTTTGCTTTGCTTGATTCCTTGCGCAGGGGAAATTACAGGATCAGGGCCTATACCAAGTTGATGATGAAAGAACCCGGTACATGCTTTTTTGATCAACTGATTCCAATCGACTCCGGTATTGGCGGAACCACTGTAGGTAACGTCTCGCAAAAGGTCGATAAACCCGATCTGCAATTTTTCGCCGAAGGAGGTGAGCTTTTAAACGGCGTTGAATCCAAACTGGCATTCAAGGCAATCAACGCCGATGGTTTGGGAATAAATGTTAAGGGGGTCATGATCGATAATACCGGTAAAACCGTGACAAGCTTCGCATCGTCGCACCTGGGTATGGGGGTCTTCAATTTTACACCGGAAGATGGTAAAACTTATAAAGCCAATGTTACTTTTGCCGATGGCAGTCAAACTACGGTTGACCTGCCTGCTACCGTTGCAAACGGAATTGTATTGGCGATTGATAATAGCGACAGCACAAAGCTTTCCCTTGGGTTTTATTGCAGCAAGTCTTATTTTGATCAAAATAATGGTAAAGTGTTCGGCCTGGTCATGAATTCAGGGGTTGCCGTTTCAAAGGTATCTTTCAAATTGAGTAACCAACTGTTTGCCGTCGACCTTAAGAAAAACCAGTTCAAAACCGGGATAGAGCAATTCACCTTGTTTTCGCCCTCTGGCGAGCCTTTAAGCGAACGCCTGGCGTTTATTCAGCATAACGATATGCTGAAACTAAATGTCCGCAGCGATAAGACGGCATATAAGCCGCGTGAAAAGGTTTCGATATCCCTAAACGCAAAAAAACTATCAGATAGCGTAGCGGCCGGGCATTTCTCCGTGTCGGTTATTGTTGAAAACAAAATGCCCTCGGACGACGAAAACAGCATTTTATCATGGATGCTGTTATCTTCCGACCTGAAGGGTTATATCGAGCAACCCAACTATTATTTTACAAATGTAAACGGCGAAACCCAGGCTAACCTGGATATACTGATGCTTACCCAGGGCTATCGCCGGTTTACCTGGAATGACCTGCTAGCCGGCAAATATCCTGCGATAGCTTTTCAGCCCGAAAAAGGGTTGGATATAAAAGGTGTGGTCACTTCACCTGACGGCAAACCACTTGCCGGCGAAAAAGTGAATTTAATTTGTATTGACGGCGGCCCTATGCTAAGCCAAACTACCGATACCGCCGGAAGGTTTGACTTTACCAATATGGATTTTACAGGCAGCAGCCATTTTATGATAAAGGCAGCTTCCTCAAAAAACAAAGCCCTGATAGCCTGGCATCCCGAGCGCGCGGAAGCCGTCGATCCAAACACAAAACTGCCGCAACGGCTATTTGCTTTCGATTCATTGATGGACGTAGCTCTTCAAAGCCGTAAAGCGAGCACCACTTACGCGTTGAAAAATGCAAGACCAATAAAGGAGGCCGGTCCGATAGACACCAGGGACGAATCCCCTACCCGAAGCCGGTATGGAAGGGCGGACCAGGTTATAAAGCATGCGGACCTCCAGGGCAGCGGGATACTTTCCGATCACTTAAATGGTTTGCTAAACGGTGTTACCTTTACGGGCGACCTTACTTCCACCGATCATAAAACACCTTACCTAACCGCCGCCCAAAACCTGACCGGCAATCCGCCAATGCAGGTTATCGTCGACGGGACCGCCTTGCCACTGGGCAGCGGCGTTGATGATATTGACATAAATGACGTTGAAGCCGTTGAGGTGTTTAAGAACTCAGGCGCAAGCGCATTTGGCAGCCAGGGCGGAGCAGGGGTTTTATACATTACCTCCGTTGCCCATGGTTCACAATCGGGCAACGGCGGGATTGCCGCCGGAATTTTGCCTGTAACGGTACAGGGTTTTTACAAAGCCCGGCAATTTTATACTCCAAAATATGATCATTTAGGTGACCAAAAGAACATAAATAATGCCATTTTCTGGGAACCCGAACTGATAACGGACAAGAGCGGCAATACCTCGTTTGAATTTTTTAACGCCGATGCAACTGGTACTTATCGTATTGTAATCGAAGGCATCGATGAAAAAGGGAACCTGGGCAGGCGGGTATACAGGTATAAAGTGGAGTAGAATTTGAACGTGCAAACCACCTGCTCACTCCCCATTTATCAACCTCATCTTTAAAAAGCTCGGGTGCTCTTTTGAGGTATATACCTTATTGACCGCCTTTTTGAAATCAGCATCATTTGCCTTCATAATATCTTCAAATACCTGCGGGTTGCGGTCGATGAGTGGGAACCAGGTGCTTTGTATTTGCACCATAATGCGGTGGCCCTTTTTGAAAGTATGCAAAACGTCCTGCAGTTCGAAATTTACCGGCGATACCTCTCCGGGCACAAACGGCTCTGGCTTCTCAAAGCTTTTACGGAATTTGCCGCGCATTGCCTCACTGCGTACCATTTGTTCATAATGCGACATCGTTGTTCCCGGCCCGGAAAACTTATTGTTTTTGGCTGTGTCAGGATACACGTCTATTACTTTGACAACCCAATCAGCATCAGTTCCGGTTGTCGACACGTTCAGGTTAGCCCAGATGTTGCCGGCAACGGTAACATCATGGTCGAGCACATCGGTTTGGTAGGTTAATACATCGGGCCGGGTTTCTGCGAAGCGCTGGTCGCCGGTCATGTATTCACGTTTCATCCCCAGGTCGCTTCCATTAATAAATGGCACCGGTTTGTTTGGGTCTGACACAAATTCATCTGTCACCGGTGCACCCGATTTTGGCGCATCAAACGAAAGTTTACCGCCGGGCAGCATATACAAATTCTTGTCTTCCGCCTCTTTTGGCGGCCAGGAGTTATACGTTTTCCATTGGTTGGCCCCGGTTTCGAACGCCGACACCTTCGGTATATCCCCCTCTGTGCCTTTTAGATAGTGGCTAAAAAAGGCAAACTCAATTTTTTCGCGATAGAAGAGCCCCGTAGGTCCGCCGAAATCAACATCCCCCAAATGATCGCCATTTCCGCGCGCCCATCCACCGTGCACCCAGGGCCCCATGGTAAAATAAATCGGAGCTGAGGGGTTGTTTTTCGCAAGGGTCTTGTAGGTGTTAATTGCACCGTAAAGATCTTCAGCATCATACCAGCCGCCTGTAATAAGTACCGCTGCTTTTATGTCGTGCAGGTGAGGCAAAACGTTGCGGTCTTTCCAGTGCTGGTCGTAATTAGGGTGATCCAGCATTTCATTCCACAGGCGAATGGTATCGTTATAATATTGAGGTTTGTTTGAATTTTTTACCGAACCCATATTCATATAGTACTCGTATCCATCCTGCGTTCCGTAAGTCAATTCGCTGCCGCGGCGCTGGGTTGGTTTATCATCCTGGCGATTGGTGAAAGACGGGTAAAAGCCAAAGTTGGCGACTAGCATAAAAGCGCCATTATGAAATGCATCATCGCGATAAAGATCAGACATCGGCGCCTGTGGCGAAGCAGCCACCAATGCCGGGTGGCGGCTTAATAATGACGTGGTCGTGAAAAATCCGGGATAAGATATTCCCCAAACGCCAACCTTGCCGCTGTTATTAGGGATGTTTTTGATCAGCCAATCGATAGTGTCATAGGTGTCCGTGCCTTCATCAACATCGTTATTGGTTTTATGAATTTCTTTTTCGGGCGTCATTTCCTCGAAAATGCCCTCACTCATCCACCTGCCGCGCACATCCTGGTAAACAAAAATGTAGCCATCACGCAAAAACAGTGAAGACGGCCCTAAACTACCTTTATATTGATCCGGACCGTATGGTCCAACACTGTAAGGCGTGCGATCCATCATGATGGGGTATCTTTTTGATGAATCTTTTGGCACGTAAACCGAAGTAAACAGTTTTTTGCCGTCACGCATCGGGATTTGGTATTCGTGTTTGGTATAATTAGCCTTCACATATGTTGCATCGGGGCTGTTATTCGGTTGCGCACTCGAACCGAAAGCGAAAAGCAGAAAAATTAAAGAAAGAAAAATTATTTTGTTCATTTAAAAGCGTTGATTTTTTAAAAGTACGGAATAAAACAAAAATGACATCCTGGTCGGGTTCCCCTAAAATGATTACAAAATATTCTTACTTAGCGGTTGGAACAGTTCCAAGTTGCGAATAAATCTAAAATCTCTGATATTAAAAGTAAACAATTTAAGATCAGCATAGATCGTTGTTGCCGCGATCAGGGCGTCAGGAATGGCAAGGCCATGACTTAAATTATAATCTTCTATAAGTTGCAACGCGATTGGCGTGATTGCGGGATTAATAAGCAGTATATTGAATCGATGTATGTTTTTATTAAGACTTAGAAGACTATTTTTATTGGGGACACCTCTTATCAATTCCATTTTTGAAATCGCAGAAAGCGTTATATAGTCTAACCCGACCTCGTTTTCGAGAACTTCCTTAACGTACAAACGGCGGGGTTGCTGATGATCCAGATAGTCTATTATGACATCTGTATCGCAGATTACCTGGCTCTTTTCCACGATTCTTCTCTAAGTTTACCCGCGTCAATGCCGCTGCCTGTGAAAACGTCCTCCAATTCAGAGATATCCAGGGTTTTATCGCCAGGAATCAATATATCATCCAGCGCCGTTTTTTTTTTGCTATTGCCCGACGTGACTTTAAAATCCAAATACTTTGCCAACCCCTTTAGAATTTTTAGGGTTTCAGGCTTTTTATATTTGATAATTACCTCGGGCATAAATTTATATTTTTATAAAGTTACGTCTTTAAACAAAAAAAGGCAAGCACCGCCCGTCTTTCCGGGTTAAAGAAAATTTCCTACTCGTTTATCGCCTTCACACCCGGCAATTCCTTGCCTTCCATATACTCAAGCAGGGCGCCCCCGCCTGTCGAAACGTAGCTAACCTCTTCGGTCATGTGAAATTTGGCCACCGCCGCCGCTGAATCGCCACCGCCTATTAGCGAAAATGCGCCGTTTTCAGTTGCCTTAACCACCGCCTCGCCGATAGCTTTGGTACCCTCCTCAAATTTTTCCATTTCAAAAACGCCCATCGGCCCGTTCCATAAAATGGTCTTTGACCCTTCAACAACCTTCTTGAATTCAGCAATGGAATCCGGGCCGATATCCAAGCCCATCCAGTCGTCTTTTATGTCACTGTTTTGCGCCACTTCGGTATTGGCATCATTAGAGAAATTATCAGCAATGATCGAGTCCGTCGGAAGCAGTAAGTTTACGCCCTTTGATTTTGCTTTGTCGATCAGGCTGAGGGCTAGGTCGAGTTTATCTTCTTCAACAAGCGATTTCCCTATTTTGCCGCCCAGGGCTTTTGCAAAAGTGTAAGCCATGCCGCCGCCAATTACAAGGCTGTCAACCTTGTCTAGCAAGCGCTCGATCAGCTCTATTTTGTCGGATACCTTTGCGCCGCCCATAATAGCAGTGAAGGGCCTTACCGCACCGTTCAACACCTTTTCGGCATTTTGCAATTCGGCAGCCATCAGGTAGCCAAAGAATTTGGCATTAGGGAAAAACTGCGCTATTACCGCCGTCGACGCATGTGCGCGGTGCGCCGTGCCGAAGGCATCGTTCACATAAATATCTCCCAATTTCGAAAGCTTCTCAGCAAAGGCAACGTCTCCTTTTTCCTCTTCCTTATAAAAACGGAGATTTTCCAGTAACAGGACCTCTCCTCTCTCCAATTCTTTTGCCTTTTCTACGGCTTCAGGTCCAATACAATCGTCCGCAAATTCTACCTGCTGCCCCAGCAGATCAGACAAATGAGGTACCAGGTGCCTTAAAGAATATTTTTCTTCCGGACCGCCTTTTGGCCGGCCCAGGTGCGACATCAGGATCACGGCGCCACCGTCCTTTAATATCTTGTTGATCGTGGGCAGGGCTGCCGTCATCCGGTTATCATCAGTAATGTTATAATCGCTATCAAGAGGGACGTTAAAATCAACCCTGACAAGTGCTTTTTTTGCGGTAAATGAAATTTGATCTATTGTTTTCATAGTCTTTTTATACCAAAAGAGTGTTGTGGCTGCCAAATTCAGCAATTAATTCTAAATTCCGAACGTAAAAGTCAAAAAGGTGTTTTAAATACTTAAATTTTATTGAATCTTAACATACAATACATAATGAGGCCCGATAACAGGCACTTCAAATTCTTCAGAAATCACCTCAAAACCCATGTTCAAATAAAAAGGCAGCGCTTTTTTCCGCGCATTGCACCAAAGGTAATTTGCTTTTTGCCCCTTGAGATAAACGATGCCAAAATTGAGTACCTGGTTGCCAATTCCCCGGCCCCGGTATTTTTCAACGGTTGCCATGCCCCGCAACTGGTAACCCACACCGGCGAAATCGCGGTAGCTTTGGGGGTGAAACGACGCAATGCAAACCAACTCGTATGCCAGATAATAGCCTAAATGGAAGGCTCCCTGCAGGCTGTCGGTGGGAAAGCGGCATTCATCGTTCGTTAACTTCCCCTCCCTAAGCAGTGCGTTCCGCAGGGGCAATAACTCGTCAACCGTTATAAATTTTATCATATCTTTTTGCATTCGCCCGGGCTTGCCAATAGTATTATTTGCACCCGATTTGTTCAGTCTATAACCACCACCAAATTTTTTATCCTAACATAATGCGTTTATAACACGTATGCATGATGTGTTGAACGTCTTTGCAAGTATCTTAAAAATTAACAAAACAATTGCACGGTCATAAAATACCTGTGCAAACAACAAAGCACTGATATGAGATTATTTATTCCGATAATTTTTACAACAGTGATTATCGCTGGTTGCAGCACAAAGGATGCCGTTAATCCACCGGGCACAGGCGGAACTACTCCGCCAGATACGACCAATGGCTTGAGCCATGACGATTTCATACATCTTGCTACGTTCAAAGTCAATCCGCAAATAGTAAATACAAGTGTTTCCGGTTCCAGCCTTTTTCTAAAATTTAATGAAAATGTCGATTTGCTTATAAACGACGAAGGCTACCAGAAAACATCGGCGGTACACTTAATCGAAGATTTTGGCAAATCATCGCTGTCAGGCATCGATTTTACTACGGTTGCCGAAGGAGGTAACACCACTTTGAACTGGGTAGATGATAACTTAAATAACGTAATACTCAAAACGATTACCGATACCCTTGTTAAGAGTGTAAAAATGGTTAAGATCAATATTAAACGCCCGTTTACATTTTTCAAATCTTATTCGTCAAACCAGGAGGCGTTAAATCAGCAGGTTGTTTTTGTTAATAAGAAGAATGATACGATCACTTTTAAATCATACACCTACTACAACCAAAAAAACTACCTGCCAACTTC
>Ga0207132_1179_pt1 | contig 12501 bp, 11 predicted proteins | sample Alteio_BWMinHeat_14_FD_153554 | JGI IMG/M metagenome (GOLD analysis project Ga0207132, IMG submission 153554) | Enriched cells from forest soil in Barre Woods Harvard Forest LTER site, Petersham, Massachusetts, United States -... | ecosystem: Environmental > Terrestrial > Soil > Temperate forest >...
CCCGGCACGAAGGAGGCCAAAGCCTAATTATTCGACTGAACGCGCATCTCGTCAGTGCTTGATTTCCTGACGAGATGCCGACTTCGCAGGACTAATCCCGCCGTGGTATCACTGGAATTTGCAGAACAAACGGGGAATAGTGGCTGGTCGTAAGACTTCTCTCCAAGTCGGCCACCACGGCCTCAGGAGTCTCGCTTGAATCTACAGGTACTACGAGATTCAGTTCGTTGGCTTAAGGGGAAGCCGATTCCCACAAGTTTGGCGGGCCTCGTACTTGCTTTGGCTATGGGGATCGGCACTGCCGCGTTTTCAGTCATAAATGCAGTTTTGTTACGGCCACCACCGTACAGCGATGCAAAGCAGATCGTGGCCATCTTGGATTTTTCGACGCGACGGGGGTCCAACTTCGGAGTGACGCCTGCGCGCTTTCTGGACATCCAAAATGACAATCGGTCGTTCGAAATTGTAGCCGCTTTCCGCACATCCAACCAAACGTTCGTACTCACGGGAATCGAAGATCCGCAGCCTTTACATGGCGCGCGTGTTTCCAAAGACTTCTTTCGCCTGTTGGGCGTAGGGCCTATCCTCGGTCGGACGTTCGACGCGGATGCAGAATTATCAGAGAGCATTCGAACAGTTGTTCTCAGCCAGGGCTTATGGTGCAGCCGTTACGCCTGCGATCAGAACATCCTAGGTAGGCCAGTTATTCTTGACGGCGAAGAATTCACGGTCATTGGGGTGATGCCGAAATCGTTCAAGATTTACGGCCGCGAGAGACCAGTGGACCTTTGGTTGCCACTCCCGCTGGCCGGCGAAGCGCTAGCCGATCGTAGCGAACAGAACGGAGATCTCCACGTCCTAGCGCGTTTGAAAAAGAGTGTACCCCTGGAGCAGGCGCAAGCTGAGGCTGCAGTGATGGATGGTCAGCTTGCGAGGCAATACCCTGAAAGCGATAGAAATCTCTCTTTTCGTCTGTCTTATTGGTGGGCGTCGGTCGCGGCACAAGCGCTTCCGGCACTCGCTTTACTGTCTGGCGCCGTAGGCCTGCTTCTGTTGATTGCATGTTCAAGCATGGCCTTTGTGCTCTTCGCCAAAGCCTTCTCGCGCGAGAAGGAGATTGCAATTCGCATGGCGTGTGGTGCCCGTACGTCACGCTTGGCGGGAGCATTTTTGCTTGAAGGACTCTTGTACGGATCGCTCGCGGGCGGTGTTGGAACAGTTGTGGCGTTCTTGGGGACCGACTTCATAGTCTCCCTAGTCCCGGAAAGCATCTATATCCCGCGGCTGAGTGAGGCGAGTGTAGATGGCCGCGTCTTGGTCTTCTCCGTCGTTATGTCCGTCCTCACCGGACTGATGTTTGGATTGATCCCGGTGTTGTCTATGATTCGTATGGAGCCTTTTGCCCGGCTAGATGGAGGGGCAGTTACTCTCGCAGGCGGGACGCTGCGAAAAAGATTCCGAGCGTCGTTGGTAGTCTCTCAAATGGCCGTCGCGATAGTCCTGTCGGTCGGAACAGGGCTAATGGTCAAGAGTTTCGTTCTGATGACGCAGGTTCCACTGGGATTCAATTCTGAGAATCTCGTTGTTTCCGAAATCTCATTGTCTCCAGCTATTGAACGTCAGCCCAGCGCATGGCGCAATTACTGGCGGCAGGTTTCGGATAAGCTCAGCTCTACACCTGGCGTTGAGTCCACCGCCATTGTCAGTCCGTTGCCTTTTGGCGATGAATTTTTCGCAGGAACGATCAGTTCCCCCAGCTCCGCCAACAAAGCGGTGGCGTGGATTCGATTCGTAAGTTCGGCATTCTCGCGTACCCTGGGGCTCACTTTGACCGAAGGGCGTGATTTCACGGACAACGATTACTTGGCGAAGTCCGATGGGGTCATAGTCAATGAAATGCTAGCCAGGTCGTTCTGGCGCAATGAGACCCCACTGGGAAAGCGCATTTCAGTAGATTCGGTACAGACCTACACCATTGTTGGAGTCTTCAAAGACTTCAGAGATGGCAATCGGCAGACTCCCATTGCTCCCGAGATCTACTTCCCCTTTGGTAGGGATGTCACGCCATTTGCATCCGCAATGATTCGTGTCAGACCTCCAGTGAATTCGTTCATACCTGTCATACGCGACCAGATCAGAGCTGTAGATAAGAACCAGCCCGTACCAAAGGTTCGGGCGATGACCTCCTTCGTGTCAGATGACTTGGGACCTACGCGCTTCTTTTCTGTCTTTCTGGGTACCCTGGCCGGCGTAGCTCTCCTGCTGGCGTTGATCGGGACGTACGGCGCTCTTTCCCTTTCCGTTGGCCAGCGCACCCGCGAGATTGCTGTTCGTACTGCCCTGGGTGCTGAACGAATGAGCATATTTAAGCTTGTGATGAAGGAATCGTTGCTGGTGGTCCTGGTTGCAGAAGTAATTGGGATAGCGGGAGCCATGATTCTTGGCCGGTTCTTATCAACGCTTCTGTTTGGTGTAACCCCAACTGATCCGATCACCTTGGCGGCGGTTGGCCTGGTGTCGGCCATGACCGCTTTTGCCGCAAGTTACGTACCGACTCGCAGCGCTATGGCAGTGGACCCCGCGATCATTTTGCGCGGTCAATAAATCTCTTGTGCAATGAACCTCGCATCGGTCCTGCCTTGACGCGCAGTGTTTATCTTCAATCGGAGATTTGGGGTTGGATGACTGGCAACCCCACTTACCAGGAGCGGGCGACGTGCCGAGCGTCCTCGGTTTCTAGCGATCTGGTAGAATTTCCGGAATGAAGAGACGAACCTTGCTGATGGCGGCGCCGTTGGCGGTGCTGGTGCCCTGCGAGATAGCAGAAGCGATGAAATCGACGTTCGCTTCAGTTGCGGATGAGCGTTTGGCAAGGAGGGAGAGAGAGCAAGGTGCCGCGATGGGAGGATCAACTGTGGTGTATGAACTGCGGATTTATCACGCGGTTCCGGGAAGGATAGAGAATCTGGTAGCCCGCTTCCGGGACCACACGATGAAGCTTTTTGCTGACCATGGAATCAAGAGTGTTGCGTATTGGACTGCGCTGGACGAGCCGGTGAAAAGCAGCACCTTCTTTTACATTCTGGAGCATCCGAGCCGGGAAGCGGCGGCAGCGAACTGGAAGGCCTTTCAGGACGACCCGGAGTGGAAGAGCGTGAAGGCGAAATCGGAAGAGAATGGGAAACTGGTGGAGAAGATTGACTCAACGTTTTTGACGTTGACGGATTTTTCGCCGCGGTTGGGGTAACTACGCTTCCACAGGCACCGCGGTCACCGGGTGTCGTTGTTGGTTCGGTGGCGGGGCGGGACCAGGAATTAATCCGTGGCCAAATCGGACGTGGGACTCATCAGCAGGTTGTTGATGCAGGCTTCAGCGATTGAAGTTAATCAATAACAACTGCGGGGTAGTCTTCGATGTGCTTCTCGCCTTCACACCCGAAATACGTGCATGTGCGTTGCCGTGAAATCGACATCGTAGCGCACAACCCTGGCGTGCCAGCAGGCTAGCAAGAACTCCGGAAAGGTGCTCTTCCCGGCTTGGTCCGTTCGCAACGCAGGGACGAGCGCATCTCGGTTGAATTTTGGTACATCCGCTGCGCCGCAAAGTAGTGGAGTACCTTGGCTCACGACTGGACCTTCTTGGGTTAAGTAGAGGCTCTGACATGCTGGCAGGAACCAGTGGTTATGCTTCACACCCGCACGTCTGAGCATACCGCCGCAAGTTCGTGAATGTAAATGGAAAGGCGAGATGAACCTCGTGGGGACGTGCGATAACCATTGAATTCTCATTCGCGCAATGAGGTCCCCAGTGGGCGGTTAACAGCGAAATCGCACACACGGGAACTAGAAGGAGCTTCCGATAACGATGTGTGTTCTTCCGTATCTTGAGAAGAACTCACGACAAACGGATGTAAGCTATCGACATGATCCCTCCTTCCTAGAATCCCTGGCCATGCTTCCGCAAACCATCGCGCACGATCGCATTCAGGCAAAGATCGGCGCATGAGGTGTATCGCGCCACCGATTTCCGCCTCGGCCGCGACGCAGCGCTGAAACTACTGCCGGAAGCCTTAGCGTGCGACGGCTGGAACGCATGGTGCGCTTCGAGCTAGAAGCCAAGGTCCTAGCATCTCAGAATCATCCCAACATTGCGTCGATCTACGGCTTCGAAGAATCGAATTGCGTTCGTGCACTGTTACACACAGGAAAGACAACTCATACCCAATAGCTTCCACACTTTGCCCTTGGTATTCACTTTTAATCAAAATGCTTTCACTCCTCAAACTTTAAGGGATTCTAAGTCTTTTGTTTTTAAAAGCATACAGACAAACTGCCCGGTTCCTGCTGGAGCTTGAATTGCTTTTGAACCCGCAAGGCTTCCGCCGTCTCCGCTGGGACCTTCTTAAGAGGACTCCAAATGAACAGATTTCCCTGCCATCTGTTTGTGCCTGTTTGTCTACTCCTGGGGGTTTTGATCCCATTTGCGCCGCCCGCTCTCGGGCAGTCCGGCCAGGGCCAATGGAGCACCCTTCCGTACACTATGCCTATCAATCCCGTACACACAGCCCTCCTTTACAACGGCAAGGTCGTCATCGTTTCCGGTTCCGGTAATGTCGCCGGCAATACGAATTTTCAGGCTGCTCTTTGGGATCCCCAGGCCGGCACGATCACCGCGCAACCCGTTGCTTGGGACATGTTCTGCAACGGCATGGTAGTTCTTCCCGACGGCCGCCCCTTCGTGATGGGCGGCACGTTGCAATATGATCCCTTCCACGGCGAAACGCGCACTTCGACCTACGACCCGGCTACCAACGCCTTCACCGACCAGCAAGCCATGTCTCACGGGCGCTGGTATCCCACCGGCACAGTTCTTGGCGACGGTCGGGTCATGATTTTCTCCGGACTTAACGAAACGGGAGGCACCAATACTTCTGTCGAATTCTACAGTGCCGGCTCCGGCTGGAGCGCAGCCTTCTCTGCCCCATGGACCCCGCCCCTTTACCCGCGCATGCATGTACTCCCCAATGGCAACGTCTTTTACTCGGGCGCGACCACCGGTTCCAGCCTTTTTAATCCTTCGACTCACACCTGGACCACCAACATCGCTTTCACAAATTACAGCGGCACGCGCACCTACGGCTCGTCCGTGCTCTTCCCGCTGACTCCCGGCAACAACTACACGCCCAAGGTGATCATTTTTGGCGGCGGCAACCCCTCCACCAACACCACCGAAATTATTGACCTCTCCGCGGCCACGCCGAAATGGGTCTACGGTCCGAACATGTCGCAACCGCGCATTGAAATGAACGCTACCATTCTCCCGAGCGGCCAAATCCTTGCCCTTGGCGGCTCTCTCAACGACGAAGACACCGTCACCGCCAGCCTGAATGCCGACCTTTACGATCCAGTCTCCAACACCTTCAGTCCAGCCGGTGTGGAGGCGTACGCACGCCTCTATCACTCTGTAAGCTTGCTTCTCCCGGATGCCACCGTCTGGGTTGCCGGCGGAAACCCGCAGCGCGGCACGTACGAACCGCACATGGAAATCTATTCGCCGCAGTATCTTTTTAACGCCGATGGCACATCGGCCACTCGTCCTACCATCACTGGCACTTCTTCTTCCGTTATCGGCTACGGCAGCGCATTCCAGGTGCAAACTCCCGATGCCGCCAATATCTCCACCGTCGTCTTGATGCGCAACGGCGCCGTCACTCACGCCTTCGACATGGACCAGCGCTACGTCGGTCTTTCCTTCACCGCAGGCGCTGGCGTGCTCAACGTCATCGGCCCACCGAATGGCAACATCGCTCCCCCTGGCTATTACACGCTGTTCATTCTGAACAGTGCGGGCGTTCCTTCGATCGCTCCGATCATTCAGGTTTCCCCGGCGGCGAACGACGTGCCCCCCACCGGCACCATCACTAGCCCCGCCTCGAACCAGACCATCTCCGCAGGCCAGTCCGTCTACTATTCCGGCACCGGCAACGACCCGGACGGCACCATCAGCGCCTACTCCTGGTTCCTCTCTGGCGGCAATCCTAGCTCCAGCAATCTCGCCAATCCTGGCAACGTCAGTTACGCAACTCCGGGCACCTACGTCACCACGTTTACCGTCACCGACAACGCCGGCCTCACCGACCCCAACCCCCCGACTCGCACGATTACAGTTCAGCCCGACTTCTCACTTTCCGCCTCACCCGCCTCGCAAACCGTTTTGCAAGGCGGCGGGACGTCGTTCACCGCGACCGTTAGCGCAGGCACCGGCTTTACGGGCACCGTTTCCTTTAGCGTGAGCGGATTGCCTGCCGGCGCGGTTTCCTCCTTTAGTCCCTCGTCCGTCTCCACCTCCGGCTCTAGCACGTTGCGCGTTTCCACGAGTTCTTCCACGCCTCCTGGCAGTTATCCGCTGACGGTCACTGCCACGAGTGGCGCTCCGACCCATACCGCGAATGTCACTCTCGTGGTGAGCGGCGACTTCTCTATCACTGTGTCTCCGTCCAACGTTACGGTCGCTCGCGCCTCCAGCGCGGTATACACCGTCACCGTCACGCCGGGCACCGGATTTACAGGCACCGTTACCTTCGGCGTCAGCGGTCTGCCGCACCGCACCACCGCCAGCTTCAATCCGACCGCTATTAATACGTCGGGCTCGTCGACTCTGAGGATAAGTACAAATCACAAATCGCCAACTGGCGCTTTCACTCTCACGATCACCGCCACTAGTGGCGGCTCAACGCACAGCCAACAGGTAACGCTAACCCTTCACTAGCTTAGAACAGAGTAGAGTATCGGCCAGCGCCGCGGTCGTTAGCATTCCGCGGACGGGTCGCCGCGCTTCGAGTTAGCACACTCGTTGAGTTCCGGTCCTTAAGCATGGTGAATGCGCGCCGGCGCAATTGCATCGAGGAGGATCGCTATGTCTATTTCACGCAGAAATCTTCTTCGCCATATCGGCGCTGGCTCCGTCGTTGGAGCCGCCGCCTCCGCTCTTCATGCCTTTCCGCTTCCGCCGGCCACAGAGAAATCATGGAAGAACTCCGTTTCGGCGGCTCAGCCGTCCGGGGCCGCAACGCCAACGAATCCCGTCCTTCCCTATCGCAACGAAAATCCTTGCGGTGCATCCGAAAAAGTTCTCGCAGTCCTGCGCGAATCCGCCGCAACGGCAATCGTTATCCACGCACGGAATACGACGCTCTCGTCGGCAAGCTCGCCGCGCTGCACAAGTTTAAGCGCGAACAAATCGTCCTTGGCTGCGGCTCCGTTCATCACAAGTTGCTGGTTTTCCCTCGCTTTACGCTCGCTCCGGCAAGTTCTGATTAAAGTGGACAACGGCCTTCTAAGCAGGATGTCGTGGGTTCGAGTCCCACCTGGCGCCCGCCACTTTATTTTATTTTCAACGACTTGCGCGAGAAGTGATCATCTGCTTTTTTGACAGATGGTCGGAGACGGCAAGACTCTGGCGTTTTTCCTTTTTCTTCTGTCGATCCAATTGTTTACGTGAACTGAACCCGATCCGGTATCCGCTCAGAATCAGGTCCTGTCATAGAAATGTAATACACGCAGCGCACGCCAAGAGGGCGCTCGGGAAGTCCTATTCGTTCAAACTAACCCTTCGCGAATGCACGTAGCGTGCCCGAGTGGCTGGTGAACCGGCCCAAACTTCACAACCCCGTTACTGGTAGCTACACGGCAACTGTCCGCTGGTCGCCTCTCATCGCGCGCTCCCAACCTTGCGGATGCAAACTGTTTTCAGCCGAACCGGAACACGATTCCAGCGCCGAACCTGAAATTGTTCTGCCGGTTGTTGAGCCCATCCGGAATTTTTGTAGTATGGAGTAGGCTACCGCCGCTTCGAGTTCCGAACTAGTCGCTCAGGACTACGCTACGGAGGCCACTGTGGACCGTCATTTCTCTGCTGTTGTAATCGATAAAGCCGAGCTTCCTGAATTTATTCATGAAAAAATTGATCCGTGACCGGGTTGTGCCGACCATTTGTGCCAAGATTTCCTGACTGATCCCGGGAACTACAGTTTCAGTCAAGCTCTCCTTGCCAAAATGGGACAGCAGTAGGAGCATCCGAGCCAGGCGCTTCTCGCCGGAGTTGAAAAGCTGGTCGATGAGATCCGCTTCGTATCGGATGTTGCGAGTAAGCAGATGAGTCACGAATATTTCCGCGAGTCCCTGCTCTTCGCGGAGCATCCGTGCCATGGCCGGTTTCTCGACCTTGATAATAGTGCAGTCTCCCACTGAAATAGCCGTTGCCATGCGCAACGGCTGACCTGCCAGGCATCCTTCACCGAAGAATTCACCGGAGCCCAGAGTGCCGACAATCGCTTCCTTGCCTTCGAGGGATGAAACCGACAGCTTCACCTTGCCTCGTCGGAGAAAGAACATGGATTCCGCCGGCTCTCCTTGCATGAAGATATTGCATTTCTTACTGTATTCCAAGACGGCTTTCCCAATGGAGATTCCAGCCAGGAAGGTTTCCCACGCGGCAGTCGGGCCTTTCTTGTCCGCGGAGGCGAACGCGTTCTTCTTATCGACAGGCAAGCTCTTCCTCCGAGCCATAACGACCGTATTTCCCATAACCAATTCCTGCTGATTACTAGAGGCTAGTCGCATCGTCGAAACCAATTGTCTTCCGAAGATCCTTTTTTTCGCTTTCCGCCATCTATCACTCCCGTATTTTCAGGTCCAGGCCGAAGAGCACTTTGTTTTCGTCCGACAGGTCCCCGATGAGCCTTCGCAGCGGGAGCGGGAGCCGTTTAATGAGCGTGGGCACCGCTACAATCTGCTCGTCTCGGGCCAGATTCGCCTGCTCGCAAATGTCGATGATTTGCAGCTTATACAGGCCATTCAAGTGCTGCTCACAAACCTGCTTGATATTCTTTACAGCCAGGTTCGATTTCAACGTGGAGCCGTTTATATACAAACGTAAGACGTACTTCGCCGGAAGAAAATGGGATTCAGACTGCTCCGTTTCCCCGGGCGATCTGGTTTTCCGCTTTCTCGCCGGGCCGGTCTTTTTCGGGGGCTTTTTCATGTGGATCTCTCTGAGCTCGGTCAGACTACTGGCTGCAGGGCCAAGCCAATCAACGTTCGTTCGGCGTTGGACAGATCTCCAATAATCTTTCGGACGGGTCCCGGAAGATCTCTTACCAGCGTCGGAACGGCTACGATCTGGTCGCCGCGCGCCATTTCCGGATGCTCCAAAAGATCTATCACTTCGATCCGATAGCGGCCCTTCAAATGTCTTTCACACAGCACCCTGAGGTTGGCAAAGGCGCGAATCGATTTGGGAGTCTGCCCCGCCACGTAGAGCCGCAGCTTCCAAAACTCCGGTTTTTCGGGCGTCGGTTTGCGAGTCCGCGCTCGAGCTTTTGTCTTGGTCTTCGCCATTTAGCGTTTCCGCGCGGCTGGCGCGCCCCCCATCCTTTTTGTAGGCGGCCGTGTCCGCTTCCCGGCTCCTCACCATCTGTCCGCGGTCCTGCAACACTTCCTCATCGAGCAATTTCGATTCGGAGATGCTCTGTTGAATTGTTTCTTCCTCCACTTCAAACTCCGCACGGAGCATGACCATGCGGGCCTCAAAGATCTGGCGTTTGCGCTCCAATTCGCGCCGGCGGGTCTCTTGTTCTTGCCGACGGAACGTGACCACAGCTTTCTCGCGCCCTTCCTGCGACACCCGGGCGGAACCGGTCAGTACGCCCTCGGGCCCAAGGTACACGTCCAGCAATCGGAGCCCGTCGTTCGTGAGCACGAATTCGCGAATTTGGTTGGAATGCTCCATGCCTCGCGATTTCAGCACGTAGAGCGCGCGGTTCCGCTCTCCTCCCACCTCAATCGCTTTCAGCAGGAGCCAGGTGTCCATGAGGGAGGAGACGTCCGCCTCGCTGGCTTCCAGGGAGCCGCTTGCCGCAGTCAAACTGGTGAAAATCGAGGTGATCCCCTGGGTCTTCAGAAAATCGACCAGCCGCGTGAGCATGGACCGCACTTCGTTCAGGGTGCTGACCATGAGCAGGTTGGTAATCGGGTCCACCACCACGATGCTGGGCTGGAAGCTGGAGATGTGTTTGTGGGTCACCAGCAGAATTTCTTCGATTCCCCCGTAGGTGGGACGCGCAGCATGGAATTGCAGGAGCCCCTGGCGGACCCAGGGCTCGAGATCGATGCCGATCGAGCGCATGTTGCGGATGACCTGCCGGGGTGATTCCTCGAACGCGAAATACAAGCAGCGCTCGCCGCGCCGGCAGGCCGCATCCACGAAATGCGCCGACACGCTGGTTTTGCCGGTTCCGGAGGTGCCAGACAGCAGGATGCTGCTGCCCCGATAAAAGCCCTTGCCGCCCATCATGCCATCCAATCGGTCGATGCCCGTCGAGACTCTTGCGGCAGACGCCGCATGGTCCAGGCCCAGCGAGGAGATCGGCAGGACTGAAATGCCGTGTTCATCGATGAGGAACGGATACTCGTTCGTTCCGTGGGTCGAGCCCCGGTACTTCACGACGCGCAGGCGCCGCGTCGAAATCTCCTCCCGGATACGATGGTCCAGGACGATCACGCAGTCTGACACGAACTCCTCGATGCCGTGCCGGGTCAGCTTATCCGGCCGGTCCCGCTCGGCAGTAATGACCGTCGTCAGTCCTTTTTGCTTGAGCCAGTCAAACAGGCGGCGGATTTCCGCGCGTAGGATGCCTGGGTTTGGCATCTCGCCGAAGAGCGCTTCAATCGTGTCCAGAACGATTCGCCGCGCCCCCACCCTCTGAACAGCGTCGGCAATTCGAATGAACAGGCCATCGAGGTCATACTCCCCGCTTTCTGCAATCTCGCTTCGCGAGATGTGCACGTGGTCCAGGAACAGTTTTTTCTCGGCCACCAGGCGATCCAGGTCGAAACCCAGAGAAGCGGCGTTTTGGGTAAGGTCCGGAATCGTTTCCTCGAACGACATGAACACGCCGGGTTCGTCGTATTGTGTGGCGCCCCGAACCAGGAACTCTACTCCGAACAGTGTCTTTCCGGACCCGGCGCCTCCACTGACGAGAGTGGGACGCCCGGTTGGCAACCCTCCCCCCGTAATTTCGTCCAACCCCTGGATTCCGGTCGGCGCTTTCGGCAGCGTCTTGGAAGAGGGTTGCCTTGCTTTCTGCTTTAGTGTCATCTGTCTTGTCCTGATCCGGGTCATCTACGGTGGGCTGGCAATGGCGAGGTCATGCCCCTCCTCGCGCGGTCGCCCTTATCAAGGGGTCCAAAGAGGCCGCTCGTTCCCTGCACTGTAGACTGGTTCTCTAGAAAAGCAGCTTTTGCTGACGCAAGTCTTTGCCCGCATACGCTAGCGCTTCACCGTTCGCGCCGCAACCGGATGCAACTGCAGTTTGGCGTTTCCTCGCTTAATCGGCACCTTTTGCCCACTGGCTTGCTTTGTTTCTCTTTCGCGTGCGGACATTGCTAGGCGCGGCTTCGCCATTTCTTTCTTGACGCTGGCGAGTGTCGCTCCGCCGGATTTTTTCTTCACCGAACATCGATGATGACATCGAGACCGAACCAGAACTGTCCAATTTGGAACAGCTCCAACAATCCGCGATAGACACCGCTCCGATTGCGGGCGGATTACCGGTTAGCCGGAAGTTATTCCGGGCCAGAAGTCCGGATCTAGGAATTGTGATTCCGCTGAATGCTGCGCGCACTCCGTCCTAACGTGTGGAGCGAAGCGTGGCGAATTCGGCGATGCCGAGAACGACGGCGTAGGTGGCGAAGAGAAAAGCGCCGTAGCGGCCCCCAGATGCCTCCTGAATTCTCGGCATGAACGTTTCAAGGTTAGAGAGCACGACCGCTTCGCCGACCATCCCGGGTATGGCGAGAAGGAGCATGGCGACGGCCCAGTTGGACGGAGCGATGTGAAGCCAGCGGAGAATGAGGATGCAGAACGCGGCGGAGATGATGGGAGAAATTGCAAAGCTCACCCAGTATCGTGTCGGTGTCGTCTCTAAGACGTGATGACCGGCGTACGCGTAGTAGATGGTCCCCAAAATCCAGATGATGAGGCCGAGCGAAAGCAACAGCATGCATTCTGGGATCTTCATACAGGCTCCTCACGTGCTAAGATGAACCACGCGGTACGTTACGATGTACCGTGCGGTACATATAATGTACCACGCGGTACACCAGGAGACAAGATGCGCCGTCGCAAAAAGCCAGATTTAGGCGTGCTGCTCGATCGGTGCCTGGCGGCATTCGTCGAAGCGGGAACCCTCGACTTAAGCCTCGACCAATTGGCGCGCAAAGCTGGGAGCAGCAAGCGCATGCTGGTTCATTATTTCGGCGGGCGCGAGAACATCGAGGAGCAGGCGATTACGCGCCTCGAAAACCGGCTGCGCGCGCAATTTGTTCCCGAGGCATTTCCGCCGGGAGCGACAGTGCAGGCAGTTGTGCGTGCTCTCTGGGACCGCACGACTGCTCCTCAATCGAGAGGTGTGCTCTTGCTGGTGATGGATCTGTCCAAGC
>Ga0207132_1181_pt1 | contig 12436 bp, 14 predicted proteins | sample Alteio_BWMinHeat_14_FD_153554 | JGI IMG/M metagenome (GOLD analysis project Ga0207132, IMG submission 153554) | Enriched cells from forest soil in Barre Woods Harvard Forest LTER site, Petersham, Massachusetts, United States -... | ecosystem: Environmental > Terrestrial > Soil > Temperate forest >...
CGTCTTCGCGAGGTCTTAGCTCGGAGCTCCCGCCCGGAGGCGTGGCCACGAGGCCGCGCACATCCAGCGAATAGATCGCCACGTTGGCCTTGTTGCAAGCGTCAATCGTGGCGGTCAGCTCGGACTCGCTCTCGCTCGTCAACGGGAAACCCGACGAAAACAGCACCACCATCTTTCGCCCGGGAACTCCCCGCAGATTCTTCGCCAGACTGCGCAGCGAGAGCAGCATGCTCCTCGCGCCGAAGTCCGCTTCGGCATTGGTCATCGAAGAAAATGGCGAAGAGGTTCCTGATGCTCCCCCGAACGGACTTGCCGATGGCGAGAGCCCTGCCGAGGCCACCTCAACAGGGGCCTGAGCGTTGGGATCCACGGCGGAGCCCTTCGCTCCACCAACCGCGGCGCGCAAACGGTCAGCGTTGGCGGTAAAATTCTGCACGATCTGTAAGGTCCCGCCGAACTCCACAACCGCCATGAGCCGGTCAGGCCCGGCATTGCCATCGATGAATTTCTTCGCTGCATTTCTCGCTTGCATCTGATCGGGCATCGCCATCGTGGAGTTATCAAAGAACAGGATCAAATATCGTTTCTGCCCCTGCGCCTGAACTGCCGTATCCGCGCCGAAAGAAAAACTCGCCACGCTCTGTTCCTTGTTGTCTTCGTACACCTTGAAATCGTTTTGCGTCAGGTCGTGGACGTAGTTCCCCTTCTTGTCGGTCACCACGGCATCCACCAGGACAAGGCGCGACTCGGCTTTAATTGTCGCCCCTGTCTGCTGGCTGGCATCCCCAGCTGGAGCGGCCGGTGCCTGTGCCGGCGGGGTTTGCCCCGCAAGCTGCGCCAAAAATAAGCACGACGTGGCCGCCGTAAGTCCGGCAAGCCAGCCCCAAGCTATCCGCGAGCGGTTCTTTTTTGTGTTCATATGCTCCCCCATCAATTCGGTATGACTACGGCGCCGTTGCGCGCCGCCAGCTGCGATCCTTCCGAGTCACGCACCACCTGCCTTACCAGATAGGTCCCAGGCTTCACATCGAAACTCGTCTTCAGATTCAGACCCGACAGGCTCAACCGGGAGTATGTCAGGTCCAAAAGCTTCATCTGCACGATCTTTTCTCCACCGGTCACGTAATTTCCGTTTTCATCAAAGATGGCCGTCGCGACGGTGAGGTCATCCCGGTTGCGGCCCTCGGCCTTGCGGAAATGCACGCCTTTGATATCGACGTGCGTGAGCACCGCCAGCTTCGCTTGGTAGTTGTCCGTCTTGAAGAATTGCGTGTGCAAATCCACCGGCAAATCGCGTATTTCGTCCTGCGAAAAAAGCGCTTCCTGAATCTCTTGCTTAGCTGCTTCCGCCGGGTCCGCGACGTGCCGCGGCGCGAAGTACCCGTGCCGCGCCTGAATTTTGTAGCTGGTCTTGTGCACGAACGACACCTTCAAAGTATGCATGCTCCCATCCAGCTTCAGGTTTTGCGGCGAAAACCCAATAAGATAGGTCATTGCGGGAGCTGCTCCTGCCTCGCGCAACCCCTCATCCACATCGTTTCGGTTATGGAAAAAAGTACCGCCCGTTCCATCAGCAAGCTCGGCGAGCACGTCTTCCTGCGCCAGTTGAGCTGCCACCGCGTAGGTGGTTTTATATCCTGCCGTCCGGTACGAACCCGTAGCGGGGTCGGCGATGTCTCCCAGATCCGGTGTGTACAACCCACGCGCATCAATCGTGTTAACCACGATGTTCGCCCTAGTGGCTCGGTCCACCAGGTCGCTGAATTCCAGATGCAGCGTCGAAGTAATAAATCCAGGGGAAACGAACACCATGATTTTCTGTCCCGGCATCGTCGCCAATCGCCGCATCACGTCTTCCATGTGCCGCAAGGCATACTCTGTCGACGAGTCCTCCCGCCCAACCACGGCGCCGGCCATGCCCTGCGCCATGGCGCGCGCCGTAGCAAGCTGCGTTTCGTCGCCGCCAAAGGCGCACTGCACCGCGTCTTCCGCCGCAATAGCCAGCGCCTGCGGATCGCTCTTGTTCTGAATTAGGTCCGCCTCGTAGTAGCTGATCTCCGGACAGTCGTGGATTCCGGCGGTCGGAGAATGCGGGATGATTTTCAAAAGCGATTTCCGCAAAAGCTCATGGTCGTCGGTAAATTCCTGCGTGAACTGCCCGGACGTCGAGTAGATGCCTACTCGATCGGAAGATGCCAGGGAATCAAAAAAACGGCCTGCGGAAGTTCGCACGAACATGGCATCCTGCATCGTGAGATGCTGGTCGTCGAATACGACGGAGACAAACCGCTGCGGCAACGCGGCGGCTATCGCTTTTGCGGCCTCCGGATCCGCTGGAACATTCGGATCCGCACTGGTCGTGGTCGCCACCGCACGCGATTCCGGTGTCTCCACGCTGAACGTGGAGATTATTTGCGGCTTGCGATTGTCTGATAACTGAAAATCTTCCTTGTGCAGGTTCGGCACTACCTTCCCTTGCTGATCGCGCACGACCACGCGCACCAAGACCAGATTTACGCGAACTTTGAATGTCGGAGCTGTATCGCGACTCGAGACTTCCGCACTGTCGCTCGCCGCTCGCTCTTGTGGCTTGGCAGGCTCTTGAGGCTCCTCGGCACTGGGACGAGCCGGGGGCGGGTCTGGCGAGGTAGGCGTTTGCGCCCGAATAGACGCGCTGACAGCGGTCAGCAGCAGCAAGCAAACACACGTCGAGCGCCGCGCGAACGGGAACTGCGGTAGGTAGGACATCCTTTTCCTTCTCTGATCCGCATCCGCAGGCACCGCCAGCTCTCCAGGGAGCCAGCACTACGGGGGGAACCTTGGGACCACACTCGCAAAATCACTATACGCTCTGGTTAATTTTTGTGTCAACGCGTTTGCCAGCCGCGCGGTAGGCCGTCAGGCTCCACAGGCCCTGCGCGTCTTCACGCCGCAAAACATAGCGGTCTCCGCTCTCTGCCCGCACCCGAAAATAAGTCGCGCCAGGCGAGTACCAACGGTCCTCCACTTCCGCGATCTCCAGGGTTTGCGCTTGAAACACGATGCGCACGGGCCGCTCTTCCGCCTTATAACCCGAATAGCACTCCACGCGAACCAGTTGTAGAGCCATATCCTTCCATCATTTCGTTCAGCCGCTCGGTCTAAAAGTGCTTTCAGCCGTGTGCGCGTGTCCCCCGCCGATTCTCTGCCAATTCCGCATTCCACGCCGCCCCCAGAAATATGATCACCGCCGATAGCTGCATCCACACCATCAATCCGATGACCGCCGCAAGCCCTCCATACACCACGCTGTACGGCACGCGCCGCACGTAATATCCAAAAAGCACGTTGGCCATCCACCACAGCGAGGTCGCCACCATCGCCCCCGGCAAGACGTTGCGCATGCGCTCCTCGCCCGGACGAGCCACTCGATAAATCACGGTAAGCGCCAGCATCGCCAGCACAATCGCGACAGCGGGAAAGAAAATTGTCCACCATCCCTGCAGCATAGGCTGCGGGCCCAGTTCGAGCGCAAGCCAGCGCCGGATCGGCCGCCCAAGAACTCCCAATATCGCCGCCGCCAGCAGCGGTGCAATCGTCACCAAAAGCAACGCTAATCCCCGAAGTTGCCGGTGCACAAATCCCGGCTGCTCCTGATCCCCATAAATTCGATGAATCCCTTCCATCAGCAGCCGCATCACCTGCGAGCCTGCCAGCAGCGTTCCCGTCCATCCCAGAAGCGCAAGTTTCCAGGCATCCGGCCCGCGCCTCACCAGAAACTCAGAAACAATGCTCTGACTACCCGGCGGCAGAAATGCCGTGAGATCGGTGATCAAATCGAGCAGACTGGTTCGCCCGCCGATGCGGCTGGTCGCAAAGCCCACCATGATAAGCAGCGCCGGGAAAAAAGCCAGGAACAGATTGAACGCGATGGCCTGCGAAATCATGCCGCAGCGCGGAAATACCCGGGCGAACATGCGAATGGTTCGCCGGATGAAGGAGGGGCTCGAAGCCATAGCGCGTCATTATACGCATGCCGGGCTTCCTGTCGTAGTGCGGTAACCGTGTGTTGCAACAGAGCCGCCGCCCAATGGCCGCTGCGCCGCTTCCGGTCGCCGGGCTACAGATGGCGGTACATGACTAGAGCATCCACGGGACCGAGCGTCGGATGCAAAAACGCCGCGGGAAGCCGGCCGACAATTTCAAAACCCATGCTCTGCCAGAGCCGCACTGCGCGCTCGTTGCTGCTGACCACGAAATTGAATTGCATGGAAAGGAATCCTCGTTCCCTCGCGTGCTCCAGCGAATGCTGGCACATGGCCCGCGCAACGCCGCGCCCGCTTGCCCATGGACCGGTCATATACCCGCAATTCGCTACGTGCGCTCCCCCGCCGCTCTGATTCGCGCGCAAATAATACGTGCCCAGAATTTCTCCGTTTTCCTCTGCGACGAACACCTCGTGGCCCGGCGAATTCCAATATGCGAGTGCGTCCCCGCGATTCATTTCCTGCGGCAAGGTATAGGTATCCCCGCCGCGAATCACGGGTTGGAGGATCTTCCAAATCGCCTCGCTGTCGCTTGCCGTTGCTGCCCGAATCACCATCGGCCTAGCCCGGTTCTCGCGTCCCGGTGTCCTGCTGGAGCGCGCCATGCTTCATGGCCCATTCCACAAAACCCTGCGGCGCATTCTGCACCCCGAAGATATTGGCGTTCCTAATCCCTGCGATATGCTCCCAATGGACGCCACGCAGATCCGCATTGGTCAAATCCGCGTCCACCAGCGTCGCATCCGTGAGGTCCGCTCCAGCCAGGTCCGCGCCCGAAAGATCGCTGTCATCCAGATCCGCCCCCTGGAACGAAACCTGCTCGAGATTGCTTCGGCGAAGATTGGCCGAGCGCAAGTTCGCATTCGAAAAGTCCGCCGACAGGAATCTTCCCTCGCGCACATCCGCCGAAGAAAAATTCGCCCGCAGCAAACGGGCTCTTTCCAGCCGCAACCCTTGAAGAAATGCGCCGGAAACATCCACTCCAACCAGCGGCACGCGGTCCGCATTCAATTCCTGAAGTGCGTCGATCCTTCCCCCGCTTCCGCCTTTTCCTTGCGAAGTGTTCACCACCTGCCATGCCTGGTAGTGTCTTTGCTTGATGCGGTCGCCCGATTCCGAAAAATAAAAGATCACGGCAATGAGTACGCTGAAAGTTTCCAGGTAATCCAGCACTTCGAGGAACGTCCAGTTGCTGAGCGCATACGCAAGCCACTCCCACATCCACTCGAACGCCACAAACGGGATAGTCCAAACGTGCTTCGTTTCTTTTCTGCGTTCCGGCCATGCGGCAGGTCGCTCTTTTCGGATGTGTATCCTCATCTTTCCCTCTCCTAATAGAGTCTGCCGCATTTAATGTGAAAGCCAGGCGCCATGCAACGGCCCCGGGGTTTCGCGCTTACCGACCTTGGCCGCAGAGCCTCGGCGCCAGCCGTTCCGCCTCTTTTCCGCGACTGATGGCCCGCGACCCGATAACCAAACTTGCTGGCAAATTGAACTCCCAGGTGCCCCAACCCGCCGATGCCCTCGACCGCCTCCAAATCTCCTGGCATAGGGCTGGCTGTGCCGCAATGCATTAAACGTCGTGATCCCGGCACAAAGCAGCGGCGCAGCCTCCGCCGAGCGACCGAGGCATGCTCGCCACAGCCTCTACAGGAACCACCATATACTCCACATAACCGCCGTCGTAAGTGAACCCAGTGATTTTCCCCGCCACACAATTGCCAAAATCGCGGCAGCGTGCTTGCCGCAGGTTCGAGCGCGTCGTACACTCGAACTTCACCGGACGCAAACCCGAGGAATCGCTCATGACGCCCGCAAAGCCAGTGCCATCAACCATGTCGCGCAGCGAAGAAGCCGTCGCCAAGCACAAAAAATATATCTGGCCGTCGGTGACGAACTACTACAAGGACCCGCTGGTCGCCGATCACGCCGAAATGCAGCACGTCTGGGACGTCGAAGGGCGCAAGTACCTCGATTTTTTTGGCGGGATCCTGACCGTTTCCGTAGGCCACTGCAATCCAAGAATCACCGGCAAGATCAACGCGCAGGTGAACAAGCTGCAGCACATGTCGACGCTCTACCCCACCGAGCAGATCGTGGCGCTGGCGGAAAAAATCTCCGAGATCACGCCGGGCAACCTGCAGCAGAGTTTTTTCACAAGCTCCGGCAGCGAAGCCGACGAAGCCGCGATTCTAATCGCGCGCATGGCCACCGGCAGCTTCGATATCGTCGCACTCCGCCACGCCTATTCCGGCGGCTCCTCGCTCATGAAATCCGTCACGGCGCACGCACCTTATCGCAAAGCCGGGGTCATCAGCGTGGGCATCTCCCACGCCATCAATCCGTACTGCTACCGTTGCCCGCTGCACTTGAAATATCCCGAATGCGAAGTAGCTTGCGCCGGCGACGTCGAAAATCTCATTCAGACCGGCACCAGCGGAAACATCGCCGCCTTCATCGCTGAGCCCATTCAAGGCGTCGGCGGCTTCATCACCCCCGCCCAAGGAATATTTCAAGATTGTTTTCAACATCGTAAAAAAGTACGGTGGGCTATTCATCTCCGACGAAGTGCAAACCGGCTGGGGCCGCACCGGCAAAAAATGGTTCGGCATCGAACAATGGGAAGTAACGCCGGACATTCTCACCAGCGCCAAGGGCATGGCCAACGGCGTTCCAGTTGGTCTGACGGTCACTACACCCGAAATCGCCGCCGGATTCCAAGGGCTGAACATTGCTACCTTTGGCGGCAACCCGGTAACCTGCGCCGCAGCCCGCGCCACCATCGAGCTGATCGAAGAAGACGACCTCCGCGAGAACGCCCACACGGTAGGCAACTACTTCCGCGCCAAGCTTGAAGAGCTTCAAGAAAAATACCCCCTCATCGGCGACGTCCGCGGCATGGGCCTCATGCAAGCGCTCGAACTGGTCAAAGACCGCCAAACCAAGGAACCCGCCCCCGCAGCCACAACCGAGGTAATGGAACGCGCCCGCGACAACGGCCTGCTGATCGGCAAAGGCGGCCTCATGGGCAACGTTCTTCGGCTAGCCCCCATGCTGAACACGACCAAACCGGACGTAGACGAGGCGGTTCGCCTGCTCGACAAATCCTTTGCCGAGGTAGGCGTCTGAGGCGGCGCGATGATCCGCTTTTCCTTGCGCAGCTTCTCTCGTTTATGTTTCTTTGGCTGCCCTTGCCTTTTCCATTTTGGGCAGTCCGGCTCTGGGCACGCTCCACACCGGCATGGCGAAGCTACGTGGGCGTCCGCGGCGACGACTTTTGTCAGTCTGTCTGCTCTGCGGTGGGTCACATCGCTTCCATGGGCGAGGGTTATCGGTGGATTCCCATTCTACGATCCCGTTCTGCTGCGATTTTATCTCTGGGGATTTCTGACGAGCCTGACTGGGTTGCTCACCGGCATCCTGGGTAAAGGAAAGTTGAGATGGCCACCGTGCGGACTCTGGAGTTCTAATGACCCTCTCTGGTTCGTGGTGGCGCTAGGAGAGTAATGCCCTCACGTTTCTATGCGGCGGTTTTGTTGATTCTGTTGGGCTGCCCGATCGCCTTCGCCAAACCAGCGGGCGAGAAAACTCTCTGGAAGCAGGTTCAATTCGCGATTGTGCGCTTCAATGACGAAGCGCCGCAATCCTGGAACATCTATCACACAGAGAAACGAGGCGTGCTTCTGGTTAAACTCTGGAAGCGCTACCTGCTGCTGAATATCAAGGAACAAGAAGCCTACGAGGTCGATCCGCAAACGGTGAAACCGCAAGGCGACAACGTCGAATGGTCCACGTCAGATCTGCCGAGCGATCCGATCGAAACTTCGGAGTGGAAGGTGCGCGACGTTGGCCTGGTCGAGCGAGTGCGCTTCCGGTTCGGCAAGACCGGCCACTTCCTCGAAATTCAATTACCGCTAAAGCCCGACGGCAAACCCGCGTATTAGGCCCACGTAGCGCCTCACCGCCGGTACACCGCGTAGTACCACGGAATCCCCAGCGCCCCCGGCTCGACCGCCACCACCACCGTGTCGCCAATCTCGAACCGGTCGAAATCATCAGCATCCACCGCCAAACCCTCCACCTTCTGCCCGGAACGCCAGGAATGCACGTGCAACCGCCGGCTTCCCCGCACGATTCCTTTCATATTGAATTTACTAACGACGGCGGTCGGATAGTAAGCCATGTTTTTCTGCGCATCGAGCCGCCCATTAACAAAAAGCGTGGCCGCCAGTATCCAGGGCAGCGGAATGAACCCAGAGTAGATCCTCTTCAGTACTTCAAGCTCCTTGTGCTGCCGCGCGCGCCTCTCGAGTATGACCGCCATCGTCAGCGCCACGAAAAAGAGCAAACCGAAGCACACCAGCATCAAGTCCAAATCAAGTGGAGGATAGATCTGGCTCACGTAAGGAAAAGCAAGCGAACCAACCAGAAAGACGGCGGTGCGTCCGACAAGCCGCCGCCGGAACAGCAACTCTGCGGCGAAGGACGTCAACCCGCACGAAGGACATTGGTCAGCGGTTCGCGGGGAACCGCAATCAAGGCATCTGGTCAAACTCATCGAACCTCAAACGCTGTTTTGAACGAGGCGGGCGAATACGCTTTCCCGCACCGCTAGCCGCGCCAAGCAATCCGCGCCGCCCGAAGCATAGTATAAGACGAGCTTAGGAACCTGTGTGGGAGAGAGAAGCCAGGAGATCTTGATAGCGTTGCTCGTGCTGCCCATCGGAAAGCGTCACAGCCACGCCCATACCAAGCCCAGGCTCGATGCGCTTCACCGAACAATCGACTTTGACGGACCGGTCCAAAACCAAATGGGCTGTAAACCCCGCGCCAATCCACAAAGGATCGGCCGACTCGATGAACATTCCATTGGAGCTGATATCGCGCGTGCTGGCGCGCAAGACTGCCGAGCCCCATTCGATTTCGAGGCTGGCGCGAAACGAGTAGCGCGGCGCCCAGCGTCGGTCGGATCGCCAGGCCAGTTGGTTCCCACTGCCCATTGACCCGGTGAACGCTCCTGCCAAGGATCCCAAGGTGCGGCGCCAGGGCCATCTGGCCGCTCATTCGTCTAAAGCATGCGCCTGCTACGAGCACACCCATACGACGCCGGAGACGGGTGTTTTGTTCCCGGGCATCCATCCAGCATTGCCGTACACACTCCCTCGGGAGTGAGCTCGAGCCCATGGATTACCCATGGATTAAAGGACGCCGCTTAGTCTTGATTAGACGCAGCCGCAGGCCCAGGGGTATCGGCTTTCCGCGCGGGTTTTTCTCGTGCGCGAATTCGCCGCTGCACTTCCGCTTCCAAATACTTCCTAAGACTCTCCGAGACGATTCCTGGCGACGCCAGTTCGCGCAAGTCGGAAACGGTAAGTTCGGGAAGGTAGGCAAGCACGGTGGCCAGCGGTGAGGAAGGATGCCGCACCAAAGCCAACCGCACGTTATAGGTAATCGACCATTTGCGGTGTTGGGAGATGGCGCGCACCACCACCGGGGGAAGCTTTTCGCGCGAAAGCGCTCGCAACACCTGCGCTTCCGTCAAATAAGCATTGTCCAGAACGATGGTCACGATTTGCGCATGCCCCTCCGCGAGAAGCGCGCCAGCGAGCCGCGCAGGCCCGCGCCGCGCCAGCGTGATTTTCTGTCCCAGCGGCAGTTGCGGCAGCCGCGAAACCAGCTGGTCCTCCGCGTTCCGTTTCAACTCCGTGGGAATCCCCGGCAAAAGCGTGAGCTGCACGAGGTCCATCAAGTAAAGATCGCGCAGCAATCGCAAAGTCACGAGCCGCGGGGTGCGCGGATGAAACGCCAGGGCCCGTTTGACCCGGTAATTCTTCAAAAGCGGCTTGCGCCGCGCAACTTCTTCCAGAATTTCCGCCGGGAGATTTTTTCGTTCGAGCAGCATGCAAAGCTGCGTTTCCTCAAGCGCGGGGTTGTCGAGCAGCGCGACCAAGACCTCCGCGTCGGCGTGGTGAAGCAGCGCCGCCAGCTCATCGCCGGACGCAAGGAGCGCGCGATCTCTATTTTTGTCCGTCCCTGCCATCTCAGTTCCCTGCCGCATTTCCGCTGGACAGCAGCTGCAACGCCAGCCGCGCGGCAGCTTCCGCCGGAGAAACCCGCAGCACTTCAAGTTCGGCCAGGGGAAATGCACTCCTCAAACGCTCATCAAGTTGATTCTCCAGATATTTCGAACGCCCGATCATCCCCCCTGTTTTTGCAATGATGAAACGAGTGCCTCGCAAATGCAATCGCTCCGCAAGATTGTCCGCAAGCGAACCCAGATCAAACGCAGCCGCCCGCAGAATTTCTCGCGCCAAATTCCTGGCCGCAGTTTCAGCGGGAGTCTCAGAAGGAGTTTCGATCCAATCAGCAACGGTGGCGACGACGGAAAACAGGCGCGGAAAAACCTCGTCCGAAGCGGCCTGTGCCCGCGCTTTGACCTCGGACCAGTCGGCGCAACCAAGCTCTCGCAGCAACCGCTGCCCAAGCAGCGAATTTACAGCCGTGCGGTCGTTTTCATGCATGGCGGCAAGCACCGCGCGCCGCCCAATATCGTAAGCGCTGCCCTCGTCCCCAATCTGCGATCCGTAACCCCCGGCGCGGCCTGATTCCTTTGCCGCGTTGCGCCCGGTCGCGGCTGAACCTGTCCCTGCAATGAGTACGATCGCAGGTCCCTCGCCGGCAGCCTCCAGCGCAAGATCGAGGTCCGTGCATATTAGAATCATCGACTGTGGAAACTCGGCGGCGAGAAGCGCGCGAATCTTTCGAGCGGACTCGGAAGGCCCCACTCCCGCGAGCCCCGCGCAAAGCGCAGCGACTGACGAACTGCCCGGCAGCACCGCCTGAGCGACGGCCTGCCGCGCCGCCTCACGAACGGCAGTGATGGCCGCACCAAATCCAACGCGCAGCGGATTGGAAGGCCCAGCCTGCGACCGCGCAAGAACCGCCCCCGACTCATCCATCAAGACACAGTCGGTTTTCGTCCCGCCGCCATCAAATCCCAAGACCAAGCGCATACAAAAAGTTTAAGCGAGAAACCCGGCCAATGCATTCAGGGAAGACAGCGTCGTGCGCAAAATGTGCGCCCGGTCCGCTGAAGCAAATCTGCGGCCAACAAACTCACAGCCGAACTGCCTCACTCGACAGGGATTTCTTGACCTGCGTCGGACCTCCCACTATTCTCGATTCACTTTTTCTGCGACTAAATAGGTGTTCCGAAGACGAAAGCTCAGAAGCAGCAGGAGTGAGGAGAAAAAACTGACGAGAGCGCGGTCGAAGCCGCTCCACGCGCCACAAACCACTCATGCGCATCCACCCACTCGACCTAGCCATCGTCATCGCCTACCTCCTGGCCGTAACCGCGCTAGGCATGCGCTTCCGCCGCAGCAAAAAAGACGTCGCAAACAGCGACCGTGAATCCGTCTCCCTCGACTATTTTCTCGGCGGCCGAACCGCCCCCTGGTGGGCGCTAGCTCTTTCCATCGTCGCCACAGAAACCTCCACGCTCACCATCATCGGCACCCCCGCCATCGCCTACGCCGGCAACATGACCTTCCTATCTAATCGGCCGAGTCCTCATCGTCCTCCTCCTGCTCCCCGGTTATTTTCGGGGCCAATTTCTCACCGCCTACGCGCTGATCGAAAAACGCTTCGGCGAACGCATGCGCGCCGTCGCCGCCAGCACCTTCCTCATTACACGCGCCATTGCCGAAGGGGTCCGCGTGTCGGCCATCGCGCTTGTCGTCAGTGTAGTCCTCGGCACTTCTGAACGCCTGGCTGTCCTCATCGTCATCGCCCTTACCATTCTCTACACGTTCGAAGGCGGCATGACCGCCGTCATCTGGACCGACGTCGCCCAGCTCCTCCTCTACCTGTCAGGCAGCGCCGTCACATTTTGGGTCCTCCTCCACCGCATCCCCGGCGGATGGACCGAAGTCACGCAAGTCGCCGCCGCCGCAGGCCACAAACTCCAGGTCTTCGATTTCACTTTCGACCTCGCCACCAAATACACTTTCTGGTCCGGCCTGATCGGCGGCGCCTTCCTGACTATGGCCACCCACGGCACCGACCAAACCATCGTGCAAAGACTTCTAGCCGCTCGCAACGAACAAGACAGCCGCCGCGCTCTCCTCACCAGCGGCGTCATCGTCCTAATCCAATTCACAATTTTTCTCCTAATCGGCGTACTGCTCTTCGTCTTCGCGCAGCAAGCGCCCCTTCTGGCCCCAGGCGAGCGCACCGACCGCATCCTCCCGCTCTTCCTCGTCCGCGAAATGCCGCAAGGTCTTGCCGGCCTGCTCCTGGCCTCCATCATCGCCGTCGCCATGTCCAACGCCAGCGGCTCCCTCAACTCCCTCGCCGCCTCCAGCGTCCTCGATTTCGCTAAACTTCGCGGCCGCTCGACAGACCCCGTC
>Ga0207132_1182_pt1 | contig 12376 bp, 6 predicted proteins | sample Alteio_BWMinHeat_14_FD_153554 | JGI IMG/M metagenome (GOLD analysis project Ga0207132, IMG submission 153554) | Enriched cells from forest soil in Barre Woods Harvard Forest LTER site, Petersham, Massachusetts, United States -... | ecosystem: Environmental > Terrestrial > Soil > Temperate forest >...
ACCAACGCTGGAAAGATGTTGAAAATGAATTAAGCAGCCCTGATGTCATGGCTGATATGAAGCGTTTTGCCCAATTAAACAAGGAATATAAGGACCTGGCCAAGGTTGTGGATGAATACAACGTCTATAAAAACGTCATGAGCAATATTGACAGCAACAAGGATATATTGGCTACCGAAAAAGACGAAGAGTTTCGCGAAATGGCTAAAGCCGAGCTGGATGAACTGTTGGTTAAACAGGACGAAATGGAAGAGGCTATCCGCCTGATGCTGATACCAAAGGATCCTGAAGATTCCAAAAACGCCATCATCGAGATACGCGGAGGCACGGGCGGCGATGAAGCAGCCCTGTTCGCCGGCGACCTGTACCGTATGTATATGCGCTATTGCGAAAAACGCAACTGGCGCACCGAGCTGGTCGACTATACTGAGGGTACATCAGGCGGCTATAAGGAAATTGTGTTTAATGTTATCGGCGAGGACGCTTATGGTACTTTGAAATATGAATCTGGCGTGCACCGGGTGCAGCGTGTGCCCGACACCGAAACACAGGGCCGCGTACATACTTCGGCGGCAACGGTCGTAGTGCTTCCGGAAGTCGACGAATTTGATATCGACCTGCAGGTCAGCGACATTCGTAAAGACCTGTTTTGCGCATCAGGGCCCGGCGGTCAATCGGTAAATACCACTTATTCGGCAGTAAGGTTAACACACATCCCCACCGGTATTGTAGCACAGTGCCAGGACCAGAAATCACAGTTAAAAAACTACGACAAGGCTCTGCAAGTATTGCGGTCGCGGATATACGAAATGGAGCTCCAAAAACACCTCGAGATAACATCAAAAAAACGCAAAACCATGGTCTCAACCGGTGACCGCTCGGCAAAAGTTCGCACCTATAATTACCCCCAGGGGCGTCTGACCGAACACAGGATCGGACTTACTATTTATAACCTGCCCGGCGTACTGAACGGGGACCTCCAGGAGATAATGGAAGCCTTGCAGTTTGCCGAAAATGCGGAGAAACTGAAGGAAGGTACTGTTGTATAATGAGGTTTTGAATCGTAAGTTAAAAGTCCGAAGCTGAGGGCGGCGCTGATTATCTCGGATTGTCGCAAAATAATGACATTTTCGTGTTGTTTGTTGTACCAGTTTGTACGGAACTCAACATCAGCCACTTACGGGCTAAGACTCGGGGCTTAAGACTCGAGCGGGCCTTTAAGGTATTAAAAGGACAGGGAACAATTACTGAAATAAACGTGGCTGAAACCATGAAGGAAATACGCAAAGCCCTTCTGGATGCCGACGTAAACTATAAAACCGCCAAAGCTTTTACTGACGATGTAAGGCAAAAGGCCATCGGTCTGAATGTATTGACAGCTATTTCGCCCGGGCAACTGCTTACCAAGGTGATGAATGACGAGCTGACCCAACTGATGGGTGGCAGTACCGCCGACCTGGATTTAAAAGCTTCGCCTACAATTATACTGATAGCCGGGTTAAACGGCGCGGGTAAAACTACTTTTACCGGGAAGCTGGCCCATTATCTTAAGACTCAAAAAAATAAAAAGCCTTTACTGGTTGCTGATGATATTTACCGCCCCGCGGCCATTGAACAATTGCAGGTTTTGGGCCAACAGATAAATGTGCCGGTATATGCCAACCTGGAATCAAAAGACCCGATAGCTATCGCCAAAGAAGGTATTGCCCTCGCCAAACAGAACGGTAATAACGTGGTAATCATCGATACTGCCGGCCGTTTGAGCATTGATGAGGCCATGATGCGCGAGATTGAGCAGGTAAAGAATGCGGTAAGCCCGAATGAAATATTGTTTGTGGTAGATGCCATGACCGGACAGGACGCGGTGAATACAGCTAAGGTATTTAACGACCGATTGGATTTTACCGGCGTGGTGTTAACCAAGCTTGACGGCGATACACGCGGCGGTGCGGCGCTGTCGATCAAGTCGGTCGTAAATAAGCCGATTAAATTTATCGGTACCGGCGAGAAGATGGAGGCGCTGGATGTTTTCCACCCGGATCGTATGGCTTCGCGTATTTTGGGCATGGGCGACGTGATCTCGCTTGTTGAACGCGCCCAACAGCAATTTGACGAAAAAGAAGCCGCTGAACTGCAAAAGAAGATACGCAAAAATAAATTTGACTTCACCGACTTTTACAGCCAGATACAGCAGATCAAAAAAATGGGTAACATGAAAGATCTGATGGGGATGATTCCCGGTGTTGGCAAAATGATGAAAGATATTGAAGTGGATGATGATGCCTTTAAAAACATTGAAGCCATCATTCAGTCCATGACACCCTACGAAAAAAGCAACCCCGACAGTATTAACCAAAGCCGGCGTACTCGAATCGCAAAGGGTTCGGGCACGAATATTACCGAAGTAAACCGCCTGATAAAACAGTTTGAGGATATGCGCAAGGTGATGAAACAAATGAGCAACCCTGCTGCAATGGCAAATATGATGCGGAGAATGCCGAAGTAATTTGAAAATGTGTTAATTTGAAGATTTGAAAATTCCTTTCTTCATTTTCAAATTTTCAAATCATCAAATTAAATAAAACTCAACCCTGCAAAACTCTTCGTCAATACCATGCTGTTGCTCACATTCAGCCACTTATCCAGCAGGGTAGCATACACATCCCTGAAATCAATCTGATATTTTAAATCGCCGTTATCCAATTGTGACAGATCGGGGGCGCTGTTGTAGATGCCGGCTTTTTTGAGTTTCCCGCCGTAGATCAAAATATTGTTGGCGGTGCCATGGTCGGTACCGTTGCTGGCGTTTTGTTCAACGCGGCGGCCAAATTCAGAGAAGGTCATCACCAGTGTGTCATCCAGTTTCCCCGTTTGCTTTAAATCTTTTACAAATGCGGCCACTGCATCGCCATAAATTTTTAATTGCCTTGCCTGCTGCTCCTGCTGGCGAACGTGGGTATCAAAACCGCTTAGCGAAATATAATAAACCCTTGTTTGCAAACCCGAATTAATGAATTTAGATACCGTTTTCAATTGGTTGCCCAATTCGGTATTTGGATATTCAGCGCTTACCGAATAGGTTTTGGATGTGTTTTGAATATAATCAGCAGAAGAATAGGTTTCGATCATGGTTTTGTATAGGTAACCAAGGTTGTCCTCGCTTAAATTTCCGTTATCATGATCGTGAACAAGGTCCTTAAAAAACGGCTCGCGGGTAGTTTGGTACAATTTATTGGCGTCCCGGACGGCGATGCCTTTCATTTTTGCGCCCTTCATTGCCAGCGAGAGCGTATCATCCACTTCAATGGCGGTATAGGGGTGTTTGCAATCCTGGCAGTTTGAATCAAGGTACCGGCCGATCCAGCCCGTTGTTAAAAACTGGTCGCTGGCGCTTGCGGTTTGCCAAATATCCATCGACCTGAAATGCGATCTATCCGGGTTTGGATAACCAACTGAATTGATAATGCTCATCCAGCCCTGGTCGTAGATCTCTTTCAGGGCCGAGAGGCTTGGGTTTAAGCCCTGCATTTCGTTCAATTTGATAATATCAGCCTGGCTGATAGCGATGGTGTTCCGTTTTTGATAGTAAATATCGTTTCCGAACGGAACGATCGTATTTAGCCCATCGTTTCCGCCGGAGAGTTGAATGATCACCAGGTTTTTATAGCCGTTACTATCGCCGGCCGCCATTGCCTCAAATGGTTTTAAAAAAGCCGGGATCAATAAAGCTCCTGATGCCAGCGCCGTGTTTTTTATAAATATTCTGCGATCCATGATCTAATAAGTTGGTGAATGGTGAGCGGTGAATGGTGAGTAGTTTTTCAACCACTTAACTCAATCAACTTATTCAACCATTCACTATTAATCCGCCCCCTAAGTTAACTGATATTCAGGTGTCGATACTGATTCAATAACCATTGTTTTGATATCTTTTGCGCCGTTTATGCTATTCAAAATAATGTCGTTTAGCTTTGGCTCCAATAAAAACCGGGCTATTTGTAAATTGGACATTTTTTTCGGTACTCCCCCTAAAAACTTATCCCAATCGGGCTCGGCCTGCACTTTGGTATTTACAAACTGTTGCTGGTTGCGTACGGTTGCGATATAGGCCTCATCTTCTGGATCGGCCTTGCCGTTGAAATCTATCAGGCCGCCATTTAACAGGGTGGATGGTATCTTGAGCCGGTACATCAATGATGAGCTATCTATCCAATTCCGGCCGCCTGGCCAGCCTGCCACGTTCGGGGGGTAAAAAAGCACCTGCCCCAATACCTTTTGAAATTGCAGCAACACTTCCGGCCGCTGGTAGGTGATATAAAACTGCCTGCTCAGCCCAACCAAAAACTCAACCGGCGATTTTACAAGGTTTCCGGTATTTTTATCATCATAAAACCAATCGGCTGAAAAAATATGTTCAAGCAACGATTTCATTTCGTAGCCTGAACTGTAAAAAACCTCCGCCATTGCCGTTACGTGCGCCTCGTCGGGCACTTCGTTTACCAGGTATTTATAAAGCTTATTGCTGATAAAGTGTGCTGTCTCCTTTTTTTCGAGCAGCATGTTCATGATATCTTCCCCTGTAAAATTACCGCTTTTACCAAGGAAGGTCTTTTGGCCATCATCGTGTACAAATTTGCGCGTTACAAATTCACCGGTCTTGTTAAAACCATATCCTGTAAACGCCCTCGCCGATTCCTTTACATCGGTCTCGGTATAATTACCTCTGCCAATAGTAAAAAGTTCCATCAATTCGCGGGCAAAATTTTCATTGGGATGGTTTTTCTGATTTTGCTGGTTGTTTAAAAACTGCAGCATCGCCGGCGACTCAGCAACCTGGAATAACATTGTACGAAAATTGCCAAGGGCATTTACCCTTTGAATATTATTGAGCTGCTGGGCAAAAAGGGCATTGTTGGTACGGCAGGCAAAATGATTATGCCAAAACAAGGTCATTTTTTCGCGGAGAGCAGCTTCTGAAGCAATCATTTTGTTTAGCCAGGCAATATTCAGGTCCTTCTCTTCCTGGCGCTGCTGTTGCAAAAACATTTTACGCGAGTTCACATCACCCTTCATCACTGCGGCGTAGTCCGCGTTTCCTTGTATGGCATTTAGTGGTTCAACGGCTGCAGACGCGTCGAACAGGCTTTTTACTGCGTGTTTAACCGAAATATTTTCATATGTTTTCAGATCTTCAAAGCGCATTCCGAACGCTGCCCTTGCGAGTAAATGCTTTACCTTTTTAATATCGTCCATACACTTGCTTTGACAGCGCAACTTTGGCTTGGTTTAATTGCGATTTGTCTAATTGAATTATTATTTTAGACAGATTAAACAACCCCTGATGAAGAAGCTTTTTTTAGCGCTCGTGATTTTGATTGTTTTAAGCTATTCGACAAAGGCACAAACAAAGCCGGCAGGGAAAGCCGACACCGCGAAAACTAAACCAACTCAAAAATCGACCATCAGGATCGATACGTTAAAAAATGTAAAGTTCCCTGTAAATATCGCAGCAAATAAGTTCGACAGGATTGACAGCGCCGATCTTAACCTGACACCCGCTATACCGATTGAGAAATATGGCTATGTCGATACCGCTGACCTGAAAATGACTTCCTGCGATTTTGAAAAAGATGCTAACGCAATGGTGCTTTTTGACCGGGCCGAGATAGCCTTGAGCGTACCGGAAATTGTAATGGAACGGCAAAGAAGGGTAAAGATTTTTAACGACAACGGAAAATCAGAAGCGAATATCAGGATTGACTTCGACAATAAATATGGCGAAGAAAACATAATGAGCCTGGAGGCTGAAACAATAACGCTTAGCAACGGCAAGATAGAGTACACAAAACTTGACCCCAAACTTATTTACGGTGAAAACACGGATAACGATAAATCTGCGGTCATTTTTTCAATGCCGAACGTTAAAGCCGGCTCGATTATCGAGTACCGCTATATGTATGGAAAGGATATTCGGGGGACCTTTCCGCCCTGGCCCTTCCAATGCAATTTACCCACCCGCTATAGCCAGCTGAATGCATTTATAAATCCGATGCTTACATTTTCGGTTTATTACCGCAGGAACAAGCCTTTTGTGCGCGATACCATTTCGATGGCAGGTTTCGGTCATGTTTGGGCGCTTTCCGATATTCCGTCAATAAAAGACGAACCCTATATGCGGTCGCAGGCGGATAACCTTCAAAGTTTGTCGTTCATCGTGAGCGCGGTGAGTTACAATGGGCAGACCACAGACATCCGCAAAACATGGCCCGATGCAGGCAAAGAATTGTTTTCGGATAAGTATTTTTATAAGCCCTTTGACCAGAGTTTGCGCGACGAGGACGACATCGTTAAACAGGCGAAAACCCGGAATACGGACGACAGCAAGATCGCCTTTTTATTTAAGCAGGTCAAAACGTCAATGAAATGGAACGACGACAAAACCTGGTTGTCGGCCGATGGCATTAAAAGTGCATGGAAGAAAAAAAGCGGAAACTGGGGCGAGATCAATATGATATTGTGCCGGCTGCTGAAACTTGCGGGAATTAAAGCCTACCCAATGATGGTGAGCACCCGCGACAACGGAAAATTATTGCCTGAATTTGTCAATGTTCACCAGGTGAACAAATTGGTGGTATATATCCCGGTCGACACTGCCAAATACTATGTTTTGGATGCCAGCGACAAGTATAATGTCTATAACGAGGTGCCTTTTGAACTCTTGAACTCCTACGGTTTATTCCTGGACAAAGAGAAATCGCAATGCGCCCTTGTATTTATAAAAAAACAGGCGCCGGTAAAACAGGTGGTTTTTATACAGGCGGAAATTAACCCGAGTGGCGCGATGAACGGCACCGCCGAGATCAATAATTTCAGTTACAACAAATCGAATATCCTGGAGTTGCACGAAAAACTGGATGAAAAGAAGTTCAAAGAGTTTTTAACCAATAACGACAACAATATAAAAATCACTTCACTCAAACTTGAAAATGCCGAAACCGATTCGCTGCCGCTGCTGCAGACCATCGATTTCAGTCTTGATCTTCCGGGGACCGATGATAAATACATTTATTTCAGTCCTAATTTGTTTACCTCGCTTCACGACAATCCGTTTGTGAGTAAAAACAGGGAGTCGGAGATTGATTTTGGCTATACTAGTTCTTATTCGATAAACGGACGCTATAAAATTCCTGCCGGTTATAAAATTGAGTCGCTTCCCAAGAGCATGAACCTGTTAGCGGCCGACAGGAGCATCAGTTTCAAGCGGATGATAGGCGAGGATGATGGCAACATCCTGGTGAACTATGTAATCAGCTATAAAAAATCGGTCTACCCACTATCCGTTTACGCTGACCTCTACGCTTATTTCAAGAAAATGAATGAGATATTGAATGAGCAGATCGTGCTGAAAAAATCGGGATGACCAGTAAATAGTTTTGTGTCCACACACAAAAAATATATTTAGCTGATCAATACTTAATATCAACTGGTTTATTATTATATTCGATTGATTAAACCCGCAAACATGACTAAACTTTACACCCTTGTTTTGTTTTGCCTTTTTGGGCTGCTCGCCCATGCGCAAACAACCCCGCCGCCTCACGATGAACCGTACGGGAAGGTAAACCTGGCGGATCTGCAAATGACTTCCTGCGATTTTGAGAAGGATGCTAATGCCGAAGTGTTACTGGACATAGGCGACATTTCCTACAGCGAAGACCTGAAATCTATTGTGCAGCAGTATCACAAGCGCATAAAAATCTTTAACAGCAATGGCAATTACAAGGCCGACATTCATTTAGGATATTTGAGTGTTAACCGGATGGAAAATATAACAGGGCTGGAAGCCGAGACGATAAACCTGGTTGATGGGAAGGCTGAAGTAACCAAAATCGATAAAAAATCAATATTTACAACGGTTATTGACCAGGAACGTTCCGAGATAAGCTTTACGTTCCCTAATGTCAAGCCCGGTTGTATCCTCGAATATAAATACAAGCTTACTGCAAGGTATAACGCCGACATACCCACCTGGACTTTCCAGGACGACGTGCCCGTAAGATACAGCGAATTGAGTACTTACATTCCCGATGTTTTCCTCTTCAGACCATCGCCCCATATTTCCTTTCCGCTGGTTAAGCACACAACTTCTACCGACCCGCAGGTTTTAAAGGTTTTATCGCATTCAGTTGGTAACCAGGGAACTTCAAGCCAGGAGAGCGATACATATCCTTATTATAATAACAACGAGGCGTGGGGAATGGCCAATATACCGTCGGTACGCAGCGATGATTATATTTCTTCGTTTGCCGATAACGCCCAGCGCATTTCACTTGATTTTGTAGGGAATAAGCCCATTGGCGGTTTTCTCGAGTCGGCCTCAGACACATGGGCAAAGGTTGGCTACGACCTGTTGATGGATGAAGATTTCGGGAGCCAGCTTAACCGTTCATTAACCGGCGAAGACGTTATTACTTCGAAAGCGGCCCTGTTAAAAACAATGGACGAAAAGATCGCCTGTGTATTTAACGGCGTAAAGGACGCCATGAAATGGAACGGGATCGATCGCTGGTACACCGTTGACGGTACACACAAAGCCTGGGAGAATAAAACCGGTAATTCAACCGAAATAAACATTATCCTGTACCATTTGCTGAAGCAATGCAATATTGCGGCTTATCCAATGGTCGTAAGCACCCGTCACAATGGGCGCGCCGACCGATGGCGCACATCTGTTTGGGGATTTAACCGGACGGTTGTTTATGTCCCTGTTGACAGCACCAAAGAGTATATCCTGGACGCTACGGGCAAATACAACCAATATAATGAAACTCCAGCCGAATTACTGAACTCTTTCGGGTTAGCCATAGATAAGGCAAAAAAAGCGTATGATACTGTTTCCATAAAAAAAGATTTGCCGGTGCGGCAGATTATCTTAATTAACGCCGAAGTTAAGCCAGGCGGCAAGCTTGAAGGCACCATGCAGGTAAACAGCAGCAGTTATGACCGGATAAATACCATAAAACGTTACAAAACCGACGGGGAGGAGAAATATATCCAATTTTTGCGAAATGGTGACAACAGCCTTAAAATATCATCTATTAAGTTCGAAAATATGGAAGTAGACACACTGCCATTGACGGAAAATATCGCATTTAATGTCGACCTTCCCGGTTCCGACGAAAATTATATCTATTTACGCCCTGACGTATTCACGCCGATGAACAGCAACCCCTTTTTAAGCGAAAACCGGCTCGTCGACATCTATTTCGGGTATTTGAGGAATTTTTCAATAAACAGTGTGTATAAACTCCCGGCTGGCTATAAAATTGACGCCCTGCCGAAAAGCGTAAGCATGGTAATGCCCGATAAAAGCATCAGTTTTAAAAGGATAGTGGCTGAACAGGATGGCACGGTGCTGGTTCATTTTATTATTGACTTTAAACGGGCGGCATTTAATGCTGAAGAATACCCCGGTGTACATGATTTTTACAAAAAAATGTATGAAATGCTGAATGAGCAGATCGTGTTGAAAAAATCGTGACGGTAGTATTTGTGGTAGTCTAAAATAAAGGCCTTATGTTTCGGTCGAAATAACTAATAAAAAAATTTAATCACGGAGATCGCTGAGACCTGCCTGCCGGCAGGCAGGCAGGAGGCACAGAGAAACACAGAGAAAAAATTACAAACTATTAAAGCTTTGTGTTCTCCGTGTTTTTCCTTTGTGCTCTCAGTGGTAAAAAATTCTTTAGTTATATAGAAGAAAAAATAAGTTAATGATTATCATAGAAAAATTCAAACCGACCACTTGGGGGATTAAATTTTCTATTTTGTGTGTTGTTGCTTTGGCGTTTTGCAATCCGGCTCATGCACAACAAAAGCCAACTAACAAAATAGATACCCTAAGCGCCGCGCTGCTGCTGAGAGTCGCTAACCATACCCTAACAAAAAGCGATAGCGCAATTTTAAAACAGCAAAGCGGAAAACTTCTGGTGCTGAACAATTCCCAGTTAATAAATGTCGAATTGCTGATGAAACTGGCATCTCATACCCTGTCAAAAGCCGAAGAAGAATCGCTGACAAAACAAATATTGCAAACGCTGAAGATTGACACCATATTAGTAAAATTTAACAAAAAAGGGCTTTCGGAACAAAACAGGAAAGCTGATAGCCTCGACCTTAAAATAACATCATGCGATTTTGAAAAAGAGGCGAATGCGATGATCCTGTTCGATCTGGGGCAAATGTCGGCCGATATGCAGGGTATAAGAGTGACTCGACACAAGAGAATAAAGATATTCAATGAATCGGGAAAAAGCGCTGCAAATATCCGTATAGATTATACCAATCAATTTGGCGCCGAACAGATAGAAGAAATTGAAGGCAAAACGATAAATCTAAATAACGGTAAGATTGAATACACCGAGCTCGACCCAAAACTCGTCTATCATCAAAATACCGATAAGTATCATGAGTCCGTGCTTTTTTCGATGCCCAATGTCAAAGCGGGGTCTGTAATCGAGCTTGCATATGTTTGGCACCGGACTGCTTCGAGAAACGTACCCGGTTGGAATTTTCAGTCGGAAATACCTACCCGGTACAGCCAGTATATAATGCAGCTATACCCGGATGTACATTTTTCGTTACTGGACCGAAGAACATTACCGCTTTCGAGGGACTCGGTAATTTTTGACGGATTTGGGCACGTGTGGGCCATGACTGATGTTCCTTCGGTAAAGGTTGAACCATTTATGAGATCGCCGGGCGACGGAGTGCAGAGCATTAAAGTTACCGTAACGTCGGCGATGTCGCCAGAGGGAAGAATAGTTGACATTGCCGACTCCTGGTATTCCGTCGGAAAGCAGCTTGCGGGTGACAAGGAGCTAAGCAAAACCTTTGACCAAAAAGTTAACGATAAAGAAGGCCTTTTAAAATGGGCGCGTATGCTCCCAACCACAGATGCGAAGGTGAACTACCTGTTTAACCAGGTAAAAACCCTGATGAGATGGAACGAGGAGCGGACCTGGGCGTCGAAAGACGGTATAAAAAAGGCCTGGGAAAACAAGAGCGGCAATTGGGGCGAGATAAACATGGTGCTTTGCAGTTTGCTAAACCAGGCTGATGTTAAAGCTTATCCCATGCTTGCGAGCACCAGGGACAACGGCATAATGTACCGCAACTTCCCGGACGTTTACCAGATCAATAAGCTGGTTACCTATGTCCCGGAAAGCAACGACCGGTTTTATGTTCTGGATGCCTCGGGCAAATTTAACCATTGTAACGAAGTGCCATTCGACCTTTTGAACTCATATGGGTTATCCATCGACAGGGCAAATGACCAATACGAACTTGTTTTGCTGAAAAACACTTTGCCGGTTAAACAGGAGGTATCGATAAATGCGGAGATAAAGGCTGATGGCATTGCCGGGCTCATTTTCCCGTTTTGCCGCGTACTTATAACCATTGGAAATGCATTGACGCCGCTTTTCTTTAATAAATTATACAATATCAGGTTAATTTCGCCCGAATTTCCAGCTTTCTTATTCCATGCCTGTGTTGTGGTCATGTAGGTGTCAAAGGTTGTTACCCCATCCCATTTCATCGCATTCCTCACGGTGTCAAAAATGAATGCTACCTTTTCATCGGTCGATCCGAGGCTCTTGGCATGCTTAAGTATGGCGCTCTCTCCCGAAAGAAACTGATCAAATTCGCCACCGAAATCGCCATAACCGATCAGCGCCTTTCCGATCGCGTTCCACGAATGCCCCAGCATATCGGAGTTAAACAGCTGAATGCGGTCCCAGTTGTCAATTTCCGATGTCATATAAGGCTCGTCAGGCAGCGAGGGCACGTTAGTCAACACTTTTATTTGTTTTTCGTCATCACCTTTGCCTGTATTAGCCTCGAAATTTCGTTTTACATGGGGAATAGTGCGAAAATTTGACTTACCCAGGTAATCGGTTTCCAGTTCGCTGTAGCGCGTCGGTACATTGCTTTGAAAAAACCAATAGTCGGACATCTGCGTCGATGAATATTTGTATTCAACTATCGAACCCGGTTTTACATTTGGGAAAGCAAAAACCAGTGCATTACGCCATCTGTCGACCTTCTCGGTGTAAACGGTCTTTTTGTCGAGCGGCGTAATTTGCAGCTTCCCGTTTTCAAAATTGATCGTCTCAGCCTCAAGATTGCTAAATGGATTGCCCGAGCCATCGTTAGTATATACCAAACGAACATTTCCCAATACGGTACCATATTGGTTAAATATTTTGATTCGTCTATGGCGCTCTACTTTCAGGCGGTTGGACATGGTTATACTTGTACTTGTAACCTCGTTGTTCATAATTGAACTAATTACCGCTTTATCAAAAAGAATTTC
>Ga0207132_1183_pt1 | contig 12332 bp, 14 predicted proteins | sample Alteio_BWMinHeat_14_FD_153554 | JGI IMG/M metagenome (GOLD analysis project Ga0207132, IMG submission 153554) | Enriched cells from forest soil in Barre Woods Harvard Forest LTER site, Petersham, Massachusetts, United States -... | ecosystem: Environmental > Terrestrial > Soil > Temperate forest >...
GAGATGGAATACCTCTTCCATCTCCGCCCACCACTCCCCTTCTTTTCGTGCAGACGCCGGTTCTTGCATTGGCTGCATGATGGCCCACCATTCCTGAGTCTTTGCATGTGCAGCCATCTTGTCCCAGTCGGCCTTCATGTCGCTTCCGTGGTATTCCAAATAACTGAAGAGAATTCCGTCTTTGAGATAAATCGAGTAGTTCCTAATCTTGCATTCGTGGATCATACTCAAGACTTCCGGCCAGACCGCTGCGTGATAGCGTTTGTAACATTCTTCACTACCGGGCTTAAGCCGAATCATCATTCCAAAGCGCTGCATCGTTTCCACCCCGAGTCGCGGTCTTTCCTGACGCTGCCCAGGCAATTCAAGTACTTAAACTTAGCTTGACGCAGCATTATTAGCAGCTGTATTTTATCCTGTCAAGATTTAAGCGCTTGGTCTATGCCTGCTCATTCTACATTCTCGGGAAATGGCCTTGTCAAACACGACTTGGCCGACCGCCTGCGAACCGAAATTATGAACGGCTCGTTGCCCAGCGGGGACCGCATTGTAGAGGGAAAGTGGGCCCAGAAGTTTGGCGTGGCGCAGGGCTCCATCCGTGAAGCGATCAACATTCTCGCCCTGGAAGGATTTATCAACAAAGAGGCGGGGCGCAGCGCACGGGTTGTCCATTTAACCGAGGCGGGTGTTGCCCAGCTCTATGAGCTTCGCGGCGCTCTAGAAGGACTCGCTGCTCGTCTGGCTGCAACGCGACGCCCCGATCTCTCCAAGCTCGAAACTGCGGTAGCGGGCATGCGGCGCGCGGCAAGCGAAGGAAATTGCGAAGCGCTGCTTCAGAACGACCTTCAATTTCACCTTCAGCTCTGCGAGCTTTCTGGCAATCCGTTCATCGTCGAGCAGAGTCGCCGTCTATTGGTGCCGTTCTTCGCGTTCGTGCGCATGCGTGTCGCGACGAGCGGACAAACAACTTCACCCTGGGACAAGGATCTGGAGGCGCACCAGCGCATCATCGATTTTTTGCGCGAAGGGGAAGACGACGTCGCAGAGCTGTACGTGAAAAAGGCGATGGCCCGCTTTGCCAAAAACGCTTATGACAACTGGCAGAATCGTGCTTCCGATGTGGGGCTGATCACCGCTGGGGATCAAGATGCCTGACGCTGTGATTCACTCCGTGTCGACCTGCGACGCGCGATTTCCGTTGCCTCCTGGCGCAGGTACAGATTCCCTCCATACAAATTCCGAATACAGCTTCGCAGTCACGTGCTTGTCGGGCGAGAACGGCCTCCGCGGGACCGGTATCGCACTTACGCTCGGGAAAGGCAACAAGCTCGTCTGCGAAGCCATTGAGATGCTCGCCAACCCTCTCGCCGGCACAGCTATCGAAGAACTCATGGCGGATTTTGGGCGCGTTTCCCGCAAGCTTGCGGACGATCCTTCCCTTCGCTGGCTCGGACCGCACAAGGGTGTCGTACACCTAGCCCTAGCCTCCATCACTAATGCTTGTTTCGACTTTTGGGCCAAAAGCCGCGGCAAACCGCTCTGGAAGTTGCTCCTCGATCTCGCTCCGGATGAAGTTGTTCGTCTGCTGGACTTGAGCTATCTCGACGAGGTCTTGAGCGAACGAGATGCAGTTGAACTGTTGCAGGGTCAACTGGCCAGTCGCAACACCCGCATGTCGATTCTGAACACTGGCTATCCCGGATACGACACCTCCGTCGGATGGATGGGATACGACGATCAGAAGGTGCGGGACTTGACCCGACGTGCCATGGACTCGGGTTTCAAAGCCTTCAAATTGAAAGTGGGATCTGACGACCAAGACCACGACCTGCGACGTGCAGCCATGCTGCGCGAATGCATCGGGGATTCCGGCGCGCTGATGTTCGACGCCAACCAGCGCTGGAGTTTGCCGGTCGCGGTCCGCATGTCGCGCGAGCTCGCCCTTTACAAGCCTACCTGGATCGAGGAGCCCACGCACCCCGACGACATCCACGGACACGCTCTGCTAGCGCGCGAAATAGTTCCCATCAAAATCGCTGCCGGCGAACATATTCCAAATAGAGTCGTCTTCAAAAACTTCTTCCAGGCCTCCGCCATCCATTACGTGCAGGCTGACTGCACGCGGCTGGCAGGCGTGAGCGAATTTCTCACGGTCAGCCTCCTTGCTCAGAAATTTGGCCTTCCCGTGGTTCCCCATGTGGGCGATATGGGGCAATTGCATCAGCATCTTGTCTTGTTCAATCGCATTGGACTGGGACAGGAGCCCTTGTTCCTCGAGCATATTTCTCACCTTCGCGACCACTTTGTCTTTCCGGCGACGGTTGCAGATGGTTGCTACAAGACTCCCCAGCAGCCCGGCGCATCATGTGACTTGAAATTGTCTTTCGCTGGGAATCCCTGATGGGACATTCTGTGTTATCGGGAGTTTCCCTCGTCCTGATCGCCGGGCTTATGGCCGGCTGCTGCATGCTCCCCTTGAAATTCGTGCGTTCCTGGAAATGGGAGAACGTCTGGCTGGTCTTCAGTATTCTTTCCCTTGTCGTTATCCCCTGGTCTCTGGCCCTCACGTTTGTCGGTCGGCTCTTCGACACCTATCGAGCTCTTTCGGCTCATCAGCTTGCCGTCCCGATGTTGCTCGGCGCCGGCTGGGGAATCGCACAAATTCTTTTCGGCATCTCCGTGAAGCGCCTCGGCCTCGGCATTGCCTATGCAATCATCGTAGGCCTTAGTGCCGTTCTCGGAACCGTGGTCCCCTTCTTCGTACAGCAGCGCACACTCGCAAAGGAACACACGTTGGAGCTGATTGTTAGTGGCGTTCTCATCATGGCCATTGGCATCGCCTTGACCACGTGGGGTGGTCAAATTAACGAACGAGCCGCTGCCCGAGTTCGAAATCCAGTGCGTCGCTCATATCCAGTCGCTATTTTTCTTGCCGTACTCTGTGGCGTCATGGCTCCCATGCTCAATTACTCGTTCGCCTTCGGCCAAGATATCGCGAAAGCAGCAGTGGCCTTCGGTAACCAACCCGTTCGCGCAGCGTATGCGGTCTGGCCGGTTGGATTGGCGGGTGGTTTCGTTCCTAATCTGTTCTACAGTGTCAGGCTGCTAGTTAAGAATGACACCTGGAGCTTGTTTCGCTCCACCGCGCCAGATTTCTTTCGGTCCTCGCTAATGGCCATTCTTTGGATGGGAACCTTTGCCATCTACGGAATGAGCGCCTCGTTCCTCGGCCCCTTGGGCACTTCGGTGGGATGGGGATTATTGCAGATTTTCATGATCATGACCGCGATCCTTGCTGGAGTTTTCACGGGCGAGTGGCGGTACGCATCTCGTTCCGCAAAATTGTTGCTGAGCTCAGGCATCGCATGTCTAACGATTGCTACGTTGCTTCTCGCACTCAGTAATCTCTAGGAGCGTTGTGAGTCGCGACGGAGGATAAAAGGCTAACTGTGGGAACCCAAACATGGTAGGCGAAGACGCAACAATGTCTAATCCCTCCAGCGCCGAAACCCTTGATGCGCGGATTGCTACGGCCCTAAAAACCGTCCGCCAGCCGCGGCCCAAGTTGGTTCGTCCCATAGTCGTCATCGGTGCCGGAGGAATCGTTCGCGCCGCACACTTGCCCGCCTACGAGAAGGCTGGATTCCCCGTCATCGCCCTAATGGATCGGGACAAAGACAAAGCGGCCGCGCTTGCGGCCGAACGTGGCATTTCTCATTCTACCGGCTCCTTAGCCGAAGCCGTGAGCTTCTCCCCGCGCGAGGCGGTTTTCGATATCGCCGTCCCTGCTTCTGAGCTCGTCCACATCCTTCCGCATCTACCCGATGGTGCCACGGCGCTGATCCAAAAGCCCATGGGAGAAACCTTCTCGGAGGCACGCAGAATTCGCGACATCTGCCGCGCCAAGCGCTTCATCGCCGCAGTAAACTTCTCCCTGCGCTACTCTCCCAACAATCTCGCCGTCGCCGCGCTGGCGAACTGCGGCCTCCTTGGTGAAATCCACGATATCGAAATTCAAACGAGCACCTACACGCCGTGGCATCTCTGGACCTTTCTGGCCAGCGCGCCGCGACTTGAAATCCTCTATCACAGCATCCACTACTTCGACCTGATCCGTTCGTGGCTCGGCGACCCGCAGGGTGTCTATGCACGCACCGAAAAGAACCCTCACGCCGCAAACCTCGCAGCCACGAAGACCATCGCCATCCTTAATTACGGAAATGCCAAGCGCGTCTTCGTGGCCACCAATCACCATCACAACTTCGGTCCCGAGCATCAGCACAGCTTCGTTCAGTGGGAGGGACTCGACGGCGCGGCGCGCATCACGATGGGCGTCAATCTTGACTATCCCACGGGAAAGCCGGATTCCGCCGAGTACGCCCCGCGTCGTTCCAACGCGTCAGGCTGGCGCCAGCTCCCTATAACCGGCAACAACTTCCCCGACGCTTTCATGGGCACCATGGGCGCCCTCCAATCCTTTGCGGAGGGCTCTGCTTCCACCCTTCCGTCGCACTTTGAAGACGCGTTCCGCACTATGGCGCTCGTCGAAGCTCTGTACCGCTCAAGCGAACGTCCTGGCGAGCCCCTCTTGGAGAATGACGAGACGTTCACAGTAGACGACTAGCGAATTATTTCAGAGTGGTTGAGAGTTGACCCCGGGATCGAGGCGTTGAAGATGACGACAAGAAGAGAGTTTTTCCGGCTGGCCGCTCAATCTGCCGCGGTTGCAATGCTGCCTGGCAGTCAGGGCGTTGCTGTGGAACAGAACGAAGCGCACCCCGCAAGTCCGCGGCGCGGTCGGCCACTGCTCGATCTGCAACAGCGATTTGTGGATTTGCGTTTCGGCATGTTCCTGCATTTCAACATGGCGACGTTTCAAGACCGCGAGTGGGGTGACCCGACGTCTCCTCCTGATTTATTTGATCCCACCGCCCTCGACACGGATCAATGGGCTGCGGCGGCGCGGTCCGCCAACATGACCTGGGGCTGCCTGACGACCAGGCATCATGATGGCTTTTGCATATGGCCGACAAAAACAGGTGGAGCCAGCATTGGCAGGACATCACATTCGGCCGATGTCGTTCACGCCTACGTGAATTCGTTTCGCAAGGCCGGTTTGCGAGTGGGTCTTTACTATTCGATTTTGTCGCTGCGCGACGATATCCGCCATTTCAACGTGACTCCGGCCAAGGTAAAGCTCATCAAGGATCAGCTGACAGAGTTGCTCACGGGCTACGGGGAGATCGGTATCCTGATTACCGACGGATGGGATGCGCCGTGGAGCCGTATCTCTTATGAAGAAGTGCCGTTCCAGGAGATATATCGGCATATTAAGAACCTGCAGCCCAACTGCCTGCTCTGCGACCTCAATGCCAGTCAATATCCGTCGGGCGGACTCTACTATTCCGATGTGAAGGCGTTTGAACAGAATGCCGGCCAGAAGGTTCCGGAAGACAGCGACCTGCCCGCACTTTCTTGTGTGACGCTCACGGACGGCTGGTTCTGGAAACAGCGGGACGCGAATGGACATCTGAAGACGGTGTCGACCGTCGTGCACGAGTGGCTGGAGCCGCTGAATCGCAGACACTGCAATCTGATTCTGAATGCTCCCCCAACTCGTGAAGGACGCCTGGCGCCGAACGTTGTGAGCCGGCTCGAGGAGATCGGCACGGCCTGGAAACATCCGGGCGCCACGGAAAAACTCAGCGAGCACGTTGTGATCACCACGCCGAACCTGGCGACTGGCAAACGCATTCATGCCAGCTCTTACCCAGATACCGTGGGGCCAGACCAGGCGAACGACGGTAATTTCCGATCGAGTTGGTATTTGGATGAGGGGCAAACCTCGGGCTGGTTGGAAGTGGATCTAGGAAAGCAGGAGAGTTTCAACGTTGTCTCACTCGTGGAGCCCGTCGGCAGGTCGGATGACTACCGCCAGAGCCGCATTCGCAGCTATCGCTTTGACCACTGGAACGGCGAGAGATGGACCACGCTGACGGCCGGTGAGACACCCACACCTACGACAATTCGTCGCATTGCACGGGTCTCATCGCAGAAGGTGCGGCTGTTATTGGAAAGCAGCAAGGAGACGCCTCATATTGCAGAAATTGGCGTGTATGATGAACCCGACTGAATGTGATTGCTGGAACCGCGCAGCCGGCCTCCGTCACGGGGGGGGGAGTGCCGGACCGGATCGTAATGCGACCGGACTACGTGCAGGTCGTACACATGGCGCACGAGGGTTTTGTCGCGCGGGCCACCGGCGTCAGCAAGTTCGGCGCCCGCGCGCCTGGTAAGCGCTACAAACTTCTCCGCAATCGTCTGGCTGGTATTGGGGAAGGCCTTTCGGGCGGCCGCGAAATATCTATATGCAGGGCTTGAGGAGACGGGAATCGACGATACCGACTTCCGGATACTTGAAGCACTCCTCAACAAAGGGCCTTGCCTGTGAATACGAGCGGGCCAAAGGTGTACCTTACGCCCGGCTCGATCAGTACGGCTGTGGACCGCCTCGTCGAAAGGGGCTTGGTAATCCGGGTCGAGAGTCCTGAGGATCGCCGCGTCCGGATCGTATCGCTCACCCCAAAAGGCAAAGAACTGATCGCGCCGATTTTTCGCAAACACGCCGCCGAAATTAGGAGAGTCTTTGCCGATGCAAGCCCGAAAGAGTTGCGAGCTGTTGAAACGACATTGAAAAAGATTGGGAAGCGCGCCGAGAGTCTGGGGACCGGAGTCAATCCAAAGTGTTTAAGCCAGCGATGACATAGCGGCGTAGTGCGCCTGCGGGACGGCGAGGATGAAGGGGGTGATGGCGTCATTGGGCATGGGTCTCTTCTCCGTTAGCTAACATCTTCAATAATGAGTCCGTGATAAACCGCCCCGCGTTTGCGGTGCTTGGCGACGTTTTGGTAGGCCTCGCTGTAAATCCAATCCTTTGCGGCTTTTACGCTCGGGAATTTCACAATGACCATTCCCTCAATCGGATCACCTTCAAGGACTTCGTGCTTTCCATCGGCTACGAGCACTTCGATAGGATGATCCTTCATCGTTGCTTTGATTCCAGTCCGATATTTTTCGAGCTCTTTTTGATCGATGGTTTTAGTTCTCGTGAAGACAACGTATGCGGACATGATCGTTCTCCTTCTTTGTTAATCGATCACCGAACTTCCCATGGAAACCCTTGGGCCGTAGCCTGCGTTTTTAACTCAGTGAAGTGTCAAGAGTCCTGCCGGCGGGCTCAGACTGTCGGACGGTTCCGCCGTCGATAACGATTTCGGTGCCGGTGATGGCGTCATTCATCCGGCGTATCCTTTGTTCCATCAGTGTCGATAGGTCCAATGCTTACCATCTAAGCGCTCATGGTGTTGTTCTTCTGAAGGCGTTTTACTTGTAGTCGTTTTACTTGTTGCCGCCGTTCGCGAAGATGATTTCTCCCGTGAGCCAGCCCGCATCATCCGAGGCAAGAAATACGGCCACGCGCGCGATGTCCTCGGGTTGGCCAACGCGGCCCAGCGGCGTACTCGCGATTATCTGCTTCTTAGACTCCGTTCCCATGACGCCCGCCGCGTGCGCACCCTCCGTTTCGGTTCCACCGGGATTGAGAGCGTTAACGCGGATTTTTCTGGGGCCGAACTCTTTTGAGAGCACGCGCGTCAAGCCATTGACGGCGCTCTTTGACGCCACGTAGATCGAAAGGGTCGGGTAGGCAGTGAAACTGGCCTCCGATCCGATGTTGATTATGCTGCCGCCTTCCGCCCCGAAGGCCGGCAAAGCGGCTTCCATCATGAGGAACATGCCCAGCACATTCGTGTTGAACTGGCGGTGAAATTCCTGCTCGCTGAACTGCTCGAAGGGCGCAAACGAGAAGACGCCCGCGTTGTTCACGAGCACATCCAGGCGGCCGAAGGCTTTTTTCGCCTCCGCGACGAGGCGTTGTGCGTCGGACCTCTGCGCCACGTCGCCTTGCACGGCGATGGCTCGCCCGCCTTTGCCGGTGATTTCGCGCACCACCCGTTCCGCGCCTTCATGATCGCGCGCATAGTTCACAACCACCGCCGCGCCTTCCGCGTCGAAAGCTTTTGCAATGCCTGCTCCGATTCCTTTTGAAGCGCCTGTCACTATCGCAACCTTATTGTCGAGTCGTTTCATGATGTGCTCCTTTGTTCTAGCCGGCCGGTGCCGGCTGGCCTCAGATGGGTAGATGGGTCGTACCTTTTATTTGTATTATTTGTAGAGCCAAGGCTTATAGGCAATCTCGATGTTGTATCCGTCCGGGTCGCCGATGTTTGCCGCGAAGTAGTCGGCACGCCATTCGGGCCGAAGGCTCGGTTCCTTGTTTGAAGTACCTCCCGCATCTATCGCCGCCTTGTAGCTGGCCTTAACAGCGTCCGCGCTCTTGGCAGTGAATGCGACGTAAAGGTCTTTGGCGACTTCGCCATTCTTCAGCCAGAAACCCGGATTGCTATTGATCGCGAAACCGTGCAGTTGATCGAACTTGTAGGGCATGTCGATGCCAAGCGGCTCAAGCAGCTTCTTGTAAAATTCGCTCGACCGTTCCAGGTCAGAGATGGGGAGATAAATATGGTCAATCATGGCTTTCCTCTTTTCCTTTGACTGTGACAGCCCCGCGGATCCGCGCCTGGCGCGGCCACGCTCAGCGCACCTTGGCGAAGCAATCGCGGGCTGTTGCCGTTCAGTTTGTGATATGCGTCGTCGTGACCAGCCGTCGCAGCATTGGCGCGATATCTGGCGCCTTATAGAACGGATGTCCACGGAAGATTTCCGCGCATTTTTCATCCAGGGTGCCGAGGGCCTCATGCACCTTCGGTGCGGCTTCCCGCACCTCCCCTATTCGTGCGCGGACGAACAACAAATTCTGGGGATCGACGTAGCCTGCCTGTATGAAGCCACGCGTCTTCTTGGCACACCGGCAGGGGTTCGCCTGGTTCACCAGTCCGCACTTGTCGTTCATGAAGTTGCGCAGGTCTCGCCGCGCACGGGCCAGGCGTTGGCGAAAGTTGTCAGGAGTGATCTCCAACACCTCAGCAGCAACGGTGTCGCTTACCTCGAAGATGGCACCGAGGATAAAGGTCAAGCGTTGTTCACGGTCGAGGCAAAGAAGCATTCCCGAGGTGCAGGAGAGCATCTCCTCGGTCACTAGCAGATCAGCCTCCGCCGATGTTACTTTGAGATCGGCCAACTCTAAATCTGGCGTGGCGTCGAGGGCCGCGCCGTAGGAAGCGAAATCGATGGACTCATGCTGCACCTCCACCCGCCCGCGTCTCATGTTGAGCACGTGGTTCACGACGATACGGTAAAGCCAGGTGCGGAAGCTGCTCCGACCCTCAAACGACGACAGCCGGGTGAGTACTTTGATCAGGATCTCTTGCGTGGTGTCCTCAGCATCCTGCGGATGGTGGAGCATACGAATGGCGATGTTGTAGATCCACGTTTGGTGCCGCTGGACCAAGTCTTCGAGCGCATGGTGATCTCCCGAGCGGGCGCGTAGAACAAGGCTCTGGTCCTCGTGGTCGGGGGAATTATCTGCTAGCGGATTATTGATAGTCATGGTGCACCTCCAAGCGCCCGTATGCCCTGGCTCGATTCTCAGAGAGCCTTGGGTATTGCAGAGAAGTGGGCGCTCACAATCTTCCACTGCCCACTTTGTTTGATGAAGACCAAGGTAGTTCGGCCATGTATCGAGATAATCTTGCCGTCTTTCGTTACTCCCGTAAACATGTCGTGGGCATTTACGATACCAACGGTATCGCCATACACGCGGCACGATGGTTGCCGGAAGCCGAAGCTCGTTGAGGCCAAGCCCTCCACCACCTCGTTGAGATACTTGGCGAAGAGCGGCTTGCGGTCGAATCGGAACGGAACGTGGTCGAACACCTCCAGGTCATCAGAAAGCATCCCCAGTAAGGTCTTGAGGTCGCGCTGATCGAAAGCGTCGGCGAACTGGTTTGCTAAGGCTTGGAGTTCATTCACGCTCATGTTTGTGTCTCCTCTGATAAGTTAGACACACGCCGCGGCACACTGTGACAGAACTATATCGCCAAACTTGCTCACCGCCTGGGCACTGGCCAGCGGAGGCTCCCATCGGATTGTGCTCGGATGACGGCAATCCGGAGCTTATTCGTCGTCCGTCGGATTAATACCGACAAGCCCTTGTGTTTACGAATATCTCGTCAACTCCCGAGTAGCCGACACTGAAGCTATCGTTAGCTGCCCACGTGGATGAATGGTTGGCTTTTCTCTGATCTGATTGAATGGAAGCTCCTTCACATCTGCGGCAATTCCCTGCTCGACATCACTCGCATTGAAGGCGGAAACGCGGATCTATGCCGCCAGAGAGCATGACGAAGAGGCGCATCTGTGTTGGTATGAAACTCGCATGAGCGCACAGATATTTGTAGGCGGTTTGGGGGCGGCTGCACCGGAAACAGCCGCATTCTTTGACAAGGAATGCAGATCATGCGCGGTATGCGAAACTTGCAACAGCCTTATTCCTTAGGGCTTTACGGCAAGTTGTTGATTCCACGGTTGGGGACGTAGTTCAGTTGGTTAGAACGCTGCCCTGTCACCAAGCGTCGAAGATCCTTCCAATATTTGCATCCGCAGCTTTTGTTCTCCAATCCATCCAAGACCATAAATTTAGTTCGCGTAACTAATGTTACGGACCTCTCCACATACCATTCATTTTTGAGGGCATTTTGAATTGCGCGAGGCACGGCTCTGCGGTCGATTAGCGCAGCAGCGTCTGGAATCCTGCTGGGCGAAATGCCGGTCGTCGCTCCTCTTCCATGCTTAAGAAACTGGCGCAGTCTGTGAGACTCCAGTTCTTGTCGGTCATGTCCTTGCGGCTACGCTCACTCACGCGCCCATAAGGATTGGTAAGCTATTCCCAGGCTTGCCACTGCCACCGGCAACGACTGGCAATGACGGACAGTTAAGTCGTTGGAAAGATTAGTAGATTGCTAAGTCGTTTGTTTAGAGAGGCAGGGCGCCGTTTCGTAATCGGCAGGCCGCGAGTTCAAAATTCCTTTTCCTGTTCTTGGAACCAGCCGCTCGTGAGGAAAAGTCGTCCCCGCCTGATCTTAACTTATTTCAGCGGTGAGGACAGCCTGGCCAGCAACAAGGCCGGCGCATTCCTTCCTTAAGTTCCGTGCGTACCCGCTCAATGTGCTGCCTTCTGGTTTCCGGTTTCTTGACGGAGATAACCCAGCAGATCCACTCATTTCGCGCGAGTGGCGTAATATCCTCCCATTTTGCCCGCGCCACCGGGTCAGAAATGAGAAGCTTTCGTAAATCCGCTGGTACACTGTGTACCGCGCCAGGGGAAATCGCTTTCTTGGTCATGGATTTCATTCTACATCGTTACGCAATCAGTCTGGGGAGTCCTCGGATGCTGTCCGAATTGGGCCGCAGAGAAGAGCCAATTTGAACAAGTGTGGGGGAATCTATGTCGGTCGCATGGACCTCCTTAGCGCCTCAAAACGAGAAAAGATCCTCGCAACCAGAACGCGCCAGCTTGCATTTTCGCGACTTGCCGCGACGTGAAGCGTCGTTAAGTTATTAACATGTAATGCCAGGTAGCAGGACTTCATCTTTCCGGTTGCGTTTACCGGACAAGCAGTAAAAATCACATAAATGCTGCACTTGGTGAAGCATCCGCAAGGGAGTACATGGGTGGGAGCGAAAGCGCGGCCGAAAGCCCACTCGCTCGAGAGATTTCTGCGATTCTCGTGAAGCATCCCGAGTATTACGACGAAATCCGCACGCACGTCGGCGAAATTTTTCCTAACCCAAACGGTTGAGCCCCGAAGGCGACACCAAGCACGCGAAAGAGAGTTCAGGGTACAGGCTTCTGACTTCACGCTTGGGTACTTCGCACTCTAGTGACGATTGCTCGTCGCACCATGCGTTCCTCTCAACAATTCGGAATAGCTGCGTTCGCGACAATAGGCCAATCATCATGGGCCCCGAGATGTCTTGGTTGTGCAGTCAAAAATGCCGGTTCCTGTTTTCCTTGTTCCTTCACGTTCTCTTGTTCGCTTTTCCGACTCGTTCGCAGACTGGGCAACAGGAACTACTCCCCTGCCCGGACACTCACGAAACGGGGTAGGGACCGCATGGACAGCGTCCGATGGGCCGCTGCCTGTTAGGCAGGAGGTTGCGAGTTCGAGTCCTGTCGTCCTCGCCAGATCTTAACGCCAAAAATTTTTGGAGCCGAGGGCGAGAGTTGAACTCGCGACCTGCCGATTACGAATCGCTTTTAATCTAAACGAACCTAAGCCACCAAACGTAATCCTAAGCATTGTCAGGAACTT
>Ga0207132_1184_pt1 | contig 12232 bp, 15 predicted proteins | sample Alteio_BWMinHeat_14_FD_153554 | JGI IMG/M metagenome (GOLD analysis project Ga0207132, IMG submission 153554) | Enriched cells from forest soil in Barre Woods Harvard Forest LTER site, Petersham, Massachusetts, United States -... | ecosystem: Environmental > Terrestrial > Soil > Temperate forest >...
GAACAAACAATAATGGAAACAAACGGAGTTTGAAACTTTGGGTGAAGTTTGTTTAAACGCTGCGGGAGCAGACCGTCATCAGCCATAACCTTTGGCACACGCGAAACCGAAAGCAACACCGCTGCGTAGATCCCGACAGTGCTCGCCATGCCGGCAAGCGCTATAAATGAGCCAAGCCATCTGCCCCCTATAAATTCGCCGACAGCAGGAAATGCGTGTTCCTGCAATGCACTGGTATCGATGCCCGATTGCTGCGACACCAGGATGATCAGGAAATAAAGTATGATCACCAGTGCAAACGCGGTGAACGTAGAATACAAATAGGATTTTACAGGTTTTTCAACCTCCTCGGCATAGGTGGTTACGTTGTCCCAGCCCAGGCAGTTCCACATCACCGTATAAAGCGCCATGCCTAAGGATGGAAAAGGAACACCACTTAATGTTTGTGAGGGGATTGACGTAATATTATGATGATAAAATGCGAGCCCGAACAAAATAATAAAAGGCAGCAGTACTGCCGCTCCTAAAAAAAGCGATGTTTTCCCAACCGGTACAATTCCAAGAATATTCAAGCCGGCCGATAACCAGATAAAAATGAGGCACACGGGTATGCGGTATTCAACTATCCAGGGAAAGAAGAAGGACGCATAAACAACAAATAATCCGGGATATATCGCCAGGTCGATAAAGGTGTACAGCCAGGTCCACCAGCCTTCGAAAAAGCCCCACCGGTTGCCCAGTGCATGTTTTACCCATTTGTAATAACCACCCTCAATCGGCATCATGCTGTTAAGCTCGAGCACCGTAAAAATGGCTGGGACATCCCACATTAGCGGAGTGATCAGCAATATCAGTAATGCCGCGTGCTGCCCCGCGTAGCCTATCAATGATTCTAATCCATAAGGACCGCCCGAAACGGTAAAGAAAATAATAGCCACCAACTGTATCGGTCTTATTTTTTTTATCGACAAGGGTGTGTGCATGGGCTATAAAAATATTATTTATGGTTGAAAATGTTTAGGTTATTAAAAATTTTATTTCAAAATCAAAAGCAGCCGGATGACTGAGTCAAACGGGGTTAGCCAAAAAAAACATTGATTTGACAGTAAAACTTCGGTTTTTACATTATACTGACTTTTCAACCTTTTTGGTCAAAAATTATCTTATTGTTAATCAGTCGATTGAATAATGCTTACATTGAGATGAAAAAATTTAAATGATTTGTGTTGTTAATTTGATCTGTGTTTAAACGCACATCATTAATTTAATACACAAAATCATGAAAAGTTCATTCAAAATTTCAGCATTCATTTTAGCTTTTGCCGGACTATCGCTTGGCGCAAAAGCACAGACTGCTACAAGTGCAGCTAAGTCTTCAACAACATCAAACGGTGTTATATTGAGCATCGGGGTTGATGCGGGTATCCCTACGGGCAATCTATCAAATGGTTATAATTGGAATCTTGGCGGTTCCGTACAGGCGGACATCCCCGTGGCGCAACAACTATTTGTTACCCTAAACGCAGGTTATAACAACCTGTATGGTAAGGATAACGCTTACGGCACAGGGCTTACTGCAACAAATATCCAGTTATTGCCGGTAAAGGCAGGTTTGAAGTTTTTCCCGGTAAAGAATTTTTACGTACAGGGGGAAGCCGGCGCAGCATTTGCGTTGAACAAATCCGACCTTAATTTTGACAACTCGGCCGCCTTCATTTATGCTCCCCAGGTAGGGGTTCAATTCCCATTGGGTGGTAAAAGCTTTATTGATGCCGGCATAAGATATGAGGCAAGCACTAAATTCAACAGCAATGTCGACAACAGCACCGTCAACTTTTTTGGGCTGCGCCTGGCATATGCTTTTGCTACTAAGTAAGCAAATATTCTTTTGCAACATGACAAAAGGGGGCAATGGTCCCCCTTTGTCGTTTTATAGCTCTGTTGACGAAGAGAGGCGGGGTCGGTCGGCCGACGAAGAGGAGCGGCGGGTAAGTATGGCTGCAATCATTAAGAGCGGCGATTTGAATTGTTACGGGTACAATTCAAATTGTCGCTTTTAGATCAGACGTTCCCATGGAACGTTAACATCTGTTTAATGCTATACTACCGACCAGACGTCCTTACAGGACGAAAACGTCTATTTTTCGTCCTGTAAGGACGTCTGGTCGGTAGAAAATATTCAATGACAACCCTTACGTTCCAGCGGAACGTTTGGTGTTCGCAGCGACAATTTGAATTCCACCCATCGTTACCCATCACAAGAATTAGCTCATTTTTTCTTATTACTTTTACAGCTGATCAGCGCTGCTGCAGATGAGTAAACCTTTTAAACGCCCGATTCGAGTTTTGGTTGCCAAAGTAGGTCTTGACGGGCATGACCGCGGTGCGCGCATAATCGCCGCGTCCCTTCGTGATGCCGGGATGGAGGTGATATATACAGGCTTGCGCCAAACCCCCGAAATGGTGGTGAACACCGCCCTGCAGGAGGATGTGGATGCCATTGGTGTTTCGATACTTTCGGGAGCTCATATGACAGTGTTTCCAAAAATCATCAACCTGATCAGGGAAAAACAGATGGATGACGTACTGATTACGGGCGGCGGTATTATTCCGCAGGATGACATGGAGTCATTAAAAAAACTGGGTGTGGGCGAACTTTTTCCGCCGGGTACCAATACGAAGGATATTGTTAATTACATAACTGAATGGGTGCAGCAGCACCGTAATTTTTAAAGAGGGAGCTTTATGGCATTTCAAAGTTTACTCATAGAAAGTAAGGGACGTATTCAATTTATTACCATCAACCGCGAGCCTAAGCTCAATGCCTTAAATCGATCGCTGCTCGACGAATTGCATACCGCGTTTTACGAGGCATTCAACAACCCGAATATTTCCGGCATCATCATTACCGGCGCTGGATCAAAGGCATTTGTTGCCGGCGCAGATATCTCCGAATTTAGTGATTCCGGCAAGGCCGCCGCCGCCGAAATGGCACGATACGGGCAGGTAAACGTTTTTGATTTCATAGAGAATGGGAAAAAACCTGTCATCGCGGCGATAAACGGTTTTGCACTGGGCGGTGGTTTGGAGCTGGCAATGGCCTGCCATATCCGGATTGCAGCCGATTCAGCAAAAATGGGCCTTCCCGAGGTTACCCTCGGCCTCATACCCGGGTATGGCGGCACACAGCGTTTAGCGCAACTGGTTGGCAAAGGCAAGGCCATGGAAATGATCATGACTGCTGACATGATAACTGCTGCTGATGCATTCCAGTTCGGGCTTGTTAACCACGTGGTAAGCCAGGATGAGTTGATGGCTAAATCCGTTGAAATATTGAGCAAAATATTATTGCGCGCCCCTTTAGCCATAGCATCAGCCATTACTGCGGTAAATGCGGGTTTCAAAGACGGCGTGAGCGGTTTTGAAGTCGAGATAAGCGAATTTTCGGCTTGTTTTAAAACGCTGGATTTCCGCGAAGGCGTCTCGGCATTTTTGGAAAAGCGAAAGCCTGATTTTAAAGGCGAATAGTTGGGCAACTGTTAAATAAAATATCGGGGAATATTGGCTAAAGGTTAAAATATTAATTGATAAGATAAAAGGTAAATGAGTAATATTGCTTAATTTAATTTTTATACTGTGGGTTATAGTAATTTATAACTTTTATTCAATCAAAAACGTATGATGGAATTAAATTTATAAATTAGCGGATTAGTATGTTAATTAACATGCAAAACCCCTAATTAGTTCAAAACAAAAAAGGCTGTTTAGCCATCCTATTTGCCGGTTGGGCGGGAATAGAAAACATGGCTGAGCCTTTAAATTTATAATTCTGATGAAAAAAATACTCATCATTGATGATGAAGTTAATGTTGCGTTATTACTGTCGAAGTTTTTAACGCGTAACGGGTTTGACGTCACTACCGCGTCAACAGGCACCATTGGAATGGAATACCTAAAAAATGGTGATTTTAACCTTGTATTATGCGATTTCAGGCTGGAAGATACCGATGGCCGCGAAATGCTGAAAAACATAAAAACACAGTATCCCAAAACAGGTGTTATTATCATTACCGGTTATTCGGATATTAAAATGGCCGTTGAACTGATAAAGATGGGAGCCTATGACTATATTACCAAGCCGCTTTATCCCGATGAGATTTTAAATACGATCACCAAAGCCATCGAAACACACCACGCATTGGTTGAGGACAAGGCAGAAACCACCAACAACGACAGGCCTTCAAAAGAAAATAAGAAACAAGCTTTCAACGGAGAATTTGTACTGGGTACCAGCAGGGCGTCCAGAGAATTGATGCGCCAGATCGAACTGGTGGCGCCGACCAATTACAGTGTGATCATCATGGGCGAAAGCGGCACCGGCAAAGAATCGGTAGCAAAAAGCATACACCTTAACAGCCCGCGCTTTAACCAGCCATTTGTAGCCATGGATTGCGGATCGCTGACAAAAGAGCTGGCGGCCAGTGAGTTTTTTGGCCACGAGAAAGGCTCATTTACAGGTGCATTGTACACCAAAATAGGCCACTTTGAAATGGCGAACGGGGGAACTCTGTTTTTGGACGAAGTTGGAAACCTGTCTTACGAAATACAGGCGGCTTTGCTCAGGACCGTGCAGGAACGGAAAGTAAAAAGAATAGGTAGTACTAAAGAGATAAGCCTGGATGTACGTATAATTATAGCCACGAACGAAAACTTGCAGGAAGGGATACAAAAAGGAAGATTCCGTGAAGATTTGTATCATCGGTTTAACGAGTTTAGCATATATATTCCGCCGCTACGCGAACGAGGCAACGACATCATGCTGCTTGCCGAACATTTCCTCAAACTTGCCAACCATGAACTTGGGCGCGGCGTAGCCTCGTTTTCCCCCGAGGTAATAGAATGTTTTATGAATTATCGCTGGCAGGGTAACGTGCGCGAGATGAAAAACGTGGTGCGGCGGGCTACCTTACTTACTGAAGGTACCGAGATCATGATGAAAGCCTTGCCGCTTGAAATTTCGAACTTCAAGATGCCGGTACATGAATATACTCCACAGGTTGAAACCTCTGAAATAAAAGAAATCCGCCACGATCTGAAAAATGCAGCGCTTGAGGCGGAATACGAAACCATTATACGCGTTTTAAGGGAGGTAAATTTCAACAAAACGAAAGCTGCTGAAATTTTAAATATCGACCGGAAGACCTTGTACAACAAAATGAAGGCTATCAATATTAAGTAGAATGGAAGGAAGCGCAAGTGACGAACAATCCCCGACGTCAGCCGCCGGTAATAATTCCCTCAGTGCGTTAAAACACGACATTAACAACCAGCTTTCAAACATTCTTTTAGCTCTGGAACAGCTGAAATATGAGATACCCGATCCCTCGGAAGACTGTATTTTTTATCTCGACCTCATCTCAAACAGCGCGGCCAAAATAAATTCGTTGCTCAAAAATTCAACGGCGAAAGAGTAGAGACAGGTAATCTTTCAATAATTTTCTGATCACCCTGAGAAATTGCTTTTACGATTTACAAGGCACGTTCGCCAGCCTAAAGTGTTCGAAAGTCAAAAAAGTGAATGTCCTGCCGAATTTATTTCGGCATCTCGTTTGTTATTCACGCCTGCCAGGTTTGCTACTTGCTTGTTGCAAACCTATCACTTGTTTACCAGCATGTGGGATGCCGAAATAAATTCGGCACGACATGCGGGTTTTTTAAAGTGATTTCCAGCTAACTCACCTGCAGTCTTCTATCTCCGCTCATTATTTATTATTTTTGAATAATAAAACTTTTCAGTGTTTTTACGTTTATACCAATATCATTTAAGCCTTAATGTCAATATTCAACTATAAGCAGCGCAATAATATCGTCCTTGCAGGAATCATTATCCTGGGTTGTTTCCTTGTCTACGCATTAAACGGTCTGTTCAGCTCTATATTAGGCGCTATCGTACTGTACACCATATTCAGGCCGGTTTATTTGCACATGGTCGAAAAAAAGCATTGGAATAAGTCGCTTGTTGCCATACTTATTATGCTTGCATCGCTTATCGTTATCATTATTCCTTTAATGTCCCTGTGCATTATGGTGGTGGGCAAGATCGGCAGCATCAACATAAAATCATTTGATATTCAAGGCTGGATCAATAAAATTGATGATTATGCCGACTATAATTTCCATCAATCGCATCTTGCCGAAAGCACTATGCAAAAGATAGGCGCATTTGCGACCGACCTTTTCCCGTCAATTTTGGGAAGCGCCGCCAATATATTGGTTACCCTATTGGTGATGTACTTTTTATTGTACTTTATGTTTGTGCAGATACGCGAATTCGAGGCCGGGTTATTAAAATATGCCCCTTTCAGGGAGCAGCACGCCTTAAAATTTGCGGTCGCACTGCGAAACTCAACCTATTCAAATGTGCTTGGCCAGGGGATCATAGCGGTTGTGCAGGGAGGATTGCTGGCCAATGGCTTTTGGATATTTGGCATACCCGACCCCGTATTCTGGGGCGTTATAGGCGCTTTTATTTCATTTTTACCGGTCGTGGGGGCGCCAACCCTTAGTATCCCTGCGGCTATTATTTTATTTGCACAGGGACATTCGATAAAAGGTATTTTATTATTGATCTACGGTTTGTTATTTATCGGGAACGTTGATAGTTTTTTAAGGATGATGATTAACAAACAGGTAGCCAATACACATCCGCTTATAACGATAATAGGCGTTTTCATAGGCATACCTATGTTTGGGATAACAGGCCTGGTGTTCGGGCCATTGCTGCTGTCGTACTTTATATTATTACTCGAAATTTATGAAACCAACAGGATGGCCGCCGACCGTCTTGAACGCATCCGAACGGGTTCATAGACATAAGTTAAATAATAATTATCTTTGTTCATCGTGAACCGGGAGGGGCGAAAACATTAACTTAAATTGCGACATATAGTCAGCCGGGTAACATTTGGCAGGATTTTTAATCATATGAAAAACAATTAGTCAATTTTAAAATTTATTAATCTATGAAGGATAACACTAAAGTAGTTGTCGCATTGCTGGTAGGGCTGGCGGCAGGAGCAGCATTGGGAATATTATTTGCACCCGACAAGGGCAATGAAACAAGAGACAAACTGGCTGAATCGCTAAAAAACCTTGGCGAATCGATAAAGGAAACAGCCTCAAAAGAAATTGATAACCTGATGACCTTAAAAGATAAAGTTGTCGACAACATTAAATCGAAAATAAACGGCGTTGAGCAGGAATACCAGGATGACCTTGAACACGCGTAATAATAAGTCCTGAGTCTTTAGTCCGAAGTCTTAGGTATCCTACCGGGGACTTTGGATTGAAGGCCTTTAAACCAACGACTTGAAATATGGAAGAAAAAAACGATACGCCGCCGCCTATTATTGATCAACTAAAAGACTATGCTGAAACCCGCATCAAGCTGGCAAAATACCAGGCAATTGAAGGGGGTTCAACCATTGCAGCGGGACTTATCGCCGATGTTGTTTCCATTGTGAGCATGGTGCTGGCTTTTCTATTCGCGAGTTTTACCCTCGCGTACTATCTGGGCAGCGTACTTGATGCTACCTGGGCAGGTTTTGGCTGCGTTGCCATTCTATATCTTGTAATTGCGCTGGCCATAAAGTATAACAAGAAAAAGATCGAAAGACCGATTGTTAACGCCTTTATCCAAAAGTTCTTCAAAAATTAAAGCATGGACCTACCTATAAAAAACATAGAGGATCTGAGAAGTGAAATAGCACGGCTTAAAAGTGTGGAGCGGGAGCAAAGTGTTGCCATCGCCGGGCGTTTTAATAGTCCAATGGCGCTGTTTTCAACAATAATGTCACTGTTCCGGAGCCCGGCTAGCGCCGAAGGGGGGAAAAGTAGCTTTTTCGATCAGGATATCGTTGGCTTATTATCCCGGTTTATTTTGCCTTTTGCTTTAAATAAAACCATTTTCAGGAATTCAAACTTCATTATAAAAACATTGGTTAGCATCGTTTCGCAAAAGCTTTCCCATTTTATCACCGAAGACGGCGTAGTGAATTTGTGGGAAAAAGTGACATCACTTTTTAAAAGCAAAACCCCTGAGGAGACGCCGGAACACAGGGCCATACCGCCGTTGAGTGAAACATATTAAGCTGAAATATCAAGTCCGAGTCAACCATCAGCAAGTTTACCGGTAAGCATTAAATAATGAGTGGTTTCATCATCAAAGCGCCTGACGATATAGTCATTCGTTTTAACTATTATCATGAAGACGCCCCTGTAACTTCGCGGGCATTCGCCACCTTATTGCCGTTTAAACGTACCCTAATTCACGCCAGGGTATCAGGCCAGGAAATTTGGACAGATAAAGCTCCAGAACTGGATATTATACAGGAGAATGCCTCGGTTTTTACTGTTCCTGGCGAAGTGGTTTACGGCCCCTTGAAGCCTTTTAGGTCGAAGACATCAAATTGCATGGGAATTTATTATGGAGAAGGCAGGGGGTTGGATTGCTGTAATATTTTTGCAAAAGTTTTGGAGGACGACATGATTTTGCTCAAAGCGCTCGGCGACAGGGTATGGAAGCAGGGAGCGCAGGATATAGTCTTTGAACAGTTTGATTAGTTTTACCCTGCCCCGACTTCGGTGAATCCTTTCTTAACAGCCGCTTTAACGTCGGTATTAAGAGGTTATTTAAAAAAATAATCCAGCTAAATACTAAAGGAAATACTATCTTAGTTCTGGCGTTGTAAACCAGTTATTTAATATTCACCTAACCCGTAAAAAATGGACCTATTGGGATTTTTGTTGATTACCGTGATTTGTATTGGCCTTGGCGCTTCTATTCTGGTTGGCGTAAAACTAAAACGCAGACTGGTAAAAGGCGGCAACAAATACCCCAATATCATCAGTATCGTAACCGGTGTTTTTACGTTCGCAGTAATACTTTTTGCTATTGCCTATGTCGTCCTGGCTAATATGACATTTGAAAGGTAACGAAATTTTGATGCTAGATATCGGCGTTTGCTGGGGATATAGCTAATATCGGGTTTGAATTACAGCTTGCGGCGGCTTCTTTGTTTTGTTTTGCGCCCGCCTTATCATCCACTCGGCAAACAGTAAATTCGGCACAAAACCCATCCAGGCATCAATCATGTATAAATGCAGGGTATCTACGTACACAAAACTTAAAATAATTATCTTCCAGCTGCGCAGCATAGTTGCCGAAAGCGTGAGCGCATAACTGCGGATCATGTATTGTTTATGTGCAATGATGTTTTTCCTTCTTATTTCGATGACGGCTTTATAGGTAAACCAGGTCCAAAGGCAATCTAAAACAATAAAGGCGATTTTGGACGGCAGCAGTCCATTTGCGTATATTGCCATAATAAACGTCGCCGGGAAGTTGATGAACAATATATCATAGGCGTATAGTTTGCCCATGAGTTTGTGAACGCTCCGGTAATTTTTCAATATAAAAGTTGAAAACTGTGTAAAGCCGGCCAGCAACGCAAATATGATGGTGAATACGTGCGTATAGAAAGCTATTTTCCAGGGAAGGATGTGCAGATAATCCTGCTTGAATTGCAGGAAACCGATGTTATCCTGCATGGGGTAATAGCGTACAATACCGCGCAACATTAAAAAGGTAGCCATACACAGCAATAGGTAAAGGCTAACATTTTTAAATATGTATTTTACAGTTTCCAGGCTATGTTTCTGAATGGTGAGTAAATATAAAAATTTCTATGAGGCTGAAGCGCGGATATAATCGTAATTGGGTTAACCTATTGACCTAACGGTTTTCCAGTATTCAAAGTATGCCTGTTTTCACCGCGTTGCTGAACACGTATTGCGAAAAAGATGGCCTTTGATGTTAATCCACTTGTTTTTTAACATGTTGACTGTCAATAATTCAAGTTTGTAATTTTTGAACTCTGTTAAGTTATGTCAACCCTTTTAGCATTACATATTCCGCCAATTATCAACTGAAATTTAGTTCGCTCTTACGTCCTAAGTCAGACCGACGTAAAATGACTTAAGACCGTTGACTTGACACCGGTAGCCCAGGTAATTATACAATAAACAACCATTTTATTCAACTACACTAAATATCGTATCTTCGAAAAAACTTTTAAGCCATGTATAGCATTTTTGTAGACCTTCATTCCTGGCTCAGGTATGTAGTATTTGTATTGGTTTTATTGGCCACTATCCAATCATTGTTGGGCTGGCTCGGTAAAAAACCTTATACCGAAATTAACAGAAAGATCAATTTATTTGCACTCATTTCGGCCCATACGCAATTGCTGATAGGTATCGTATTGTTTTTTTTGAGTCCGAACGTCAAATTCAGCAGTTATACCATGAAGGACCCTACTTTGCGCTATTTTACCGTTGAGCATTGGGTTGGCATGATCATCGCCATAGCATTGATCACCATTGGCCACAGCAAAGCAAAAAGAACTGAGCTGTCTGAAACCAAGCACAAAACGATCGCGATTTTCTATTTAATAGCCTTTGTAATTATCATCGGTACTATTATGGCAGGAAAATTGCCTCTTTTAGGTTGAGTGTAACAAAAAAGTTCACAAAAAATTTGCTAATTCATTTTTCTTTATAAATTTGTCACCGCAATGATCAAAATCAATCATACTAACAACTGGTGGCACCAATTTAATTTGGCCGCCGGATAGTGTTTTGATCTGAACGATTAATCAATCGTAAACCTAAATAGGAAACCCGGCGAGCCTCATTCGCTGGGTTTTTTGCTTTTAGGAACTTGAAGAAAACATGAAAAAATATAAAATAATAACCACCCATAAAAAGCTGCTTGCCGATACCACTACGCCGGTAAGCATTTACCTGCGACTGCGGGACGTTTTCCCGAATTCGCTGCTGCTGGAGAGCTCCGACTATCATAGCCGTGAAAATAGCATGAGCTATGTTTGCTGTGAACCTATCGGCGGGATTGTGTTAAACGACGGCGCTTTGAAGATCAGCTACCCCGATGGATACGAGGAAAACTATCCGGTGGGAGAGTTTGACCTTATCAGCCGGTTAAGTGATTTTACAAACGCCTTTGAAACCGATACTAACCCCGGTAAAATAATATCCAACGGTTTGTTCGGGTACTTTACACACGAAGCGGTTGAGCATTTCGAGACAATCCGACTTAAAGAGAGCGCCGATACCACCCGGAAAATACCGGTGATGCAATATCATGTTTACAGGTACATTATTGCCATCGACCATTTTAAAAACGAGCTGTACATTTTTCATAACCAGCCCGAAAACGAAAACGGTAACAATGGCCTGGAAAGGCTTGCCGACCTGATCAGGAACAAAAACTTTCCGGAATACCGCTTTGAAAGCCATAGCGAGGAAAAGTCGAACCTGACGAATGAGGAGTTTATGGCCGTGGTTGAAAAAATGAAGTCGCACATTTACCGGGGTGATGTTTTCCAGATTGTGCCCTCGAGGGGTTTTTCAAGGAAGTTTTTGGGCGATGAATTTAACGTTTACCGGGCGCTTCGATCCATCAACCCATCGCCCTATCTGTTTTATTTCGATTACGGCGATTTCAGGATATTCGGCTCGTCGCCCGAGGCCCAGATAACGATAAAAGACAGGATCGCAAACATATTCCCCATTGCGGGTACGTTCAAGCGGAGTGGTGACGATGAGAAAGACGCGGAGATAGCCCGCAATCTCGAAAATGATCCCAAAGAATCAGCCGAACATGTGATGCTCGTCGACCTGGCGCGTAACGACCTGAGCCGGCATTGCGGCGAAGTGCATGTTAAGGCGTTTAAAGAAGTACAATACTATTCGCACCTCATTCACCTGGTTTCGCATGTAAGCGGCAAATTACTCCCCGGCGTAACGTCCTTTAAGGTAGTTGCCGATACTTATCCCGCCGGGACATTAAGCGGAGCGCCAAAGTACCGGGCAATGGAGATCATCGATGAAAACGAGAAGACCAAACGCAGTTTTTACAGTGGCGCTATCGGCTTTTTAGGTTTCAACGGCGACTTTAACCATGCTATTATGATCCGTTCATTCTTGAGCAAAAACAGCACCCTTCATTACCAGGCGGGAGCGGGCATAGTTGCCGGGTCAATTGCTGAAAGCGAACTGAAGGAAGTAGATAATAAAATAGCAGCGCTAAGAAAAGCTATCGAGCTGGCAGCGGAGCTTTGATCACTGGGCAGGCAATATTGCCTCACCCTGC
>Ga0207132_1185_pt1 | contig 12213 bp, 12 predicted proteins | sample Alteio_BWMinHeat_14_FD_153554 | JGI IMG/M metagenome (GOLD analysis project Ga0207132, IMG submission 153554) | Enriched cells from forest soil in Barre Woods Harvard Forest LTER site, Petersham, Massachusetts, United States -... | ecosystem: Environmental > Terrestrial > Soil > Temperate forest >...
AATTTGAAGGAAAGATAAGCCAGGAAAAACTAAAAGACATCACATCCTTTGGCAAGGTCATCGATCTGTTAAAGAACGAAGGTCTTTTGAAGCCAATTGACCACTCCGAAAGCCGGGATTTAAAGGATATTACCCGTGAAGCCGTGAAATTTCCTGCGCCGCGGTCGGCGAGGCTGCAAATGATGGCCCGCGCCGAAACCGGCGGACTGATGGCCCTGGGCTACAGCAGCATGCGCGGCTTTGGCAGCGTGCACCCAACGGTTGGTGAATTAAGATACGGAACCGTGCCGGTAAGGGTTGAAGACGCAACGGGTAGAAAAAGGTACATCGGCAAAGTTGAAGTAACCGAAAACGAGATGATCACCGGGAGCAAGGCCGACAAAAAAAATGTGCCCCCTTATTTTACTATCGGGTACGGCCTGTGTTTCGGACATAATGAAACCAAAGTGATATGTATGAGCATACTCGACAGCGCCATGCGCAGGCCGGAGCTCGGCTCGCCGGCAAACGACCAGGAGTTTGTTCTATATCACACCGAAGGCGTTGAGGCTATGGGTTTCACCAATCACCTAAAGTTACCTCACTATGTCACTTTCCAGTCGCAATTGAGCAATACGCGCGCCTCGGTCGAGCGTAATAAAAAAGCAAATTTAGAAGCAGATGCCTGGGCTCAGCTGGCATCGGTTTAACATAAAGTATTATGGTTGAAAATATAAAGTATTCCAATAAATATAATTTTGCTTTCATCGACGAATCCACCAAAAAGGAGATACGCCGCAAGCTGTTGAAAGCAGTGGCTATCCCTGGCCACCAGGTACCGTATTCCTCACCCGAAATGCCTATTTCGAGAGGCTGGGGCACCGGGGGCGTACATATCACACTGGCCATCATCGGCAAAGATGATATATTCAAAATAATCGACCAGGGCAGCGACGCCAGCGTAAACGCCTGCAACCTGCGGGAGTTTATAAATTTTATGACCGGGTGTAAAACCACTTTCGACACAGCGGAAGCCACCCTGATTCAAACCCGCCATCGTATTACTGAAGAAGAACTGAAGGAGAACCAGATCATCGTTTTCCAGGTGCCGCTGCCTGAACCTTTGCGGATGGTTGAACGCTACGAGTACAAAACCCTGCAAATGCATGCTGAAGCTGACTATTCCAAAATGTGGGTCTCTCTATACGAATCCTATGTACGCTATGGGGCGATCATGCAGGGTGCCGGTTACCCGGTGATGGTGAATGGCCGGTATATTATGTCGCCTTCACCGATACCGAGATGGGATACGCCTAACCTGCACCAGGCCAAAACATTGTTTTTATATGGCGCCGGCCGCGAAAAACGTCTGTACGCCGTACCGCCCTATACCGATGTTGAGCCGCTTGAATTTGAGGATGTCAACTTCGAAATAGAGGATTTTACCGATGCTTCCTGCTACAAAACCGGGTTTAAAAAAGCCTTCCTGGATGAATTGTATGCGGACGACGGTTCACGCAAATATGTGATCAGCGACAGCAACTTCCTGGATAAAGTAAGCGAACACCAGGAAACGCACCAATACACGAACAAATACATCGACCAACTCGAAGAATATGACCTGGAACGAGGATAACTGGCTGTTGCGGGTGCGCAATCTTACCAAAATATACGGAGACGCAAATGAAAACACATTAGCGCTCACCGGTCCCGAATTCGGCACCAATATGTGTCCCGAAACGCAAAGCATAGTGGCCTGTGCCAACATCAGCTTTGACCTGTATCCCGGCGAAGTTTTGGGTATAGTGGGTGAGAGCGGTTCGGGTAAAAGTACGGTGGTAAAAATGCTTTATTTCGACCTGGAAAAAAGCGGGGGCACAGCTTTCCTCAAACCATACCAGAACGGCACGGTGAACATGCTGGAGGAATCGAACCAAAGGAAACGTTATATACGCAACAACCTGATGGGGATGGTTTACCAAAATGCACGCGACGGGTTGAATTTCGGTTTCTCCTCCGGCGGCAACATTGCCGAAAAGCTGATCATGTCGGGCAATATGCATGTTGGCAAAATACGTGAAAGAGCATCGGGCTTACTGGACAAAACGGAGGTTCCCGTTCAGCGCATGGACGATCGCCCCGGAACGTTCAGCGGGGGTATGCAGCAACGGGTGCAGATATCGAAGGCTATCGCCAATAACCCGCCTTTGTTATTCCTCGATGAGGTAACTACCGGACTTGATGTATCCGTCCAGGCAAAAGTGCTCGACTTGATCCGGGAGCTTCAAAATGATCTTGGCATCGCGATGATCGTTGTGTCGCATGACCTTTCGGTTATCCGGATGCTTACCGACCGCACCATTGTATTGAAAAACGGGAGAATAGTGGAAAGCGGGTTGACCGACCAGATATTGCAGGATCCGCAGCACGAATATTCCCAATTACTGGTAAGCTCATTATTGTAGGTTTTAAATTAATAAGGCCATCAGGCCCGAAACGGTATGAATATATTAGAAGTGAATGATCTGAGTAAAATATTCAATCTCCACATCCTGAATAACAAAAGGATTGAGGCGCTTAGGCAAATCAACTTTACGATGCAGGAGGGAGAAATCATAGGGCTCACGGGTAAATCTGGCTCGGGTAAATCAAGCCTGATGAAGTGCATCTACCGCACTTACTTGGCAAGTTCGGGTGAAATCGTTTATGCTTCACGCAAGGGAAATATCGACATGGTAACGGCCGATGATCACCGGATAATTGAGCTCCGTAAATCAGAAATTACCTACTGTTCGCAGTTTTTGAGCGTAATACCGCGGGTACCTGCGATCGATGTAGTTTGCGAAAACCTGTTCCGGATCGAAAAAAATAAACAGCTGGCCCGGCAAAAATCAAAGGAAATGCTGGAGAGTCTTGGGCTGCCGGTTGAATTATGGGATGCATTCCCCGTAACATTTAGCGGAGGAGAGCAACAGCGTATCAATGTGGCGCGCGCGATAATCGCAGCTCCCCGGTTTTTATTGATCGATGAGCCTACCGCCTCGCTGGATGTAAAAACCAAGGATGTGGTTATCGATCTGATCCTAAAGCTGAAAAACAATGGCACTTCAGTGCTTTGCATTTCGCACGATGAGTACACTCTTGACAGACTGGTCGACAGGCGTATGGATCTTCAATTCGGGCAAATCGTTACGGCAGAAATGACGGAGAATTAGCCTCACCCTGCCCTCTCCAAAGGAGAGGGTTCTAAAAAAGAGCGAAGTTAAAGTCCTCTCCTTTGGAGAGGATATAGGTGAGGCGTAACGGCAAACTGAGGCAAAACAAAACCAGACAAAAACTAAAATGAAGCCTTTTATTATAAATAACGCAACTATAGTAACTCCCGGCGGGGTGTTAAATAATCATTCTTTACTGGTTGAGCATGGCATTATTACCCATATAGCTCCCCGGATAAATGAAGAGTACATAACCAGGATAATTGACGCTGACGGCGCCATCCTTATGCCCGGCATTATCGATATCCATACCGATGCAATGGATGCGGAGATCGTGCCGAGGTCAGGCGCCGATATACCCATTGCGATAGCGTTTAAGGAGCTGGAGCGTAAAATGAGCGGCTGTGGTTTCACAACTGTTTACCACTCCCTGCACCTTGGTTATGACATGGCCGAACTGAATTCGCGCAGCAAATACACCCGCGAACAGGTGTTTGAAACCGTTTTTAAAACTTCGAAAGGCAGCACTCTGTTAAATAATAAAATTCATCTGAGGTTTGAATTGTCAGGAGTTGCGGCCTATGACGAATGCCTTGAGCTGATGGACAAGGGGTATATAGCCTTGCTGTCAGTAATGGATCATACGCCCGGCCAGGGACAGGTATCCAAAGAATATTTCATCAAGTATGTGATGAAAGCGGGTCAGACAGAGGCGGACGCGATTGTGGCGTATGAGCAAAGATTGGCAACGCCGCGTGTTGAAGGAGAAATGCTGGAAAAAATGATCGGGCATGCGCAAAAACTGCACATTCCGGTAGCCTCGCATGATGATGATACTATTGAAAAGGTAGACTACATGCATGGCCTGGGCGTAAACATTTGTGAGTTCCCGATCAATATTGAAACCGCACAGCATGCCGCGGAATTGGGCATGCACGTGGTTGGCGGCGCGTCGAATATACTAAGGGGCGGATCGCTGTCGGGTAATTTAAGTATGAAAGAAGCAGTTTTGGCAGGGGTGGTTGATTCCCTGTGCTCGGATTATTATCCCCCGGCTATATTGCATTCCGTATTTAAATTATACAACGAAGCCGGTTTGTCCCTGCACGAGGCGGTTAACCTGGCGACCCTCAATCCCGCAAAAGCAGCAGGCATAAGCCATCACACAGGCAGTATTGAAACCGGCAAGGATGCGGACCTGGTTATTGTGAAACTGGTTGATGATATACCAATGGTAACGCACACCATTGTAAATGGCCACATCGTGGCGCAGGCCAGTAATAAAACAAATTATAATGAGCATTTAAAACTTAATAATTTGGAGGTATCGGATGAGCAGTAATTTAACCTTAATGCAGAAAACCGGCGTCAGCGATTTGTCTTTTAAAGATTATAACAAAAGACAATTGTTTGAGATATCGGCAGAGCGCAATAAAGAACGGGTATTAAAAACCAAGCCAGCCGGGAATTTTTACTATCACAACAATGCCTGGACTCCGCTGAAATATGAAGGTTTCGCTGTGGTTTCTATGCTTAACGAAAATGAGCGAAACGAACCCCTGCAGGCCCGCTTAATTGAAATACAAAATGAGCTGCATTATAACCTGTCGCCGGTGTACGCGTTTTACCAGCTGCCGTCCGGAAGTTTTCACCAAACCATCGCCAATACTTTATCTGCCGACCGTTTTAAGGAACATATCTTGAATGCCGGGCTCCTGGAGGACTACCCCGAAATAGTAGCTGCCGCTTTTGAGCATATCCGTGCCGAAGAAAACGATCACCCGATCAGGATGAAAATGGTCGGCCTCAGCGTATTTGGGACGGCCATCGGCATGCTTGGCGTAATTGAAAATGAAGACCATTACAACCGGATAATTGATTTCCGCAGCGGTTTTTACGGCAACGAAGCTTTGGCGCAATTGGACGTCAGGCTTACCCGTCCTTTTATCGGCCACATTACCCTTTCCTACATTGAACATAGCCTTAATAAAAACCAAAAGGAACACCTGGCTGAGGTGATCAATGAGATCAATGAAAGCCTGAGCGCCGGGGAAAATTACTTTTATATTTCCCGCGCCGGTCTGCGCCGCTATCATCACCTCGCCGAGTTTACCAGGCAGGATAATTACCCGGTCTACTCACTTTAATCCCTAAGTTTTTCGTTATGCAGTATTTTGAGAACTACCCCCCTGTGACCGACGAAAAAAAGAGCCAAAAGCTCGGAGTGGAGCCTTATATACATCCAACATGCCACATCAGGGATAGCAGCATCGGCGCCTATACTGCATTAGGAGCAAATACCTGGATAGTAGAGTCGTCCGTTGGCGATTACACCTATACTGCGGGAAACGTTCAGATAATTTATTCGGAGGTAGGTAAATATTGTTCGATAGCGAACAGCGTGCGCATCAATCCCGGTAATCACCCGCAATGGCGCGTAACACAGCACCACATGACATACCGCCGGGTGCACTATGGTTTGGGCGTTGAAGATGACCTTGAATTTTTTCAATGGCGACGGGATCATAAATGCACTATTGGTCACGATGTGTGGATAGGCCACGGAGCCGTGATCATGCCGGGGGTGAATATCGGAATCGGCGCCGTAATTGGTTCCGGAGCGGTGGTAACAAAAGATATCGGCCCGTATGAAGTTGCAGTAGGCGTAGCGGCAAAAGTTATCAAAAAGCGTTTTGACGATGCCACTATCGAGAAACTATTGGCCAGCGAGTGGTGGAATTGGGACCGCGAAACCCTCGAAGCAAATTTTGATGATCTGCTCCATCTCGAGGTTTTTTTAAACAAGCACTGCTAATTATCAAAACCATGAGAACGATAGTAAAAATATTTGTGCCGCTCGTCGTTCTCTTCTCATTTGGTTGTAAAAATAAAGCCGATCTCAATGCTGCCGGCGTTCCTGAAAAACTGGTGATCGGCGTGTTCGGCGGTGAAAATCCCGGCCGTACGCAGGACGTTATGGAGCCCATCCGTAAAGCGATGGAGAAAAAATTGGGCATCCCAGTCGAAATGACGATTACCAGCGATTACACCGCCGTTATAGAAGCTATCCATTCAAAAAAGATACACGTGGCCTACCTGGGGCCTTTTTCGTATATACTGGCGGCACAGCGCAAGGATATCGAACCGCTGGCGGTGCTGGGTTTGTATGGGAAACCTTTCATGTATCACAGCAATATTTTCGTGCGGACGAGTTCGGGGCTTAACAGCATGGCTGATGTTAAAGCCAAAGCCAAAAATCTCACCCTTTGTTTTACCGACCCGGCCTCCACATCTGGTCACCTCATTCCCCGGTATTATCTAAATTCAATCGGGCTAAATCCCGACAATGCCTTTAAGCAAACCATATTTGCAGGCAGTCATGCTGCCTCGGTTTTAACAGTAGCCGCAGGTAAAGTGGATATTGGCTGCGCCACCGACGAATATGGGATAAACCTGCTTGTAAAAAAAGGCCTGGTTAAACCTAATGAACTGAAAGTAATATGGATATCCGATCCGATAGTGGGCAGCCCGATAGTGATTCGCAAGGACGTCAATAAAAGTTTTGCAAAAAAAATCCAACAATTCTATTTCAGTTTGGCCAAAGATGAGCCATCTGTATTTGATAAATACATCCGGGTGTATTATGTAACGTACCCCGCCGATCTCACCTACATCGCCATAGCCGATTCCACCTTTAACGGGATCAGGAAAATAGCCGGCGGGCTTAAAGGTCTGAAATTAGTTAACTAAGATTTTATAGAATGAAAATGAAAGCTTGTATCGCAGCACTACTTGTCATGACGGCACTACTTAGTTTGACCGGCTGCCAAAACAAGGGGTCGGTCGACAGCAATGGGGTGCCGAAGACACTCATGATAGCGGTTGTTCAAACTGATAATGTGCCTGAAATAAAAGCCGTAAGGGAGTCTGTGCGCGATTACCTGCAAAAAAAACTGGGTATCCCGGTTGAAATGATCTTTACCACAGATTACACCGGCGTGATCGAGGCTTTGAAGGCCAACAAAGTCCATATGGCTGATATGCCGCCATTTGCCTATGTCATAGCTACCCGCACCATGAAACTCACGCCGATTGTTACCCTGGGGAATAACGGGCAGCCTTCCACTTATCAAAGCGTCATTATATCAAACGGGCATGGTAACATAAAAAGCATGGATGATGTAAAAGCCCGGTCCAAAAGTCTGTCGTTGTGTTTTGTCGACCCGGCGTCCACCTCTGGACATCTTATTCCAAGGGCGTATCTTAATTCGATAGGCCTTAATCCCGATACTGCGTTTAAACAAACCATTTTTGCAGGTAGTCATTTAACCTCGGTTTTGTCGGTAAAATCAGGCAAGATCGATGTGGGTTGTACTTCAAGTTTTGTTTTTAAAATAATGACCGAAAAAAAATTGATAAAAGATGGCGACATCAGAACTCTATGGACATCCGACCCGATAGTGAGCCAGCCAATAGTTGTAAGGACCGATCTTAACTCCGCCTTTGTTAAACGAATACAGAGGGCCTACCTGGATATGAATACCGAACATCCGGAGATACTTAAGGCCTATATAAAAATATTTTTAAAGGATACCGCAAAAAGAACATACGTGATAGCCAAAGACTCCTATTACGATGGGCTTAGAAAAATAGCGTCGGGTATTAAAGATTTAAAATCAAACTAAGCAAATCCAAAATTTCAAAATGAAAGTGCGTGCGATTACCGGGTTGGCTTTTTTAATATCAGTCATGATCGGCGGGTGTCAAAATCATGCTGATCTCGATCCAAATGGCGTTCCCGAAAAATTGCTGGTAGGCATGTACGGGGGCGATAATCCCGGCCAAACAAAGGAAGCGCTGGCCCCTATGCGCGCCTATCTTGAAAAAAAGCTGGGAATGAAGGTTGAGTTCTTTTTTACAACAGATTACACCACCGAGATTGAGGCGTTAAGGGCAAAAAAAATACATATGGCCATCCTTGGCCCCTTTGCGTATATACTGGCAGCACAAAAACCAGGGCTTGAACCGATAGCCACCCTGGGCCTCGACGGCAAACCTGCACTGTATCGCAGCGCTATTTTTACCACACCAAAAACGGGTTTAAAAACGATGGACGACGTTAAGGCCCGTTCCAAAAGTCTAACCCTTTGCTTCGCTGATCCGGCTTCAACCTCGGGGCATCTAATTCCACGGGCGTACCTCACCAGTATAGGTCTTAACCCCCAAAATGCCTTTAAAGAGGCTGTTTTTGCCGGAAGTCATGCCGCATCCATCTTAAGCGTGAAATCGGGAAAGATGGATATTGGCTGCTCGACGATCGACCTGGGAATAAACAAACTGATACGAGAGGGTCTGGCCAAAAGAAGCGACTTCGTGATCTTATGGACCTCGCCGCCAATCATAAACGACGTAACCACCATAAGGGTTGATCTTAATAAAGATTTTATAAAAAAAGTACAGGATGCTTTCCTGCAGATGGCTACCGATAATTACCAGGCATTCAATGCCTACGTAAAATTATATTATCCCGACACGCATCGCATGTCGTACGTTACGGTACAAGATTCGCAGTTTAACAGCCTGAGGAAAATAGCGGGCAATTTAGATGATTTAAAGTTGAACAAATAACCGATTGAACAACGCAAAATGAGAATATTAAGAGCTGGTATTACTTTGTTGATAGCGCTTTTCGTAATAGGGGGATGCCGCAATAAGGCAGAGCTTGATGCAAACGGCATACCAGGTAAGTTAATGATAGCTGTTTATGCCGGCGGCGATAACCCGGCAGCAGTGAAATCAGCGATACAACCTATGGGCGATTATTTTGGAAAGAAACTCGGCATACCGGTTGAATTTGATTTTACAACCGATTATACTTCGGCCATTGAAGCGATAAGGGCTAAGAAAGTGCACATTGCATACCTTAGCCCTTTTTCATATGTTTTAGCTTCACAGGCACACGACATAACACCGATAGTTACCCTTGGCGAAGGCGGGAAGCATACCATGTACCACAGTGTCATTTTTACCAATGTAAAAACCGGCACAAATAGCATGAACGATGTAAAAGCAAAGGCCAAAAGCTTAACCCTGTGTTTTTCCGATCCTGCATCTACATCAGGTCACCTCATTCCGAAGGCCTATCTGCGGACAATTGGCTTAGACCCAGATGTTGCATTCAAGCAAACCATTTTTGCAGGGAGCCATGCAGCTTCCGTATTGTCGGTTGCGTCAGGTAAGATAGATATTGGATGTTCGACCAGCGAATATGGTTTGGAGCTGCTGGAAGGGAAGGGTCTGGTAAAAAAAGAGCAGATTAAAGTTTTATGGCAATCCGACCCGATCGTGTCCTCGCCGATAGTAGCAAGGAACGATCTGAATAAAGAACTGGTAAAAAAAATACAGGGCTTGTATATCAACATGGCCAAAGATAACCCTCCGCTGTTCAGAGCATACGTAAGTCTGTATCACACAAATGCCGAAAAACTTTCGTACATGACGGTGCAGGACTCGATGTATAATGGCATACGGAAAATAGCAAGTGGGATTAAAGATTTGAGTATTGTTAAATGACGCAAAGTGAATACGCTGAAAAACTGAGTTAAATAACGAAAACTGATGTGTTTAGCGATCGGATTTTTTGGGCTTTATAAATGGTAATTAGTTGGAAATATCGCGGGTATGATGACTCCCCTCTCGAGAGGGGGTGCGCCGGACTGTGCTGTGGCGGGGGGAATCGCACAGGCCTAGTTTTAAAATCCGCATCGTTCATTATAATTCAATCACTAAACACTTGACAACTACTTAATTATAGCAATATGATAGAAGTAAAAAATTTAACCAAGTCGCTGCCAAACGGCCGCAGGCTGCTTGACGGCATAAGCTTTAAGGTAAAAAAAGGGGAGTTTGTAGGGATACTTGGCGCGAGCGGGGCCGGGAAAACGCTTACCCTGCGCTGTCTGAACGGACTTCTAAAACCTGATTCGGGATCGATAATCGTTGATGATGAGCAAGGTCGAAAACACGATATCTGCAAGATAACTAAAAAAGAACTGCGACATGTTCGGCAACGGATCGGCGTTATCTTCCAGGGCTATCACCTGGTTAAGCGCTTGTCAGTTTTGGAAAATGTGATGATCGGGCGGCTTGGCCAGATAAGCACCTTCAGGAGCCTTTTTTATGGCTTTACCGATAGCGAGGCCGGCGAAGCTTTGTTGGCGCTTGAAAAAGTAAAAATCGCTCACATGGCACAGAGCCGTACCGGTAATTTAAGCGGCGGCGAAATGCAGCGTGTGGCTATCGCGCGGGCTATTTTTCAGTCGCCTACCTTATTAATAGCCGACGAGCCGATATCCAACCTTGACCCAAGTAACGCTAAAACCATCATGAAGCTGATCAGGCCTTTATCAGAAAACATACCGGTTGTGGGCGTTTTTCACCAACCTGAAATGACGGCCAAATACTGTACCCGGGTTATTGCGATAAAAGAAGGAAAAGTGATCTACGATGGCGACCCCAAATTATCGAACAAAAGGCTCGAAGAAATTTACGGGGAGGAACTGGGCCAGGTGGAACAGTATGAATATAGTTCGCCTGTTCCGGTTATGGATAGTGAAATAAAACTGTTATGAAGGCGGCTGATTTTAGCTTTAAAAGGTATAGAAAATTCATTATCCCGCTCATTTTACTCGCTGCGGTGACGGAAGGTGCCGCGATAGTATGCGGCGCGACGATGGAAAAGCTGGAAACCGGGCTTGCCAGGGGTTTTGCCTTTTTCGGTTACATGTTCCCGCCGGACTGGCCGGCCTTTTCCGAGATGCTTGCTCCGGCATTCCAATCCATTTTGATCGCTTTTTTGGGAACTGTGTTTGGTTCTATTTTGTCTGTGGTATTCGCCATGCTGGCCGCTTCAAACCTGTCGCATAGCTGGGTACGCAATACCGCCCGTTTTCTCATCGGCCTGGAGCGGTCAATTCCCGAGATCATTATTTTGATATTATTGACAGCCGCATTCGGCCTGGGGCCGATGGCGGGAATAATTGCACTGTCTCTTGGCTGCATTGGCATGATAGGTAAGTTATTGGCCGACGTAATAGAAGACCTCGACCCTGTAATGATCGAATCGATGGAGTCCGTCGGCGCAAATAAATTACAAACCATTGTATTTGGAGTTTTGCCGCAAATTATGCCTAATCTTATTTCTTATACTTTATTCAGGTTCGAGATAAATATCCGGTTATCTGTACTATTAGGGGCAGTAGGGGCGGGCGGAATAGGATATGAACTGGATTATTCATTCAACATGCTCCAGTATCACCGGGCCTTCACCGCTATGCTGGTTATTATCGTTATGGTTTTCGGTACCGAGCGTTTATCATACGTCCTCCGAAAAAATATTAAGATGGAAGGAGCGTTGAAATGAGCACTGTTAATTATACGCTGCCATCCAAAAAGTATAAGCGCAAAGTAACTATATTCAGCATTGCAGCGGTCGTTGTTTCGTTGGTGTGCATTTATATGAATTTCAATCCCATTGGATTTTTTACCGAATTCCACTATATCAGGGATCTGCTTGGCGAAATGTACCCGCCTAATTATAAAGTACTATCCGAAAATTCATCCACGGCTTATACTATCCTGCAAACATTGTCGATGGCCTTTTTAGGTACGATATACGGCGGCATCATCGCTATTATACTGGCATTCCTGGCTTCTTCCAACACAATGCCTTATAAAGTTGTCCGCATGACCGTTCAGTTTGTTATTGCGTTGGTCAGAGTGATCCCTATCCTGGTTATGGTTTTGATATTTGTAATTGCGGTAGGCCCGGGAGCATTTGCAGGGGTGCTGACGCTTGTTTTTATAACCATGGGCACATTCGGAAAGTTGTTTGCAGATATTATTGAAAACGCAGAGACTGCGCCTGGAGAGGCGATCTACTCGGTAGGCGCCACCCGCTTGCAAGTAATAAGGTATTCTATTATCCCGCAGATAATGCCAACGCTTATTGCTAATTTGC
>Ga0207132_1186_pt1 | contig 12155 bp, 10 predicted proteins | sample Alteio_BWMinHeat_14_FD_153554 | JGI IMG/M metagenome (GOLD analysis project Ga0207132, IMG submission 153554) | Enriched cells from forest soil in Barre Woods Harvard Forest LTER site, Petersham, Massachusetts, United States -... | ecosystem: Environmental > Terrestrial > Soil > Temperate forest >...
TTGCGGGGGCGTATTGGGCAGGGGGGCGATGGGGAGAACGTCAGCCGAGGAAGGTGGAGGCGTTGCCGCTTGGGACAGGGCTGACGGAAGTTTCTGCGCGGGAGGGAACACTGACCGACGATGAGTCGATCAATGTGCGGGTGTACCGGCAAGCGTCGGGGGCAGTTGCGAATATTCTGACGAAGGCGACGGAATATGATTTCTTTATGGATCCTGTGCCGGTGGAAGGAGCGGGTTCGGGGTTTGTGATTGATGCACGCGGGTATATTTTGACGAACTTCCATGTGGTGCAGGAAGCGCAGTCGATTGAGGTGGTGCTTGGTGATCAGACGCGGTATCCGGCGAAATTTATTGGAGCGGACCAGCGCAATGACGTGGCGTTGATAAAGGTGGAACCGAAAGGAAAGCCGCTGGTGGCACTGCAACTGGGAGACTCGTCGAAGCTGCAAGTGGGGCAAAAGGTTTTGGCGATTGGGAACCCGTTTGGGTTTCAGAGCACTTTGACTACGGGAGTTGTTAGCGCTTTGGGACGCACGGTGCAGACGAGCCAGACAACCTATATTGATGAGGCGATTCAGACGGATGCGGCGATCAACCGGGGGAATTCGGGCGGGCCGTTGATTAATTCGCATGGCGAGGTGATTGGAATTAACTCGGCGATTTACACGCCTAGCGGGACCACGGCGGGGATTGGGTTTGCGATTCCGGTGAATACGGCGAAGCGCATTGCGCACGATTTGATGACGGAAGGGCGGGTGCGGCAGGCTTTTCTTGGGGCGCAGACGCTTGAAGTGGGAGGATGGCTTGCGGAGGCGCTTGATCTTCCTGTCAAAGACGGATTATTGATCGAGGAAGTAACGCGTGGCGGGCCTGCGGCGGCGGCGGGGCTGCATGGGGGAGACCACGCGGCGATGGCCGGGATGCGGAGGATTGCTACCGGGGGAGATGTGATTGTGGCGGTCGATGGGCAGAAGATTGCGAATCAGTTTGATTTGAATGTGGCTTTGAATCGGAAGAGGCCGGGGGATACGGTGAGTGTCACCGTGTATAGAGGTGGGAAGAAGATGGATGTGGCTGTGAAGCTGGGGGAGCGGTCTGGGAATTAGGAGATCGTGAAGCGGCGAAAATAAAGGTGGTATTTAGCATAGGCGGGAGCCTACCTTTAGCTATTGCAGCGTGAAAATTCGGTGCGAAAATTTTGGCGATCGGCTTCGCTGAGCGAGAACCAGGATTCGGCGATGTCGCGGACGCGTTCTAGTTGCCGCTGCATTTCGGCGTGCTTCGATTCTAGGACGTCAGCGTTGGCGTCCGCCGGGACATACATGGGTGGAGCGAACAGGATTACGGCGCGGGCGAAAGGAGCGGGCAGGAGGAAGTGGTCCCAGGTTTTTTCGAAGGTTTTTCCACGGTCGACGCCGATATGGAAGACTAGGACGGGACAGCCGGTTTTTCTGGCTAGCATTACCGGGCCGGGCTTGGCGACGTAACGAGGGCCGCGGGGGCCGTCGATGGTAAAAGCGCAGTCGACGCCTTCTTCGAGCCGGCGAGCCATGACGGCAAGCCCGCGGAGGCCGCCGCGCGACGAACTTCCCTGGGCGGTGCCGAACCCAAGCCATTCGATGACTTTGCGGGTCCACTGGCCGTCGAAGGCCGTGGTGTTCATCACGACGACGCCGTGATGGCGGTGCCACCACACAATTGGAATGATGATGCGGTGCCAGAAGGCCCAGATGCAGCGCTTGCCTCGGGCGTGGACGCGCTCGGCGTTTTGCCAGCCCAGGACTTCGTAGCGCAACGTGGGGCCCAGAATGCGAATCACCGTGTAAACGGCGGCAGCGATGAAAGGGATTTGGATGCGACGGGACCAGGGGAGGTCGGGAAGGCGGGTGTCGTAGTGCGTGCTGACCGGATCGGCAGGGATTTTCTTAGCAGAATCGTCCGCGGGATGGGGTGGTGCGGGGCTGGTGGCGTCGGGTGGGGTCATGGTTCTGGTGCGCCTGCTGGTGAGGCGACGTGACGTATAGTATAGGCGAGAGTTTCTGGGCCGGCTTGCGGGAGAGTCGTTGAGAGTGCTGCTGACGGATGATTTTCGTGAATCGGTGAGACGCGCGCGGCTCTTCGCGGTGATGTGCGTGATGGTATGCGCCGGTTTTTTTGTTGCGGCAGCGACGACGGCGGACCAGCCGGTGGGCGATGCCGTGGGCTTAATCGATGGCGAAGACATTGCGGTGACCGGGCCGATGAGCGTGGAAGTGGCTGGCGGGCAGGCGAAGACGATTCTGCGCAGCGGAAGCGACGTGCGAGTGAAGTCCGGGCACGCACGGATTAGCCTTGTCGAAGGGGGGCAGATTTCCATTTGTGGACCGGCGCATCTTTCGGTATTGAAATCGGGCGGAGCAGTGACGGTGGCGCTGGATAGTGGAGCGATCCATGCGCGCTTGGAGCGGGAACCGGCACTGAGTGTGTATACGGCGCAGATTCAGGGGCAGCCGGTGGCGATTGGTGATGAGCCGAGAGAGTTTCTTGTGGGATTCGAGAGCGCGGGAATCATGTGCGTTCGCACCTATCGAGGGGCGATGCGGTTGGAGCAGCAGTTGAGCGGGCAGAGCGTGATGGTGCCGCAGGGCGGGGATGTGACGCTGGCGAACGGGCAAATCGATGCGCTGGGAAACGGCGCGGGACGTTGTAACTGTGAATTGCAGATTGCCAAGGCGCCGGTGGTCCCTTTGCCGAGAAATGAAATTCCACCCACAACCGTGGAGAGCGCTCGGGGCGAGACGGCTGGGGCCGGTGAGAAATCTTCCAAGAAGGAAGAGCCGATTTACACCGTCGATATGCCGCCCTTAAGATTTGATGCCAGCGCGAAGGTGCAGCCGGAACCGGACCCAAGATTGATGGTGATCGTGAGGCGAGTGCGAGTGAGGCCCACGCTGATATTTCAGGGGCGAGTAGAGGGTGAGGCGTTAACAACGGCTGTCGTGACGCCACCGCCCGTTCGAAGTGCTCCGGCGAATGCTGCGCCAGCACCGGCGCAGGGCTCGGTTGTCGATCGCGTGCGATCGTTCTTCAGGAAGTTGTGGACGCGAGGGAACTGACGGAACGGCCGGGGAGCGCTAGGGTAGGGCTCGAGTCCCTTCCTATTGTTCGGGCACAGTCTGGCTCCGCGCATTGTTTCGGTGGAAATCTCTGCTGGGCGCCTGCTGCCGAGAGATGCGCTGAATGCCAGTGTATTAGGCACAGGCTAGACTTGACCTCAAAGGGCAACAGATCGCCGGGCGCCGCAAGGAACCGAAGCTTAGCCAGTCCGAACTCGCGCGCAAGCGGGCCTCAGGCGTGCCACGCTCGAGGCGCTTGAAAACGGACGCGCTGGCGAACTGGGCTTCTCAAAACTCACCAAACTGCTGGCCGCTCTCCGACTCGAGGTGAAGCCGCAGGCATCCAGCTCGCACCACCCGCCCCTGGACGAACTCCTTAAAGAAATAACTCGTAAACTGGGGCTAGGTCTGGGCTAGGTCCATGTTTCTGCATATGCCAGCGGTTGACAGACCGCCTGCCACGGCAGAGGTCGCGAGTTCGAGTCTCGTCGTCCGCGCCATTCTTCGAGCCTTTGCATGTCGCGCCGGATTTAACAGCGCCGCATCCCCACAGGTTAGACGTACGGTAGTCGGCAACCGTCGGACTTATCGGGATACGCTGGCTCGTTTTTGTGCAACGATTTGTGCAACGCGGATGACTATTTCTGCGTGCGCGGATCTATCGCACACGCCTTTCTCGCATTTGCACCTGGCCTTCGGTGAGTTTTGAGGAGCCAGATGTCGCCTCTTAACGTCCCTTTATTGTACCCAGATTTGGCCGAGTTACTGAATTCCTCAGACCGCATTTCAGAATAACTTCCGGTTTGCCATCCGGGAGTTATCGAACGCCGAGAACTGCCAGCCGACGGATCTCTCCTTTTTTTGCCAGATGTCGTCGCCTCCGCTGGCTCGCCGCTCATCGGTCCTCTTCCCAAAATCTTTCCAGCAATTGGATGCGAGACTGCTTTGGGCTGCCCGAGACGGAAAGTAGCTCCGAAGTTTTTTGCGCCACTCGACCCACAAGCATGACAAAAATACTTGTAACCGGAGACAGTCTCCGTGTATCTTATACGTTGCGGAGACACTCTCCGTTTTATTCGAGATGCGACGGTTTGTCAATACGATCTCCGGGCCTAATCTGGGCGAGCCGCCGAAGGAGAAAGAATATGCATATGGTGGATGCGTTTGGAGCAACTTCGACAACGGACGAGGTTCTATCCGGCGTGAATCTGCAGGGTAAACGAATCCTCGTGACCGGCGTTTCGGCGGGACTGGGCATTGAGACGGCACGAGCGCTGGCAGCGCATGGTGCAGACGTTATCGGTGCCGTGCGCGATTTGAAAAAGGCCGAGGCGGCGACCGCACAGGTCAGAAGAGATGCTGCGACTGTCGGCGGAAGTCTCGAACTGGTTGCGCTCGATCTCGCTAGCCTCAAAAGCGTGCGTGAATGTCCGGATGAGCTGCTGGCGAAGGGGCAGTTCTTCGACGTGGTTATCGCCAACGCGGGCGTGATGGCCACTCCCTTTGGCCACACGGCGGATGGCTTTGAGACGCAGTTTGGCACCAACCATCTCGGCCACTTTGTCCTGGTCAACCGGATTGCGCCGCTTCTGCGCAAAGGCAGCAGACTGATCAACCTCTCATCCGCAGGTCACCGTTTTTCCAACGTAGACCTGGACGATCCCAATTTTGAGCGAACGCCCTACGAACCGTTCGTCGCCTACGGCCGCTCGAAGACCGCGAACATTCTTTTCGGCGTCGCGTTTGACCGGCGCCACCGTGGACGCGGCGTGCGTGCCGCCGCTGTGCATCCGGGAGTGATTGAAACCGAGCTTGCGCGCCATGTAGAGCCGGCCCGCATTCAGGCACTGATCGACCAAATCACCAAAGAACGGGCTGCGGAGGGTAAGCAACCCTTCCAATGGAAGACGGTTCCACAAGGTGCCGCAACATCGGTGTGGGCGGCAGTGGCCGCTCCGGCAGAAGAGATCGGTGGCAAATATTGCGAGAACTGCCGTGTCGGCGAGGTCGTGGCGGACTCCGCGGCGATCAGCGGCGTCAGCGAAGGCGTGCGCGGTTATGCGTTCGATCCAAACAATGCGGAAGCGCTGTGGAAGAAAAGCGAAGAAATGGTCGGAGAGAGGTTTTAAGGATCACTAAGGATCAGGAGGAACGAACAATGAAGATATTTGTGACCGGAGCTACGGGATTTATCGGTTCGGCCGTCGTGAAGGAGTTGATCGGCGCGGGGCATCAGGTGCTCGGCCTCGCTCGTTCAGAAGCGGGGGCCAAGTCTCTGATCGCCGCTGGTGCCCAGGTGCATCGAGGTGATGTCGAAGACCCGGAGAGCTTGCGAAGGGGAGCGACCGCCGCTGACGGCGTGATTCACACCGCCTTCATCCACGACTTCTCGAAATTCAAAGAGAACTGCGAGATCGACAGACGTGCGATTGAGGCGCTTGGCGCTGCCCTTGCCGGTTCTGAGCGGCCATTGCTCGTCACTTCCGGGCTTGCGCATCTGACGAACGGTCGGTTGGCGACCGAGGACGATCTGCCTGTTCCTGTGTCTGATTCGTATCCTCGCGCTTCGGAAGCGACGGCCGCTTCGCTCGAGACGCGTGGCGTGCGGGTGTCGGTGGTTCGACTTCCCCAGGTTCACGATCCGGAGAAGCAGGGACTCGTCACCTATGCCATTGCTCTGGCTCGTGAGAAGGGCGTCTCGGCGTACTTCGGTGATGGCATGAATCGATGGGCGGCGGTACATCGGCGAGATGCTGCCCGTGTCTACCGGCTGGTGCTTGAGAACGGTTCTGTGGGAGGCAGATATCATGCGGTTGCGGAGGAGGGCGTGCCGACTCGAGACATCGCCGAAGTAATAGGCCGTCGACTGAAGGTTCCGGTGGTCAGCAAGTCGCCCGAGCAGGCCGCGGAGCATTTCGGCTGGCTGGATGCATTCGTGGGGCTCGACTTGGCGGCTTCAGGCGCCAAAACACAGGCACAGCTGGGATGGCACCCCACGGGTCCTGGATTGATTGCTGATCTTGAACAAATGAACTATCTCGAAGCTGATACAGTTACCGCGTTTGCGGCGCGACGCACCTAAGCGTTGGAATTGGGAGGATCAGACGATGGAAATCAAAGATCGCGTATTCATTGTGACCGGGGCTTCGTCTGGGATAGGGCTGTCGACGGCCATCGCTCTGTCTGCTCGCGGCGCGAAAGTCGCCCTTCTCGCTCGCAGTACCGAGGCGCTGAAGGAATTAGCGCAGAAGCTTCCAGGCAGCTTGCCGTTCACGGTCGACATCACGCAGTTTGATCGAGTGCGGGAAGCCGTAGGCGCTGTGCACCAGCATTACGGCCGGATCGACGGTCTCGTAAACAATGCAGGCCGTAGCTATGCGGCCGCAATAGAGGAGATCGAACCTGCGCTTTTTGACGAAATCTTCCATCTGAACGTCCTGGGACCAATCGTCGCAATGCAGGCTGTGATTCCGTTGATGCGGGCCCAGGGTGGTGGAAGCATTGTAAACATCAATTCGGGAACTGCTTTCATGACTCTTCCTCAATACAGTGTTTACTCGTCGTCGAAGCGTGCGCTTCTTGGCTTTAGTCTCACCGCACGCGCCGAGTTGGAAAAGGACCGCATCGTCGTCAGCGAAATCTACCCATTCATCACGGCGACGAACTTCGGCAAGAACAGGATGGGCAGTCCAGCAGGTGGCGGACCCTCGGCTCATTACGCCGATGGTGACAAGCCCGAATTCGTCGCCGGCCTCGTTCTGCAGGCTGTCGAAGAAGGCCAGGCGCAGTATTTCGCGAATGATCGTCTTCGCGAAATGGCGGGGGTCGCGGCCTAGGCCACGCTCGCTCTGGCTGAGCAGCTTCGATAACAACAGAGCCCGCGAAGGTGATTGTTGGCTGTCACCGATAGATCAACCATGCGCCGCCCAGGCACGCGATCTCCACGGTGAGCGCGCGCACTGGAGGTGCAAAGTCGGAGTAGGGATCGTGATTGCTCACGACCCCCTCCACGGATCCGGACGAGCGGATTTCCCGCATCCGGCTCTTGCCTTAAGTAATAACGCCCATGCGGCGCAGGGGATAGGGATGACAGACAGAGGGCAGGGGCAGCCAGCGTTTGATCAGGCGCCGCATACGATCCCAGAGGACGCGGCCGTTCTGGCTGCGCCGCGACAGCGCGCGATGCCAGAGCCGTCCCACCTGGAATCGAAAAAGGGCCAGCGCCGGTGTGTTCATGGGCACCCCGTAGTAACGGATGTGGCCACTCACGACCGCCTGCAACCACTTACCCTGTTCGGGAATGGGTGTATGCATACGCCGCCGAAGCTCGGCTTTCACCTCGTTCAGCTTCGCTTGCAACCTTTTGCGAATCGTCTGCCGCAGCACCGTGAATCGCCCATTGCTCCTTTTCTTCACGCAGATATGCGTAAAACCAAGGAAATTGAACGTCTCCGGTTTCCCTTCTCCACGCCGCTTCCGGTTTTCGATCGCATACGGACCGAACTCCAAAAGTCGCGTCTTCTCGGGATGCAGTTCCAGGTTGAACTTCCGCATTCTCTCGGTGAGTTCCGCCCGAAACTGGTCGGCATCCGCTTTGCTCTGGAATCCAACCACGATGTCGTCCGCGAATCGCACCACGATCACATCGCCGTGCGCGCGCTTCTGACGCCATGCTTGGACCCACAGGTCAAATACGTAATGAAGATAGACGTTCGCCAAAAGCGGCGAGGCACTTCCGCCTTGGGGCGTCCCTTCCTCCACACGTATTCGTTTCCCATCCTCCAGCACGCCAGCATTCAGCCATTTCTGGATGAGCCGCACGACGCGCCGATCTGCAATCCGGTGCTCGACGAACTTCACAAGCCATTCGTGGGAGAGCCCATCGAAAAAGCCTTTGATGTCAAGATCAAGCACCCAGTTCACTTTCTTCGTCAGCAGTCCCGTGTACAGCGCATCCAGCGCTTGATGCTGGCTTCGCCCTGGCCGGAACCCGTACGAAAAACCGAGAAAGTCCGTTTCGTAGATAGCGTTCAACACCTCGACCGTGGCCCGCTGGACGATCTTGTCCTCCAGCACCGGCACTCCGAGCGGTCTTTGCCGCCCGTCGGTCTTGGCGATATACACCCTACGTACTGGCTTCGCTCGATACGCTCCTCGCTTCAGCCTTTCGGAGAGGTCCTGGAGATTCACTTCCAGTTGCTCGCCGTAGTGCTGCCACGTCTCACCGTCCATACCGGGCGCAGCTTCCTTCTTCAGTCGAAAGTAGGCCATGCGCAGGGTCTCCAGGTTGTAGATGTGGTGCAGAAGCGCCGTGAACCGCAACTGCTTATCCTTCTTTGCTGCTTGACGTACCCGCTCCAGCGCGCTGAGCGCGTCATTCCGGCTCGGTGTCCGGGACGCGTTTTGCTGTGGCAGGTTCCCTTTGGCCATCCCTTTTCCCTCCATCCCCTCCGCAGCCGGTTGTCCGACCTTGTTCGGAGACTTCGCAGGTACTTTAGGGCTGTCCGACTTCCCAGTTCCGTTCATCATCGGCGTGCGTCCTTAGACTTCCCGATGCGTCCCAAAGCAACTGCGGCCTTGGGTGGTCCTGGGATCTCCCGGTTCCCGCGTGAGGTGTCTCCGTACGTGCTCGGGGTCTCTGACCGCGCGGGACTCCGGTACACCTCGCGATATCGGTGCACCGGATGGAGCCTTCCGCATCTCCTTACAGCGTCGGCATCCCGGAGGAATGTTCTTACGCGGCTGAATACCCGGCCCGCACGTTCCCCTGCCAACGCTTCGACGTCACCCTTGCGAGTGACTCCGCATGACTCGGGGCCGATGTGGGTCGCTAATCCACTACTACCGTATGACTTTTTCATTCACTACACCTCGCCGGTTTAACCGGCGCACAAGGAGATTGCTATGCAGGATAAACCCGTCGCCCTAGTCACCGGGGCCAACAAAGGAATCGGCCTTCAAATCGCGAAGGATCTCGCGGCACACGGCTTCACAGTGCTCATCGGGTCGCGCAACCTCAAGCATGGGGAGACGGCCGCGAAGAGCGTCGCAGCGGATGCCCGCGCCCTCCAGCTCGACGTCACGAATCAGGCCTCCATCGCCGGCGCGGCAGAGAGCATCCGGAAGGAGCTCGGCCGTCTCGACGTACTCGTGAACAACGCGGGCATCTCGCATGCGGGAAAGCCGGGCAGGTCGCTTCAGGAGATGGCGAAGTCGGGCCGCCTGAGCGTCGCGTCTCTCGACGAGGTGCGCGCGGTGTTCGAGACGAACGTGTTCGGCGTCATCGCGGTCACGCAAGCGATGCTTCCACTCCTTCGCAAAGCGCCGGCAGCACGCATCGTCAACGTCTCGAGCTCCAGCGGCTCGCTCACGATGAACTCGGACCCGACGAATCCACACCGTGCGATGTTCGGCACTTACTCCTCGTCGAAGGCGGCGCTAAACGCGGTCACGGTTGCCTTCGCCTCCGACCTCGAGTCGGCCGGCATCAAGGTCAACGCCGCGTGCCCGGGCTTCACCGCGACGGACCTCAACAACTTCGAGGGCACGCGCACTCTCCAACAGGCCGCACGTGAGGCCGTGCGCCTCGCGCTCCTCCATGCGAACGGTCCGACAGGCACCTTCTCGGACGAGAACGGCCCGCTCCCCTGGTGATGAAGTCGAACTTCGGACATCGGAAAGTATTCTGCGATTGCTCTCGAATAACGGGCAGGCCGGAGGTAATCCCGGCAGACCCGATTCGCATCATTACTTCCGGGTTGCCGTTTATTAGCAGGAAGTAATGCCGCGAATCGGGTCTCCTGGAATTCCTTCTGCATAGCCCGTGATACGCCCGCAGCGGGATCCTGGACACCTTCTTTGACCGGGGCCATGCCTTAGGAGTGCAGTCGCATCGTTTGTGACTGGAGGTGAGGGAGGCTGGTGATCCGGGGAGATATTGCTTTCGAAGCGGAAAGCAATCAGTTTGCCTTCTTCGCGTAGTGCTCACCAAAGAAATCGCCCGGATTCCATGCCGGCTTTTCGGTCTTCTGCGCAACCAAATATCCTAGAAAAAAATTGTACCGCGCATATTTTGCCCCTGACTCAAAATCGAAAGGCTGGTTCATATCGTCTTGGGGCTTGTGGTAGGTCGTCTGCCGCCATTTCGTGATGGTCTGCTGTGGCTGGATGTTCGGATCGCTCGACTTTGTGCCTACGCTCGGAAAGACCGAAGGTATTCCCTGCTTCACGAAGGAGTACTGATCGCTGCGAATGAAAAATACCAATTCCGGGAAGGGATCGGGGCTCACGTCCAAACTCAACCGCGCGGCGGCTTCTTGCACGGTTATGCCGAGAGTCGAATGCTCGCTGCCACGTGCAATTACGTCCTCGATTGGCCATAGCAAAGCAAGATTGCCGTCTATATTGATGTTCGCTATAAGGCGGTCTTTGGCCACCGTCGGGTAGTGGGCAAAATAATCTGAGCCTAGTAACCCAGCCTCCTCTGCCGTTACGGACACAAAAAGAATCGAGCGGCGCGGACGCGGCTCCATCTTGGTGTAAGCCCGCGCGATCTCCAGCAGGCATGCTGATCCGGATGCGTTGTCTAAAGCGCCGTTATAGATTCTGTCTCCTTTCACTGGCTGGCCGATTCCAAGATGGTCTAAATGCGCGGTGTACACAACGTACTCGTCTCGGAGTTTTGGATCACTGCCGGTAACACGAGCCACGACATTGGGGCTACGGAGGTCACGGAATTTGGATACGGTCTTTATCTTGGCAGCCACAGGCAGAGCCATAGACGACGGCTTTCCTTCTTTCACTGCGGCAAAGATCTCTTCCGCGGATTTCCCGCTGCCTTGAAACACACTCGATGTTGCCTCCAGGCTCAGAAACACCGCGCCCCGTAGGTCCTGAAAATAATCATTCGGTTGGCCCTTTGTATCGAGCCACCGCATATCCGGAAACGCCAGGTCGCTCACTCGCTCCTTGAAGGGATGAATTTGTTCCATGGCAGGGCTACCGAGCGCGATTGCTCCCACAGCGCCGTGAGCTGCAGCGTTTGCTGCCTTCATCGCGCCAGAACTGTAGTGCGCCCGCATCGTGGATTCGAACTGAGGAGGAGCCCCAGACACAAAGGCCACGATCTTTCCTTTTGCGTCGATGCCCGCATAGTCGTCGTAGCTCTGCTCGGTTGCCGTCACCCCAAACCCCACGTAAACCACTCGCGCCTCCACGGAGACTTCCGTACGACCTGGATCCGCCAGGCTGATAAAATCCTGTCCGAAGATCAGGACTTGCTCTTTTCCTCCTCGCCAGAGACTCAGAGTTGTGCGCTCTTGATCCGGGTCTATCGCACGCAGCGGCACGCTTTGAAAGTAGCTTCCGTTGTCGCCCGCTGGCTCGAGGCCCATAGCTTCGAATTCCGAAGCCATGAACTTTGCGGCAATTTCATGTCCACGCGTCCCTGTCCCGCGGCCCTCAAGCAAGTCGTCCGCAAGGAACCGCATATCCGCGCGAATCGCTTCCGGCCGAATGGTGGCCGAGGCCTCATCCGCAGCATCGTTACCGGCAAAAGCTATGCGCGTTCCCGCGAGCAAGGTGATGACAATCAGGGCACCCATCCAACAGGCAACGCGATTCTCTTTGTAAGACTGCTTCATGACGCCACCGTTCTTCGAGAAGTCTTGGCGAAGGTGGCAAGGATAGTGGTTGCAGGTATGCAGGTCAACCGACGCGCAGGCTCTGGATGTGTGGTCGGCAAACCTTACCCTACCGGTTACGGAAGGTTAGCCCGTGACTCGTCCAGAATGTCGGGCTACCGCTCTAACGTCATTGATTCACGCTTGGCGACAAGGCAGGAGTGATCTGGGAAGGTTTGAACCAACTTCCGAGAAGTCGATCCCTGCTCTCGAGAGGGCGGTACAAAATCAAAACGTCAGAGCGGACCGGAGTTACGAAAAGACTTCTTGACATATATCCGCTACCGATATATCAGTGTATGACATACTTATGCCGACTGCCAATCGCATTCCCGATGATCTGCAGCACCTGCTTCCCCTGACTCCTGCGGTCTTTTTT
>Ga0207132_1187_pt1 | contig 12146 bp, 11 predicted proteins | sample Alteio_BWMinHeat_14_FD_153554 | JGI IMG/M metagenome (GOLD analysis project Ga0207132, IMG submission 153554) | Enriched cells from forest soil in Barre Woods Harvard Forest LTER site, Petersham, Massachusetts, United States -... | ecosystem: Environmental > Terrestrial > Soil > Temperate forest >...
ATCCTGTCATAACAGATGTTTCAAATTGCAGGCCGGCGGGAAAAATATTCATAGAAGATGGAAGAATCTTCAGACCGGCCCAGAATAATGCTTCCCGGCAATATGGATATTCAATCCGGATAAATGAAATTGAAATTCTTACTCAAACTGAATTCAGAGAAAAAATGATAAAGGAGATCTCGCCTATGGATTTTCCAAAATATGCAGCCATCCATACTATCAATGCCGATGAGAACATGATTGTGATCGATGGCATAATGGCAAATTCAAGATAAGTTTGATTAATTTGTGCAACAAATTGTTTTGGATTGCAACGCTTATTACTTAAGGGAATATTCTGGCGGAGTATTTATTACGTTTCATTGTTTATATTAACCTTACTGATGTCCAGGTACTACCAGGCTCCGGGCAGCGGATTAATATATTATAATCTGGCACTTTTAGCCTGGTTCACTCTATTATTAAGTTTTTGCCTTGAATTTGGATTGAATTATTGTTTGGCTTCTGGTAGAATACAAGCTTCCAAGCTAACCGGATTGGCCCTTATTTGGACCTTTGCGGCTGGGATTATCGCTTTTTTCGTTTTAAAATTTAGTTTAAGAAAGATAATAACGGATACTACAGGAATAAACTTTTTATATATTTCTGTCATCTATATAATCGGTAATTTGCTGATCGGTTTTTTTTCATCTCTTTTATTTTCTCTTAAAAATTTTGTTACATCTAATCTGGTGTTGGCTTTCGGCAACTGTATCCTCATCATTCTGATACCTAAAAGAACTCTGGTATCGCTGGCGCAGGATCATTTTATCTACATTTATTTTATTTCTTTTCTAATTCAGGGCTTCATCCTTTTTATCATTTTTCTCATAAAAAATGTTGCTGGTTTGAAGATCAGATTACCTGATCTTGCGGACCTGAAATTACTTTTAGAATTATCTCTTTGGGGGTTTTTCAGTAATGCATTAAGTATGCTTCTATATAGGATTGATTACTATTTTGTCAATCGTTATTGTACACCACTAAGTTTGGGAAATTACATTCAGGCCTCAAAAATGGTACAGATTTTTCTCGTATTGCCGGCTATCATATCTACAACATTATTCCCGATAACGGCCGGAGGGGAATTGAAAAACCCTGTAATCAATATTCAATTCCTTTCCCGTAGTCTGCTGTTTTTTTCTATAATTCCAGCAGCTATTTTAATGTTAACAGGTAAATGGCTATTCCCATATTTATTTGGAAATAGTTTTCAATTCATGTATAAACCTTTCAACTTATTAGTACCTGGTGTGCTGGCATTTTGCGTGATTTGTCCTATCACATCTTATTATGGTGGAAAAAAAATCTTGTATGTAAATTTAATAGCCTTATTAATTTCGGTCAGCTTTGTAACTGTTTCATATCCTGCGGTTGTACCAGCATATGGGATTTTAGCTGCAGCAATTGTAAGTAGTCTTGGATATATAAGCTATGCGGCAATCCTGCTTTGGTTTTTTAGCCGCCATCATGTTGTTTCACTGTCTAATTTTTTTACTTTCCATCTGGAAGATTTTAGATGGATTAAAAATTTAACCGGGAAAACCAAAGCTTAGTATAATCAGATTGGCAGACCCCCGATTATTTTAGCGCTTTTATTATCTCCAAAAACTCTGAGGCTAAAAGCGAGGCTCCGCCGACCAATCCCCCATCCACGTCTTTTGAAGCAAATATTTCCCGAGCGTTGCCGGCTTTCACACTTCCGCCATACAAAATTGAAATCTGATCTGAGACGGATTCCCCATATTGATTTTTCAGAACTGACCTTATATATGCGTGCATCTCCTGCGCCTGTTCTGTGCTGGCCGTTTTACCAGTCCCAATGGCCCAGATGGGTTCATAAGCAATCACAATTCTCAGGATTTCATCCTTAGATAAATGGAATAGAGACTCTTTCAATTGATTCTCCACAAAACGATTCTGTTTATTTTGTTCCCGGGTCTGCAGGGCTTCACCACAACAAAAAATGGGAGTTATTCCGTTTGCGAGGCACAAGTTTACTTTATCTGCCAGCATCAGGTTGCTCTCACCAAAATATTCCCGGCGCTCGCTGTGGCCAACGAGACAATAATCCAACGCAAGAGATTTCAGCATTTCGGCAGAAACTTCTCCTGTGTAGGCACCAGACTTTTTATCAGAACAATTCTGGGCTGATATAAAATAATTTTTTTTATGCTGGACTGTATCTACAGCCATTTCCAGATATGGAAACGGAACTGCAAATACGACAATATGGTTTTCTTTCAGGGAAAGCTCAGCGGATACCATCGTTTGCAATAAGGCTACTCCCTGTTGATATGTCAGGTTCATTTTCCAGTTCGCAGCAGCAATTTGTTTTCTCATTTGAATTGTTTTTCCTGGTCAAAAATATTTTTTAATTTATTAATTTCTTCCTGACTTAAATCCTGGCCTTTAAGTTTTTTCCATCTATTTATATGCTGTATTGCTTTCTCAAAATCATATTTGGAATCACCAAAACCCCAGCTAAAAGAAGGAAGATAAGGAGGCGTAAGTCCATTTCCAAAAACATGGCAGCAGGCACCCAGAACTGTTCCCGTATTAAAAGATGTATTTATTGCCGATCTTGAATAATCGCCCATCATCAGTCCGCATTTCAACCCGCCATCCATAAACGATTTATTTAATGGATTCCAGAGTTTAACGGATCCTCCGCTATTTTTTACATTTGAATTGGAACTGCCAGCTCCCAGATTACACCATTCCCCAATTACAGAATCACCCAGATAACCATCGTGCGCTTTATTTGAATAACCGAAAATAACAGTGTTTTTAATTTCACCTCCAAGTACGCAATGAGGTCCGGCTGAAGTAGCTCCATAGATTTTAGTACCCATTTTTACAAGACCCTTTTCTCCAATTGCGAATGGCCCCCGGATCATTGATCCTTCCATCAGCAGAGATTCCTTTCCGATATAAATAGGACCTTCGCTTGAATTGAGATAGCAGTGTTCCACTATAGCTCCGGGCTCCAGAAAAATTGCAGATCCTGTTAATTTATTTGTGGAAGATATGGGCTCCGAGGTTCTTGCCTCTGTGATAAGGCGGAAATCATTTTTTATTTCCCTTGCATTGTAACGAAGGATATCAACTGGATTCTGTAGAATATTTTCACTCTTTAAGGAATGATTCAGGCTTTTTTGTGAAAGTGACCTGATCAGTGCAGGGTCAGGAATAATATTAGTGTTAAAGGCAAGTGCACCAGATATTGATTCTTCATTCTTAAGATAAATATCCCATTTCTCCCGGATGGTTAAAATTCCACAACGGATATCCGCTACGGAACGGGTCAGGGAAAAAGGGAAGAAATCATCTGAAAAAGGGCCTTCAACCAGTGAAAGGGAATTCATTGTTTAAAACTAACCTTAAAAACCTTTTCAAAAAAAAGTCCCTCCGGATTATCAGGAGGGACTATAAGAGAATTATAAATATTAAGATTTTTTCTCGTAACGTTTTTTGAATTTATCAATACGTCCCGCAGTATCCACCAGCATATTTTTTCCTGTAAAAAATGGATGAGAGGTGTTTGAAATTTCAAGCTTTATCAATGGGTATTCATTTCCATCCTCCCATTTAATTGTTTCACGGGAATTGGCGGCAGAGCGGGTAAGGAAGCTCGTACCATTACTCATATCCCGGAATACAACCAGGCGATAATTTTCGGGATGAAGTTTTTGTTTCATGATTTTAAATTTAACCGTGCTCTTTATATTATAATCCCGGCACGAAAGGGAGCGCAAAATTAAGGGTTTTCAGGGTGAAATACAAACTAATATTCGATGACCGATGACCGATGACGGTTGACGGTCTTTCCAGATGAGAATCTCCAACTCTCACACTCTCACACTCTCACACTTGTTTTAAGCTTTGAGCCTAAAGCCTTCGGCTTAAGACCTCATATTATCAAACTGAAGGGGAATGCCCAGGCTGGCTGATTTGCACAATTGAATGACGGCCTGTAGTTCATCCAGTTTTTTGCCTGTTACCCGAACCAGATCATCCATAATGGCGGCCTGAACTTTCATACCTGAATCCTTAATCAACTTGACGATTTTTTTGGCATCTTCCTGTTTCAGGCCATTACGAACGGGTACTTCTTTTTTGGTGACTTTTCCGCTTGGATAAGGTTCCTTCGACATATCATAAGCCAGCGGGTCAATACCCTGTTTAATCGACCTGCTGATAAGTACATCCGTGATCTGCCTGATCTTCATATCACTTGCTGCTTCAAGATCAATTTTCATGTCTTTTTTATTCAATTCAATGGAGACAGGGGAGTCCTTAAAATCAAACCTATTCTGAATTTCTTTTTTTGTAACATTTACAGCATTGTCCAGTGTTTGTGCATCAATTTTACTGACAATATCGAATGAAGGCATAGACTTTGGTTGAGAACCTAAAAGTAAAATAAAAAGCCGAGTACGCCCTGTCAATGGTTCCCTTCACGACCATCAATTCCACCGGTTTAAACCAGCCTGATTAAGCACTACGAGCACAACAATCGAACTGCTTAAAGACCAAGCCTTTAGACTTGTTCCTATGCATTCGGCGTTACTCGTTCTAGGTCAGGCTTGGAAACCTGGTGCTTTTTAAGATAATAATATAGAAAACCACCTCCGATAATCAGCATGGTGGAAATGATTTCAGCCTGGGTTGGGTGAAATCCGAAGATTGAATAACGGGTATTTACCCTGATCTTTTCGATAAAAAATCTTTCGATTCCATTTATGATGAGATAAAATGCAAATAGGGTTCCGGGCACCTTGAATTTTTTTCGCACGGACCAGAGGAGAATGAATAATCCTAAACAAACGATAGTTTCATAAAAAGGTGTCGGAAAAACAGGTACAGGAAGGTAACTGCAATAAGGTCCTACACAATTGGGAATCTTGATACCTGCACCAATTACATTGTGTGGATAAGGATATGCAAAGAGCCAGTTTGGAAGAAATGAAGGCCCCTTTACAGCATAATGAGGTACATCCATTGTATGAAATTCACTCATGAAATAATCTGTATTTCTGCCAAGCTGGAATTGAAAATTTTGTGCAGTTGCAGGAACGGATTTCAGATTTTCACTGACTGCATACGCACTGTTCGGTATGCCCCAGTCACCATCGCCCGATACCTGACAGCCAATTCTGCCAGCTCCATATGCAAACATGAGTGCAGGAGCGGCGGCATCATTAAGATACCAGAATCCGATTTTATGTTTTCTTGCATAATACCAGATAGCCAGGGCTGCAATAATCAATCCTCCGTAAAAAGTAAGTCCGCTAAATGATACCAGGGATTCTACAGGATTTTTAATAAAATCATCCCAGGTTTCCAGGCTATTGAAAATCTTCGCCCCCAGGAAACCGAATATGGCAGCATATATTACAATATCCCCCACCCTGTCATGAGGCCATATCCTTATAACTCTTTCTTCGGGTTTTGGTAATTTATGTTTATACTTTTCATACCATTTTAAACCGGCGAAAAATAATCCTAAAACAAGTCCGGCCCATCCGTTACCTGCAGAAGAAAATATATAATCAGCAGGGTTTTGGTTTAGCTGGGAATTCGAAGTAAAAAGCCCGATAAGTTTGTATCCAAACAGAAAAGCAATTATAAAATTGGTCAGGAGCTCGCCTGGACTTGCCAGTTTACCAACCACAATCGTTTCATCTTCTGCTTCAAGAAGGCCCTGCCTTTCTTTTCTCTTAAGTTCGCTTGTAAGCACCATTGCGGCTCCAATAAAAGCAAGCGCGACAAAAAACCCAAAACTGTTTATAAAATGAAGGAACTTTAAATCGACGCCAAACAGGTCTTTAACTGCGTAGTATAAATTCGGATACATAGGTGCTGCAAGATAAGGCTAAAAACTTGAGAGAAGCTTCGTATCCTTGCCTGAAAATCTTAGCTCATGAATAAAATTGTTGTCATTGGAGCTGGTACTATGGGAAATGGCATCGCCCATGTTTTTGCACAATATGGTTTCCCGGTTTACCTGGTCGATCTGCACGCAGAACAATTGGAAAAAGCACTTGCTGCCATTTCTAAAAATCTTGACAGACAGGTTCAGAAAGGGATTTTTTCGGCGGAAGAAAAGATCAATGTGTTCAATCGTATTCATCCGGTTCAAAATATCAGGGAAAGTGTTCAGGGGGCTGATTTTATTATTGAGGCTGCAACAGAAAATGAAAATATCAAACTCCAGATTTTCAGGGAGCTTGATGAATATGCTTTGCCGGCAGCCATTCTGGCCAGCAATACTTCTTCCATATCCATAACAAGAATTGCAGCTGTGACCAAACGCCCAACACAGGTTATCGGAATGCACTTTATGAATCCGGTTCCAATTATGAAACTGGTGGAAGTAATTAATGGGTATGCTACTGCTGGTTTTATTACTGAAAAAGTAGTTGAATTAACTAAAAAGTTGGATAAAACGCCCTGTGTTGTAAAAGACTATCCTGGTTTTATTTCAAACCGCATACTGATGCCAATGATCAATGAAGCGATCATTAGTCTTCAGGAAGGTGTTGCTTCAGCTGAAACCATCGATACTGTCATGAAACTTGGAATGTCACATCCCATGGGTCCTTTACAGCTGGCAGATTTCATTGGTCTTGATGTTTGTCTCGCCATTATGAAAGTATTGCAGGAAGGCTTCGGCAATCCCAAATATGCACCTGCAACATTACTGGTAAACATGGTTGCTGCAGGAAATCTCGGTGTAAAATCAGGAGAAGGGTTTTACGACTATCGGAATGGAAAGAAGAACTAAGGAAAGTATAAGAGTATAGGAGTATAAGAGTATAAGAGTAATAATTCAGATTCATTCTTATACTCTTATACTCTTATACTCCTATACTCTTATACTCTTTTACTACGAATATTCCGATAGTAGCAAACCTTATCAGAGGATAAAATCTCAGACACAAACGGTTTCGCATTTTTAAAATCAGGCGCCGGGATCCCGTCTTCAATCACCATTTCAGTATTGGTTATAATCCGGATTTCATCCCAAAGTTCCGAGTCAATAAAAGATTGAAGCAGTTTTGCACCTCCTTCAACTAGGATACTTAAAACATGTAAAGAATGCAGTGAGGATAAGATGGATGGTATATCTGTTTGTTCGCTATTTATTTTCTTAAATAAAAGTTCCCCCGATTGCATTTCCTTTTTTCTGTTGAGTATAATAGTCGGAATTTTTCCATCGAATATATTCAGGTAATCGGGAAGTCTGAGTTCATTATCCAGAACAATTCTTATGGGACTTTTTCCTGTCCATAATCGGTTGGTTAATTCCGGATCATCCAGTAAAGCTGTTTCAGTTCCGATCAGGATGCCCGCTTCTTCGCTCCGCCATTTATGTACCAGCCGATTCGAATAATCATTGGATATCTTTATTCTTTCACCGGATCTTCCGCCTATTTTGTGATTGGAAGATTCGGCCCATTTTAAAATGATATAAGGTCTTTTTTGCTGATGGAAAGTAAAAAAGCGCTTATTTTTTTCTTTTGCCAATTCCTCCAAAACCGGATAATCTACGTTGACACCATGAGCAATTAATTTTTCTATTCCTTTTCCATTTACTTCCTTAAAAGGATCCCGGCAACCTATAACTACCCTTGGTATTTTTTCGCGGAGGATAAGATCTGTACAAGGTGGCGTTTTCCCATGATGGACGCATGGTTCAAGCGAAACATACAGAACAGATTGAGGGATCAGTGGCCTGTCATTCGCTTTTACCGACGACAGACAATTGACTTCGGCATGCGGGCCGCCATATATTTCATGGTATCCCTCGCCTATTATTTTTCCATTATGAACCAGCACAGCGCCAACCATGGGATTGGGTGCTGTACGACCTGACCCCAATTCAGCGAGTTGAATGCATCTTTGCATGAATGCGGACTGAGAAAGATCCTCATTAATTTCTGAAATATTGGCCGGATGCGAAGTCATGGACTGCAATTTAAATCATTGTAAGTTTGCCAGCATGACTATCGAAGATGCAAACCGGTTACTAATTTCTACGCTTACTGAGTTTTTTGATGAAAGGGAGGCTTCTTCAATCAGTTCCCTCGTCATGGAACGCCTCACCGGGATGCCTAAAAGTTTGAGGATACTGAATAAAACCGGATCATTTTCTCTGGAACAGGAAGAATTATTTCAATATTACCTCAGCGAATTAATGAAATTTCGCCCTGTTCAATATGTTCTGGGTGAAGCATGGTTTGGTCCTTTTCCTTTTTTTGTGGACGAAAATGTATTGATACCTCGTCCTGAAACTGAAGAGCTGACCGATTGGCTGATTAAAGATACTTCTTTAAAGGAATCCGGAACTTCCCTTCTGGATATTGGTACCGGAAGCGGCTGTATAGCTGTTTATATAAAAAAAAAGCGAAAAGATTTTAAGGTAATGGGTCTTGATATCAGTTCTGCAGCTTTGGAAATTGCCCGTAAAAACAGCCGGATAAATGGAGCAGATGTAGATTTTATTTTGTGTGATATCAGGGATACTAAACAATGGTCAACATTGTCTTCCGTAGATATTATCATCAGCAATCCACCCTATATACCTTTAAAGCAAAAGGAATTTTTAGATAAACATGTAAGGGATTCTGAACCCTCACTTGCCCTTTTTGCTCCTGACGAAGACCCCATTCTCTTTTATAAAATTATAGGAGAAATTGCCAAAGAAAAACTACTTCCCGGAGGCGCTATTTTTTTGGAAATACATCATGACTTTTCGAAAGAGATTATGGAATGGTATGTAAAAAACGGATTTTCACTTGAATTGAAAAAGGATTTTTCGGGGAAAAACAGAATGATAAAAGCCTTTATCTAAAAAGCGATATGCGCTCTTATAGCAAATACATTTACCGGCCCCTTTCTATCTTTATTATAACCGGGATTAAGCACTAACTGATAGTCAGCCGTCAGCCAAAAGAATGGTATTAGCTGCGCACTGTAATATGTTTCCAAAATATCTTCGTGTCCGTAATTCAACGTGCCATCTCCAATAATAAAGCCATACCCTCCAGCTTTTAAAAAAGCGCGGTGATCCTGGGAAAGTCCATTTACAACTACCGCGAACCCTGCTACATCACCATTTCTTTTCCAGGGAATGCCCTTCTTTGACAATCCCAATTGAACGGTCTGGTCGATTTCAGTAAAAGCCCATGAAGCATGTTTTCCATCGTTCCACCCAATACGGGCAAAAATTCCGAGACTGTTCGTCAATTCCTGTTCTAGATTCAGGTAAAAGCCTGTTTTTTTCCCCCCGTATGTTGTCCCTTCTGCGTTGCCCGAAATAACATTCAGTAAAGTAGTGTCTCCATCGCTTAATGCAGTTAGTCCCTGCTGGTATGATGGAGCTCTTGATGCCGTATAACTGGCTAAAAAACTAATTACACCGTGTCTCCCGTTGAAATTTAAATTCTTATCAAATTCTGCATTCTCGGAATGTGCTTTTCCAAAAACATATTCCAATTCCGGATGATTTGCAATTTTTGGAACTGCTACCGTGGAAATAGCGAATGACCAGCCTGGTTTCACAATTTCAGCAACTACTCCCCATGTATAGCCTTTTGTATTGGCAGGATAATCCCATGCACCATTACTCATAAGGCTCCAATTTAAAAACTGTGTTCGCGGATCGTGACTGAAACTATTTTTATCAAAAAAATCGGAAATGGCGAACTTGCCTGCACTTATTGTTATTCGGTTAACCGGGACTTTATCAGTCACCTGATTCACACCTTCCGTAACATTTTCATATTGCGTATGTCCCAAAGGAATATTTTGTTGTAAATAAACCCTTGCTATAGATAAACCAGGCGCCGGATCTCCGATACGATATGTTTCCCCATTTAATGCTCCTGCGACCCCAAGTGCATAGCTTAATCCACTTCCGCCCGATAATTCGGGATTCACATAAATAGCAGAGCCAGTCCACAGTTTTCTTCCCATGAATATAGTAGATGTCACACTGGTGGCACCCGTTTCAACATTATTATTTAAACTGTTTGTGCCACTATAGGCTGCAGCAAAACCGGAATGACTTTGACTTACTACCGTCATTTGGAAATGGAAGGTCCAATTAATTTGTTCGGCCGAATCAATGATTTGAGCTGAAAGAAGTTGTCCTTTTAAAACATAAATTATTATGAGGGCAAAATGTCTTCTCATGCAGTTATAAAGATAAAACAGCCATTGTCAATTTGTGATAGTAAGCAATATGCCAATAAAATAGATAGCAGCCAAGGAAAATAACCTAATGGTAATGATTCCATTCTAAAAGCAATCTAAAGATTACCTTTTTTCAACTCATTAACAGCAAAATCGCAGGCCCTTGCTGTAAGCGCCATATAAGTTAGTGAAGGATTTTGCCAGGCGGAAGAAGTCATACAGCTTCCGTCGGTAATAAAAACATTTTTCACTTCGTGAATCTGATTAAATTCGTTCAGTACCGAAGTTTTTGAATCCCTTCCCATTCTCACAGTGCCCATTTCATGTATTGCCGAACCTCCCGGCATATTATAATTGAATCCATTAATATTATTGAATCCTGATTTTTCAAGCATTTCAACCGCCGATTGCTGAATATCCTTACTCATTGCTCTCTCATTGTCACCATACTTAAAATGAATATGAACGATTGGAAATCCCCATTGATCTTTCGCGGACTGGTCGAACGAAATATGATTGTCATAATATGGAAGTGTTTCGCCCCATCCTCCAATCCAGAATGTCCATTCGCCAGGCCTTAATATTATTTCTTTATAAGCTTTACCAAATCCGGGTGTTTCTATTCCTGTATTATCCCAGATTTTTCTACCGCCGCTGGCCTGGTATCCCCAACCGCGTATATAATTATGTGCAGATATTTCATTGTTAAGATTCCTGAATCTGGGCATATAAATTCCGGCGGGTTTCCTTCCATAATAATATTTATCCCTCATGCCATCATAATTTCCGGCTGCTCCTGCTCCGGTAAAATGATCCATCAGATTGTGACCAACCTGTTTGGAATCATTTCCAAGTCCGTCAGGGAAACGGGGGGATATCGAACGTAATAATATGGACGCAGTATTAATCGTAGATGCATTCAGGAAAATAATTTTTGCAAAATATTCCGTTACTTCCTTTGTATGTGCATCAATAACCCGGACTCCTGTAGCGCGTTTTTGTTTATCATCATATATGACTTCAGCAACTACCGCATCAAAAACAACAGATAAATTTCCGGTGGCCGCCGCCGCAGGGAGCGTGGCAGAATTACTGCTGAAGTATCCACCGAACGGACAACCCCGGTCACAAAGATTCCTATACTGACAAGGTCCCCTGCCCTTCCATCCCTTCGTAAGGTTTGCTACGCGGGCAGGTGTAACAACACGGTCCTTATAATTGGCAGCAATTTTACCTGCGAAATAATCTTCAATACAATTCATATCGATGGGAGGAAGGAAATTTCCATCCGGAAGCTGGAGGAGTCCTTCAGATCTTCCACTTATCCCGGTAAATTCTTCAACATAATCGTACCATGGTTGAATGTCTTTGTATCGTATGGGCCAGTCAACTCCATAACCATCTTTCAGGTTGGCTTCAAAATCCAGATCGCTTAACCGGTAACACTGACGTCCCCAGGTCAATGAACGTCCTCCTACCTGGTATCCGCGTACCCAGTGAAACGGATCGTCCTGTATATACGGATGATCATGGTCGTTTACATAAAACTGTTTTGTAGAGGGATTATAATTTTGGGAAGAAACAGGATCATTTGTTTCATCCTGAATAGTATTAAAAAGGCCATGTGGAAATTCCCAGGGGGCCATCATAGCAGTCGGATAATCTTTTACATGAATCACATTCTTTCCCCTTTCAACGACCAGGGTTTTCAAGCCTTTTTCACAAAGTTCTTTAGCTGCCCAGCCTCCGCTGATACCGGATCCAACCACAATAGCGTCGAACTGATGTTGCTTAAGCCCTTTGCTGTTCGTGTAAATCTGGTCCGGATCGCCCATGTTTGTTTATTTGGTGGCCCATGATGTTTGATTTGGTTCCAGTTGGATACAGGGCAAATATTTGCCAGG
>Ga0207132_1188_pt1 | contig 12135 bp, 17 predicted proteins | sample Alteio_BWMinHeat_14_FD_153554 | JGI IMG/M metagenome (GOLD analysis project Ga0207132, IMG submission 153554) | Enriched cells from forest soil in Barre Woods Harvard Forest LTER site, Petersham, Massachusetts, United States -... | ecosystem: Environmental > Terrestrial > Soil > Temperate forest >...
ACGGTCGACCAGCGAAGTTCCACATATAGCTGGAACAAAATCATAGGCAAAAAAGTGAAGATAAGAGCGTCTCGTGCCAGTTATAACTCACTCTCTGCTCCAAACCTCGCAGCGATGTTGTCACCGCGAGTTCCAAAGAGTTGACAATTAAATGACATCCTTTATGCATCTCGTCGTTTGGTCGTTGTGTCTAACGCACAGTACTGCTGGAACAAAATCATAAGCAAAGGAATTGGAACGCAACCATGAAAGAAAAGAATTCTCCATCTGCGGTGGTGTCGGAGACAAACTCATCTGAAACAATGCTTGCTTCGACTGAAGAAGATGTTCAACGTCACTGGCAGGGTGTGGTCAAGCGCCGTTCATTTCTGAAGGGCCTCGGAATCGCCGGTGCAGCGCTGTCAGCCGGTACACTGTTGGCGACTGAAGGTACAGCGCAGACCTCGTCCAGCACGGGCAAGCTTTCGAAAGGCGATGTTGCACTCCTGCAGTTCGCGGCGTGGGCCGAAATTGTGGAGAGTGATCTGTGGACCCAATACGCGGAACTCGGCGGAGTCGGGCCTTCCGGTGGAGGAGCCGCACAATCGAGCGAAGAGTTCCAGGGATTCATAGGCGGAAATCCAGCCTACAACCTAGCGCTTCAAAATCTGGACGGCGACATGCCGCAGTACATCACCGACAATACTGATGATGAGCTGAGCCATGCAGCCTTTCTCAAGGCTTTCCTGAGGTCCAGGGGTGTGGTACCAGTCGACCTTGAACCATTTCGAACTCTGCCGAGCAGTCGGGCGACGGGAGCGAGGGAAATCAAACGGATTACCAACCTCATGAACCTCAGCGTGGACCTCAGTTGGTATACCCGGTATCGCAGTGGAAAGAACCCGAGACCGATGATGATTGTCACAAACAGCTTCGTATATTCTCCAATCGTGATCATCGGCTGAAAGCGTTGGCCGTAACTGATTAAAACATCGAGCGAGGCCGGGTAGACCATCCTGTAACCAAAGAAGCCTCCGGCTATGAACAAACCAACCGTGCTGAGTAAGAACGGCAGAGCGTAGCGTTTTTCGTGGCGATACAGACCGGGAGCGATGAACAACCACAATTGATAGAACACAAAGGGAGAAACCGCAAATAGCCCGGCCGCGAACCCAACCTCCAAATAGAGGTTGAAGGGCTCAGTTGGGCTTAGATACACCAACCGGCCACCGAGCCCATGGTGACGTAGTGCCTGAATAACGGGTTGCTGCATTAGACCGAAAATACGGTCAGCATAGGACCAGCACGAGAGAAAACCGACGAGTACCCCAAGGACTGAAAAGATGATTCGTTTTCTCAACTCCTCCAGATGGGCCAGGAGCGGCATGGAGTGCGTCTGTGGTGCCGGCAGAAAGGGAGCCGCGTTAGCCATGGAAAACCTCTACTTGTCCGCGATCGCTTTGACAACTGTCGCTATAGATGGCGCCTGGGCCTGCTTCGGCAGGTGATGTTGTTTGCAGCAAGGACGCCGGACCAGTTTCCTGTTGCTTACCAACTGTCCCCTGGAATTGTGGATTTCCCGTCCCAGTCTCGATCATCTGGGAATCGTTCAAGTGTGCGTTATTGATTAGATCGAACGAGGATGTCTTTCGGGCCGGTGGGAATTCGTCACCGTATGCAAAATAGAACGCCATAATCAGTATTGCGGCCAGCCCCATGAGCCCGTAAATAGTTAGTTCCAGCATTCTTGCCTTCCCGTGAATCTCCTTTGCTCTCCTTGACGGTCACCCCGAACCGACATGTGGTCAAAGATCGTCCCTGGGCCCGGTACTACCGGAATGGCGCCACATACCATGCGCAGTACGTTCCCACGCCACTGACAAGAACAATCGCCCAAAGCACCAGCTCCGTACGCATCCACAACTTCCAATCTTTGAACCGCAGCCACTGTGGAAGAAAGTTCGTGCCCGCCACGATGACGATATAAAGCCCCAAAAGCTCAGCCGCTATCCCTAAAAGCGCATGTATTGTCGCTGCCTCGTAGTACCACTTATGAAGAACCTTAGACAGCTCTGGCTTCGCTTGTTGTTGGAACGACGGCCACATCACCAACCCGATCATCAACAAATTCAAGAGCAGCACTGTCGTCTGGCAAATGCCGTGTGCTCTGTAGCGCTGCCGTTTCGCGAGAAACCAACCCACAATCAGTGCTGCTCCCATGATGATCTGCACGACGAGGTTAAAATCCGCTGCGAACGTTGCGCCGGTGCCGAAAAATCCCTGGATTGGAAAGAAAGAGAGCACAATGAATTTGATTCTTAGTAGCCTGAGAACTCCTCCGTCCGGATGTCATCTTCATCTACGGCGGCCTCAATGAGCGTTCGGCGCGCCGCTGCAACCATTGTTAGCGGACCGGCGACATAATAGATCGGGCCTCGTAGGTTACCTACGTGGGTAGAAAGCATCTCCGCGCTGATGTGTCCAGTCTCACCCTTCCATCCCCGATTGGTCTTAGTCATGCGCGTGAATGTTGGAATAAACCGAAATCTTGGATTTACCCGCTCCAGCATCCCGAGCGCATCAATGAACGCAGCGTCTTCCAGGTAGCGGTTCGCGTAGAACAGAAAGATAGGATGGCGAAGCCTCTCTGCTGCGGCGTGGGCAAGAATGCTGAGAAACGGTGCGATTCCGATCCCTCCGGCCAATAAGACCGCAGGCCTAGCTGTGTTGTTGTGGAGAGTAAAAGAGCCCATTGGGCCTTTTATCCGGACCTCGGTTCCGATCGAGAGGATGGACAAAGCCCGTTTGAACGCTGTATCTCGCATGCGGGTGGCGACCAAAACCTCTTCGTCGGACGGACAGCTGGCAATTGAGAATGTATGCGTTAGTCCGTCTGAACGCTCCTGCGGGTGGCTTAGAAGCGTCAGATCGATAGACTGCCCCGCCTTGAATAAAAAGTTGCGTGGTTTTTCAAACTGAAATGCCATGGTGCCTTCCGCAACCTCTGTTCGACCTAAGAGCGTGCTTTGGTAGTCAATCATCACGATCATCCTTTATTTCGTTGACCCTAGTCCCAAAGTGAGTCGATGTCTTGATCCCGGACGCCAAGGTGTGGAACTCTGCCGCACGTGTCGCATCACTGGAGGAAGGGCTCGATATCCGCGGACTCAGTATTGTCTTTCGTTGCCGAACCGAGTCCGCGAATGCCATCGCCCAGGACCACTGCCAGGCTTGGGAGGCTTATGGCCCGAGCATTCGGTTCCAATCAACCGAAGTTGTCTTTCTCTTGACATTGATAACAAGCAGGGCCGCCTTTTATTCCAGGAACCTCAGAAATTGGAGGAATGCAAGGGGCACCGGAGTGCGCCCTTGCCCGGGCTGTCTTGTTTCAATTAATGGTGATGGTTACAGGGGTGGAATGGCTGAGTGAGCCGGATGTACCTGTCACCATCAACGTAACCTGAGATGCGGGCGTTTGGCCTTTTGAGCCGCTACCGCATCCGAGGGCAAACATTGAGATGAGAAGCAGCAAACCCAGTACGCTCGTCCACAGAATGCTCTTGCGTGTAAGCACCTTCCGTTTGCAAGTCGCGAGAACGGTTCCGAACACCCCCAGACTAGGCAGCAGCAGGGCCCCCATGCCGGACACGCCGTAGCCGTTGACCGGCGGGGTCGAGGCGGCAGAGATGGTCAAGGTGGAGGACGACGCGCTCGACCCGGGAGAGATCGTCGTAGGACTGAAAGCACAGGTCAGACCAGCGAGCGCAGCACAGGAAAGCGCAATCTGACCATTGAATCCGCCTACCGCGCTGGCGCTGATCATGTCGCTAGCCGAACCGCCCGGCGCCACGGTGACACTTTGGGCTGAGAGACTGAGAGAAAAACCTGGGCTGCCGACCGCGGCCGCAGGAACAAGGCTAGCGAAGACACTGGTTGTGCTGCCTCCAGCTGGGAAATTGGGTTGGTTGCCGCCTCCAGCTGTGAGATAAAGAGTGTTTGGATCACCAGAGGGACCGCCTCCGCCAAAAACCATATCCCACAGGCCGGGATTCACCAGTACCTTGTTCGAAGAGTCGGTGAGCTGGCCGAGAAACTTCCCGGTTGTGTCGAATGCATTGATGGTGCCATCGCCAAAATTGCCCACTAGGATTGCTTTCGGGAACGTTCCGAATGTGGCCGGAGTTGCCACCACGCCCCAAGGCGCGTTGAGCATGCCGCCGGAAGCGAAGGTCTTCACGAAATTGCCGTTTATGTCGAAGATATCCACCTGACCCAGGCCAGCGCCGGGCTTTGCATCGTGCTTGGCAGCATCCTGCATGGCATAGGCGACGTAGATCTGGTTACCGATGACGTGGATGCCATGGGGAGCGAAACCCGCGGGAAGTGTTGGATCGGTGAACGAACCGCTCAACGAAGTGAGGTTGAAGTTGCGATCGAAGACGTCAATTTTGCCGCTATTGAAGTTCGCTGCCAAAAGGGAGGTGCTGTTGAGCAAAGCGAGACCTTTGTAAACCGCGCCACTGGCAGAGTTATCGAAGGCCACTGTTGCTATGTTGCTGGCGCCGGTCCAGTTAGCGATGATGCCATCTTCGGTGTCAAAAATGAACTGTCCGCCGCCGAAGGAGGTGCCGTTGCCGTTTGACACGTTTCCCGTGGGGCAGCCAGGGCTGCAATTACCGTTTGGATTGTGAGCGGCCCCGGGTATGGTCACTATTAGTGCAGCATCTTTGTTGCCCTGTCCGTCATAGAGCGTGGAGGTGCCGCTATTGTTGTTTGCGATCCAGAAATCTTGCCCGGGAAGAATGGAGATCCCCCAGGGATTCAAAAGTTGAGTGTCTGTAGTATTGGCTACACCGGGAGTATTGGAGACCAGGTTGGTTTGGGAATAACCGGACTGCTGAGCCCAAAGCCCTGCAGGAAGCGCCAACGTCATGAGTAGTGCGAATAACGAGAGTGTTCTTTTCAAGTTGTCCTCCATAACCTTACTTTCACAATTTGTGTGACGCTGAACCCCACCTATTTCAATTCCGCCGCGAAAGGCCGTTGGCTCCGGAAGGGGGGAATTCAGGCAGATGGATGCATTCCAAAGCCATGAATTCCCTGCCACTACCGTGTAGCAACCGATGTCGTACTCGACTTAATTAGTGCCAGAGAAAGACATAGCGCGGTGATCCCTCATCTGTGCTACCTGGGTCATAGCCCGTGGCGTCCTGATGGCATAGACGCCCGTCGGGGTCTCAACCTTACTGAGAAAGTACTTGTCTCCTACATGCTGGAAGCTAAGCTCTGCGTGGTCAGCAGGAGCTCCATCGAAAACAATAGGAAGTAGAAACGCGCTGTTGTCGTAGCTGCGGATGACTAAGGCTGGAAATGCCTGATCAGAGACACGACTAACGCTGTATGTACCTGCTGGAAGCGTCTGACCTCCGGCCACAAATTCGAACGGGACATTCACAGCAACCTTGTCTACGTCCTGGGCACGGGCACTTATGCCCAACCCAAGCAGGAAAGTCAGAGTAAGGACAACGGCTGAATGCGATTTCCTCATGATTTCTCCTTGTTAAAACGTTTTGGATTTCACTATTGATAACTGTGCTCGTGAAGCTTTATTCCACTAGTGTGTCCGGAGCCGCGGTTGCCAAATGCTGTTCACAACGTATATGGGGTTAGACGCGGCGACTAAAGGGCGAGATGCGGACGGAATGTCACTTGATTGTCAAATCTTTGGCGAGCCAGTCTCCTAAACATGCGGTAGCAACATAACTGCAACGTTCGAACGGAGAGTACGGCGTTGGATCGCCGGGTATAGGTTGGATTATGCATTGCTAGCCCACATTCCGTATGGTCCGTGGCCGGGGGATGCGTGTGGTATCTTGGTAAAGCAAATCGAGCACGTCTGAGATATCGGGGGAGCCAGACCTCGCTAAAAGGCCGAGAGGTGTTGGGGAGACAGGACGTCACTCGGTTCGACTCCGTTCAAGAAGCGTCGTCCTCGCTGACGCCCTGTCCGTTGCTGTGGGAGAGACCTGACAATCTTCTACTTGACGATAACGGGTCCGGTCATCTTTGGATGAAGTTTGCTGAAGTACTAGAACTGGCCAGACTCCATGAACGCATCTTGGCGCCATTGGATTTAGACGCCGCCTCTTTTAGCCTCAGGTCCTGAGCGGTGTCATTTTCCGGGCTTGACTCCACCCGCGCCGATTCCGTTTCCTTTCTGAAGTACCTGTTCAGGCGTTCACGAAGCTGCAGCCGACCTCGCCAGAGCCGCGCCTTCACCGCAGCGTGACTCAAGTTCAGCACTTCTGCTGTCTGAGTCGTTGAAAGGCCTTCAATATCCCGCAGCACGAAGACTGCCCTTAAGATCGGTCGCAACTCTTTTAGGGCCTTGATTAGGATGTCTCGTAGTTCAGATGCCATGTAGAGTTGCTCAGGATTGGGCACCCAATCGGCGACCTCCATCGGAAGCATGTCTCCACCTGCATGAAAATCCTCCTCCAGGGGCACCTCTCTTGTTGCGCGCCGCTGCTTTCGCAGCTTCATAAGCGATTGGTTCAGAGTGATGCGAATCAGCCAGGTTGAGAATTTGGAATCCTCCCGGAATTCGCCCAAGTGTTGGAAGGCCTTCAAAAAGGCCTCCTGAACCACGTCTTCGGAATCTTCCCGGTTATGCGTGACGTGTTGGGCGATTCGAAAGAGTTTGCGATCGTATCGCTTTACGAGTTCCTCAAAAGCAGCAACATCCCCATTCTTGCTGGCATGGACAAGATCTAGGTCATCGCTTGCCACTGTCCTCACTGCGAGTTGTGCCTTGTCTGCAGTCATTTTGGTTCAAGGTGCTTTGGAGAACATCAGCTCTGTGGAAGCAATTGATGCTGCCAGGAATGGAAAGCCGTCCCCATTGCAATGCCATCTAGAAACCCGAGTCTCACTGCACCACGACCTTGCCGGTCATCTTCGGGTGGACCGAGCAGTAGTAGGAATACGTTCCCGCCTTGGTAAACGTGTAGGAGAACTTTTCATCCGTATCCATCACCTTCGACTTGAACACGCCGTCTGTGCTCACCGTCGTATGCGGAATGTCGTCTTTATTTGTCCAGGTAACTGTCGCTCCGACGGGCACCGTGAGCGTCTGAGGCCCAAAAACGAAATTATCGATTTTTACCTCCGCGTTAGCCGGTGAGGGCTGGTCAGTCGCTGTGACGCTCGGTGATCCCGCTGACAACAGCAGCACTGCAATCATTACTGGTGCCACCAAACCTGCATCCCATACGTTTTTCCTAGTCATTTTTCCATTTCCTTTCTAGATTTGATTTCTTGCTTAATCATCCTTGTTAGGGCCAATTTGTTCAAACCTCATCCTTGGCGCTGTACTCGAGGGGGAGTTACCTACCGCTAGGGCCGCCGCCATTCCCTGAAGCCGAAGACCCCGAATCTCCGAGTGGCGAATCGACGATTGCAAGGCTGCCACCGCTGACCAGATAGTTCACGTCGGTGATACCCAACACCCGCTGCAACTGGTCGGCTGGCACCTTCATGGGTCCGGCCGAAGGAGCTGTTCCCGGCGCAGGTTGAGGGAAAGCCGTCGACATCGCGGTGTGAAACGAAACCTTACCTTCGATCTTCTGCATGATCTGGTGAATATGGCCGTTTAACACAGTTACGGAACCGAAACGCTTGACGTAAGACAAGGCTTGTTCGCTGTCGTCGGTTCCCCAACCCCAATCTGGATAGATGGTCCACAGCGGAATGTGCGCAAAGAGCACAATCGGAGTGCTGGCAGAGCGGCCCTTGAGATCGTCCTCGAGCCACTCCAGCTGTTCGTGACCGAGCGACCCCATGCCTCCAGCTTTCAAATTGGCGACATTCACCAGACCAACGAAATGCACACCTTTGTGATCGAAGCTGGACCAGCCAGCCCCCTTTGTTCCTTTCCCATAGCGCCGGAGATATTGCTCGCCGTTGTCACTTAGCATGTCATGCTCACCCGGCACAAAGTAGATCTGTTTTGCGGACGCTCCTCTCAACAACTGGTCAAGCGTATCGAATTCACTCGGCTTCGAGAGCTGACTCAGATCACCGGTGTGGATGATGAAGTCCGGCGTGTGGGGCATGGCATTGATTTTGTTGATCGCCGTCTGCAGAGTAGCGGTGACGTCCGGATTGGCTGGTTTGTTAAAACCGATGTGACTATCGCTGATCTGGACAAAGCTGAAGTCCCCGCCTTTGCCGGCACCCTTGCCGCTGCCTTTGGCGAATGCGCGAGATACCGGGATGCCGCCGCTCAAGGTCCAGACCAGCCCAGTACCCGCCCATGCCATGCACTTCAAGAAGCCGCGACGGTCGATGCCATCGTTGTTGAGGTCTTGCAATTTCTGATCGATAAGATCTCGCTTCTTGTCCGTCATTTGCCCTCCGTGGTTTGTAGCGTTCTGAAGGTGATAACTGGCACGAGTCGCTTTTATTCCCGGTGAAGTTGAGGTGGCGCTCGGTGCCCCAACCTGGGCAGCTGATCCGGGCGTCTTTCTGGGTCCGTTTACTTCGCTCAGGAAGCCACCCAAGCCAGATCAGCACGCTCGAAGCGCCCGCAAGCACCAGATGCAGCAGCAGGATCCCCTTCAGTTTCTGCCCCTCCCAGCTGGCACGGCCAGGCGAGGATAATGCTCCCACCCGTCAGTATTGCGAACTGGTGTCTCCGCCACCAATAGCCGGGCATCCATCGAGTTCCTTCCAGGACTCCCGGCTCTGCAGAAGTGCATTTGCATCTTTCCGCTCTAGCAGACGCATTCGCTGGATATGGCCATTGCGTGCATTCTGGCCCCGAGCATCGACACAAACGTAAATTCCATGCGCGGTTTGTTCTAAGACCCTGATCGCAATCTGCGATCCTCCATGTGGCGCCTCGACGAGTACTTCCTTTTCGTCCAACTTCCGCGTCACATACCCATAATCTCCAAACGTCTTCTTTCCTTTTTCCGGCTTTGGCCCGATCTCAGGTGGAAACGTTTGTTACATCCAGTTTCTCGACCAGAAACTCGGCCACCTTTTCCTGGGGATAAGCCGCACCATTTCTGGCCAGAGCCAATGGCACGCATGTCAGGACGATTAACCCAGATAACAGTTTCATAACCCTTCCTCCCAATTTCTAGACCAGCTACGCCCGCTGTGTGCAGTCCCGAGAAACCTTGGACACTCATCCGGATCAACTTCTCTGAATTTTCCAAGCATTGCGAGACTTACTATCTGTTTAGTGCTCCAACTCGAAGAGCTGACCGGGAATCTATCCGGGTCCGTTTACACCGCTCAGGAAGCCACCCAGGTGCCCTGTCAGGGCGACAATAAGGATGCCTAAACCTCGGTCGAGAGGCGGTAGTTTGGTAAGGCCTCTGCCCTCCGCCTCGCGCGGAAATGTAACCACCAGACCAGCCAGATCACTACGCTTGAAGCGCTCGCAAGCACCAGATGCAGCAGCAGGATGCCCTTCAGTTTCTGCCCCTCCAACTGGAACTGCCAGGCGAGGATCCCGTGGCGACGACCGGGACAGTCGAAATCGCTGCGAACATCAGGTTGTAGTAGGCTGCGTCCGCCAGTCCCCGGCGCCTCGTCCAGTGGGATATGAGGTCGAAGGTCACTGCCGCAATGAACAGAGCGATTGGAAAATGGATCAACACCACATGTTGTGCGTGCTTAGCCAACAGTGCCGTCCTGAGATCGAAAGGATTTACCATCACCCCTACCCCTTCTAAGATTTGCGCGGAGGTTATGCGGGGGACGATCCCCATCTGCGACCTCAGCCGCTGTATCGATGTCGCTGCAGGTCCCGCAGTATTTTTCTCAATCTCCAAAGGGGAGCGAGGGCTCAGTTTGTTCCGGCTGGCGATCCGCTGGCTCCGAAACCACCCACAATCCGTCGCCATTCAAGACATAAATGAAATTTCGCTCGTCCTGAAGCCACTTGACCACTCCCGAGAACTTTTGCACTACTCGAGGAGCGGCTGGATTCGACAAATCCCAAAGTACAAGGTCATGAGTGGGCGTGCGGCTGTGCATCGGGAGAACCTCGCTTTCGGCAATGATCGCCAAATCACCCGTCAGGTTCATCCTGCTTGACAGGGCTGGATCCGGCCACGGGATTACTCCAACCGCTTTCGGTTGAGCGGGCTTGCTGATATCGATAATCGAGATGCCTTGGTCTTTTGAATGCTCCACATAGAGGTAGTACTTGTCGTTCACCTTTCTCTGCATTGCCATGTCAACAGCCGATAGTCCCGCTAAATGAGATGTGAGCGACCACCTGGCTCCCCGCGCCAGATCCTTTAGGCTTGTGCTCCTTCGCCGATGCACTGCTAGCCGTCACAACCAACAGGATGGTAAGAAGAGTGAATATGCTCGAGCTGAATTCAACAAACTTGCTGGTTCTGATTCTGTTCATCATCCGCCTCCTGCGAAATAAGTCTCACTGGGAATAACGGACTTTCTGATCTTTTATTCGTCTTCGACAAATGCGATTATTGGGCGGCGCAAGAATCGATTACGCTTCAATGCAATATTGCTGGGGACGATAGCTCTCATCGGATAAATCGATGTATTGCTCAGGATCCCTCTGAAGAGTTTGTTCGAAGCGGTCGCTATTATTGTGTGTATTATTCTTACGCCCGTGATTGTTGTGTGGGTACTGATCGGCTTAGCTCATGTCATCGAGAACATGGCTGACCTGCCAATCTGCATGTCCGATTCCTTTGCCAAGTTCTTGATCTCGCTCTCCGTGTAGCGGCTGTGGTTGTCCCCGCCGTCGGAGGTGATCAGCAGTGCTTTCCTCCCATACCTGGCTTGCCTCATCTTGTTGAGGCCGAGATAAATCGCATCCAGCATAGCCGTGCGCCCTTTCGGAACCGTGTACAGTAGCCTCCCCTCGATGTCCTCCACCGACTGTGTAAAATCGGTGACTTCCTCCGGCTTGTCGGCAAATGCGATCATGAAAAACTCGTCCTCTGGGTTCGCCGTCTTGAAGAACTCCAGCACTGCTTCGCGCGCTCGCTCGATCTTGTTTGCCATGCTGCCGCTCACGTCGAAGACGGCACCCAGCGAAACCGGGGCATCCTCACTCGAAAAGTGCTGAATCTGTTGTCTTTCCTTGCCCTCGAAGACCTCGAAATTCTCTTTGTCCAGCCCGGTCACCTGACGGTTCTCCGGATCTACAATGGACACCGGCACCAGCACTAGATTTACGTCCACTTTGATGGGGTTGGTATGCGTTTTCAGGGTCGGATCGTCGACCGGCTGACCACTTTTGGTCTGCGTCTGCTCAACATGCGGAGTCACGTGCACGTCCTCCCCGGAACCTTGCGCGCAGGCAGCTGGCACGAGCCAATAGACTGCGACCAGTACGGCGACTATCCAGGCGCACAACATGGAGGAGCGATCAGTCACTTTCTATTTTCGCCTGGCGTGTGGTCAGAGCCATGGCTTCCGTTTCAGGGATAACCGTCACCTGAACAGTCCTGCTGGACGGGATCCTTTTATCGACCTTCAGTGCACTCATAAAACAGCCCTGGGTGACATCTTCGCTGCGCAGCTCATCCTGCCGCGTGATCCGGCTGGCTGGAAACGCGAGCCAGTGGGCCGGGATCTGACAATCGGCGGTCCGGCTCGGCGACGGCCTTAGGAGTACGGCCGAATATCACGAAGAGCAGGAGTACAAGCGGCAGAAGGACTGCCATTACGAACTTGAGCCATTTGGATCGTTCCACCTTCAAATCCTCACATCTGTATCGAGGCCCGCCCTGAGGTTCCGCACTGGTGCCCGAGAACTCACGCGCTCTGTGTTCTACGCCGCGCACTTGCGACTACATGCAATCTGCCGGGCTCACCAGTGATAACCGGCCAGAAGACACTTTATTCCTCCAGAATTATTGTTTATGTGAAGGAATAAAGGGGCTACACGGTAGTTTTCATCTTGTGTACGTGTCAGGGACGGAGCCTCAATCCGGTTCGTTCGAAGAACTGGCAATGCCGCTCTTCGATCAGCTTTACAACTTCGCACACTGGCTGACACGGAATCGCGAGGAAGCTGAAGACTTGGTTCAGGAAACCTACGCCAAGGCTTTGAAAGGGTTCTCGTCGTTCCGGCTGGGGACCAATTTCCGGGCATGGATG
>Ga0207132_1178_pt2 | contig 12105 bp, 10 predicted proteins | sample Alteio_BWMinHeat_14_FD_153554 | JGI IMG/M metagenome (GOLD analysis project Ga0207132, IMG submission 153554) | Enriched cells from forest soil in Barre Woods Harvard Forest LTER site, Petersham, Massachusetts, United States -... | ecosystem: Environmental > Terrestrial > Soil > Temperate forest >...
GTACCTGCTCATGGAAAAACAGCATAACCGCGGGCAGGATGGAGCTGGGGTCGCATCAGTAAAACTAAATATTGAACCCGGTCATCCGTTTCTTCACCGGATACGCAGTAACAACAATCAGCCCATTGCAGATATATTCTCAAAAATCAATGACGAAGTAAAAGATCTTGAGAAATATCAGCCTGATATTATCAAACATCCCGGACTATTAAAAGGTCATATTTCAGTAATGGGAGAACTCCTCCTTGGGCATCTCAGGTACGGCACCCAGGGGAAAAATAATGTTGAATTCTGTCATCCTTTTATAAAGCGTGATACGATTCCGGCACGGAATCTCGCACTTGCCGGCAATTTCAACCTGGTTAATACAGACGAACTTTTTGCATTAATAAATATTGAGCCCGGGGAATTTCAAAAACAGAGTGATCTCGCAGCTATGATGGAAGTGATTCATCACTTCATAGTTCAGGCAGACGAAGAAATGCCGGTGGACCTGGATATTAAAAGAATATTACAGAGAGCGCTACCACTTTTCGACGGTGGATTTACAGTAGGCGGACTTGTTGGAAACGGAGATGGTTTTGTATTCCGCGATGCTCATGGAATTCGTCCGGCATATTATTTTGCAAATGATGAAATCATTGTTGCTGCCTCGGAACGTTCTGCCATACGCACCGTTTTCAATGTAGGAGAAAATGAAGTGCTGGAGCTCATGCCGGGTAATGCAGTGATTGCAAAATCAGACGGCCGGTTTACTGTGGAGCAAATTATTCCAGCCAAAGAGCGCCGTGCCTGCAGTTTCGAACGGATATATTTTTCCAGGGGAAGTGATGAAAAAATTTATCGTGAACGAATTGCATTGGGATATCATCTGAGCGAACAGATCCTAAATTCTGTAAATCACGATCTGAAAAACAGTATATTTTCTTTCATTCCCAATACCGCAGAAGTAGCTTTTTACGGCATGTGGAAAGGGCTCGATGATTATCTGAAAAAAGTAATGATCGAACGGATTTTATCCTGGGGGAATGATCTGACGGAAGAAAAACTTTCTCAGATGATCAACCGGAAAATCCGGATAGAAAAAATTGCCACCAAGGATGTGAAGATGCGCACTTTCATTACAGCTGATGCCAGCCGCAACGAAATGGTCCAGCATGTATATGATATTACATATGGTACCGTGCAAAAAAATGTGGACACCCTTGTGGTGATTGACGATTCCATTGTTCGGGGAACCACACTGAGAGAAAGCATTGTACGAATGCTTGCGAGGCTCGAACCGAAAAAAATAATAATCGTTTCCTCGGCGCCCCAGATCAGGTATCCGGATTGTTATGGAATTGATATGAGCAAATTGGGTGATTTTATAGCTTTCCGTGCCGCTATAACGCTCATGCATGAACGAAATAAGGAAAAATGCCTTGCAGATATGTATGAGCATTGTAAGGAGCTGGAACGAATGGGCCAGTTACATACCGAGAATATCGTCCGCCAGATATATAAACCCTTTACCACACAGGAAATCTCCGATAAAATTGCAGAACTGATTACACCACCTGATATTCATACTCCCGTCGAGGTAATCTACCAAACCATCGAATCTCTTCATGAAGCCTGCCCTACCAATACGGGCGACTGGTATTTCACAGGTAATTATCCCACACCCGGAGGAAATCGCGTTGTTAACCGGGCCTTTATTAACTACATGGAGGGGAAGAACGTTAGAGGATATTAAGCTTTCAGCTTAATATCCGCCTAAAGCTTAAAGCCGAAAACCAATACAAGCTTAAAGCTCAAAGCTTAAAGCCGAAAACCAATACAAGCTTAAAGCCTAAAACTGATTTAATATTTAATTCAAAATTTTTAAGCAGGCGGAGATCCAAAAGGAAGTTTTAGGCTTTAAGCTTTAGGCTTCTTTTGGTTCACGAATTGATTTAATAAGTCCGATTAACATTGCTTTTATATTATTAATCTTCTAATTCAAAATTTTATACTGATCAGAATTCAGATATGATAAATCCTTTGCAAGTAAACAGCAATACTCTACTTCCAGTATTGAACCTAACGACATATCAAGAAAGTGTGCAAAATCTTTTTCAGAATTTCTGACGCTCCCTTCCACGATATTAAACGGCACTGAATAAACTGCACGTTTCAATTGCCTGGTAAGTTCGTACTGCTCACTAACAGGCAATACTGGAACAATTTTTTGGTAAATGAACATTACCAATTCGTGAGATTTCACCCAAACCTTGTAATTATTATAATTCCTCATAATCTCACAAAAGAATATTCAAAAAATGAATTATCAAAAGTGAAAAGCCTTTATTCTTTAGATGAAATAACCCTTAATAATAAGCTCTAGGCTTGCATTGGTTTTCGGCTTTAAGCTTTAGGCTTTAGGCTTATAAAATAAAAAGGTCCCCACGAATGGGGACCTATAAAATGATTTCGTATGAAATAATATTAGCCTTTGTGTTCGAGCAGGTTAAAGAACTGATCAAGCTGTGGCAGGATCACGATTCTTGTACGACGGTTAGCAGCGCGGCCTTCGTTCGTATCATTCGACATTAAAGGAACAAATTCTCCGCGACCTGCAGCAGTCATTTTTGCCGGAGGAATTCCATAAGTTTTAGCCAGAATGCGCACGACAGAAGTTGCACGTTTGCAGCTAAGATCCCAGTTGTCGACTAAATCAGGATGTCCGCGATAAACTTTATTGTCTGTATTTCCTTCAACCATGAATTCAACATCGGGCTGGTTCTTGAGGATTGCAGCAACCTTGCCAAGTACTTCTTTAGCACCCTTGGTTACTTCATATCTTCCACTCTTGAAAAGCAATTTGTCCGAGATGTCGATAAATACAACCCCTTTATCAACTTTAATATTGATATCGGAATCATTCCCGCTTACAGCGCCTTTAAGGTTCATCACCAGCGCCATATTCAGAGAATCTTTGTGAGCCATAGCTGCCTGCAGATCACGTATGTACGCATCTTTGGCTCCTATGTTCTCTAAAGATTTCTTTATGCTTTCAGCTTGTGAGCTGGAAATAACTGACATGTCTTCCAGTTGCTTCAGAGCCTGTGTATTGTTTTCTCTGAGGAAAGCAATTTGTTTGTTTAGTTCGTCTATTTGTCCCTGTAAGCCTGTGTTTTTAGAAGTAAGGGAGGCAGTCTGATCGTTACAGTTCTTCAACTCACCCTGGAGTTTTGCGTATTCAGCACTTAATGAGTCAAAACGGGCCTGCATTTTGGCCTGCATTTCCTTAAATTTTTTAGTGCTCACGCAGGAGAACATGAACAGTGACGAAACTGCGAAAAGTAGAATGTACCTAAGCTTCATAAGAAATCATTTTAAGATAAGTTAATGAATAATCGAGATGCTATAAAAATATATAAGGCTGATAGCAATTGTTGTACCAATCCAATGCCAGAGCCAGTTTTGTTTAATATAATACAGTTTTGATGAATACGAGATCGGGATGCATAAGGTAGGTTGTACGGCCTGAAAGCAGTTTAGTCTGGCGAAGATATGTGAAAAAATAAATTCCAATGCATTTCTGTCCTGAAAATTATTTGGATCTTCTTTCCCTGATTAATGAAATCCTTAGCTTTAGTTCCCTAATTTATCTGCATGAAATTTTCTTCATACGTATGTCTGCTGACCTGTTGCGTTATTGTATCCTGTAAACTAATGCACCCGAACAGGGCTATACGGGATAACAGAGCCTTTGGGCGGGTTCTGAAAGATTATTATAATGACCGGATGAGATATTTTCCGGTGGAAGCCACCCAAAACGGTGATAACCGTTATAACGATCAGCTACCTATCGATTTTACTGATAGCTACCAGGATACCCTCCGGAATTTCTACGGTATTTATCTTCATAAAATACTTTCTTTTGAACGTGAGAAATTTAATCAGAATGACCAGATCAGCTATGATATCCTTCTGCGTGAACTTAAAATGGACCTGGAGGGAATAGACTTACACCTGGTGATCAATAATGTAACGATGCCTAATCTCCAGTACATGCCCTTTAACCAATTTCAGGGTATTCCCCTTTTTCTTGGACAAATGGGTAGTGGCAGCGGTATTCAGCCTTTTAAAACAATAGCTGATTATGATAACTGGATAAAAAGGGCCGGACAATTTGGTGACTGGACAGATAGTGCCATTGTTTATTTCAGGAAAGGGTTGCAGAACGGGTATATTCTTCCACGTTGTCTGGTAGAGAAAATGACACCTGAAATGCAGAATATGGTGACTCCGGATTCTACTAAAAATATTTTTTATACTCCACTAAGTATGTTTCCTTCTGACATAAACGAAGTGGAAAGAGCAAGGATTACGAAAGATTTCTCACATCTGATAGTGCAGGTAATAATTCCTTCATATAAAAAGATGGCAGATTTTCTCCAAAATGAATACCTGCCCAAAAGCCGTAACAGCATTGGCTTTGATGCATTACCACATGGTACGGAATTATATGAATACCTGATACGCTATTGGACTACTACCGATAAAACTTCCGAAGAAATATATCAGACCGGCCTTTCAGAAGTTAAAAGAATAAGAGATGAAATGGAGGAAATAAAAAACCAAACAGGTTTTAAAGGTGATCTGCCGGCATTTTTTTCTTTTATGAAAAATGATCCACAATTCATGCCTTACAAATCACCACAGGAAGTGCTGGATGCTTTTAAAAAAATTCAGGCAACAATTGATCCCAACCTTAAAAAACTATTCGGTCGAACGCCAAAAATGAAATTTGAAATCCATCAGACAGAAGCCTTTCGTGCTGCCAGCGCCAGTGCGGAATATATTCAGGGAGATCCGGGAGGTTCGAGGCCGGGAATTTTTTATGTGCCCATACTGGATGCCACAAAATTCAATATAACATCGGGTATGGAATCACTTTTTCTTCATGAGGCTATCCCAGGTCATCATTATCAAAATTCTCTCCAGATGGAAGACACGCTTCTTCCTATGTTCCGGAGATTTGCCTGGTATGGTGCTTACGGGGAAGGATGGGCTTTATATTGTGAATCTCTTGGTAAAGAATTAGGCCTTTATACCAACCCGTATCAGCTTATGGGCGCACTTGGAGACGAAATGCACCGTGCTGTAAGGCTGGTGGTTGATGTGGCCATGCATGAGAAAAAAATGACAAGGGAAGAAGCGATAAAATACATGATGGACAATGAAGCCATCAGTGAACAGGGAGCTACGGCTGAAATAGAAAGGTATATTGGAAATCCGGCCCAGGCGCTGAGTTATAAAACCGGTGCTATGGTAATAAGGGAACTAAGAACCCAGTATACAAATGAACTGGGTGACCGATTCGATATTAAAGCATATCACGACGAAGTTTTAAAAGATGGCTGTATGCCGCTGGATGTTTTCGAAAGAAAAATGGATACCTGGGAAATGAATCAGTAGATTTTCAATTTACCTGCCTCATATATGGGAAGAACATTGGCAAGATTTGGTTCCAGGCAATAGCGGATATCTTTTTCCAGACCATAAGACATTAAGCGGTTAAAATGAGAAGCATTATTTCTTTGCATAAAATCAAAAAGATCACCCGATGCTTTATTATACAGGTTTGCAGCAATATGCGATGCATCGCATTCAATATTAAAATGGTCCCTTATTTTTTCTATCACGGCTCCTGCAAATAATGTGTCTTCAATATTAATCCTGTCCTTCCATGCCGCACATGCAAGGATGACATTATTTTTTTGCTGAAGAAGATATTCCGTTACTGCGTCGAGGTTTACAAAGGAGCCTGTTACGATTTCACGCGCTCCTTTATCCAGGGCCATATGAAGCAGTCGTGTACCATTGGTAGTAGTCAGTACCAGAATTTTTCCACTAATAAATGGACGGCTGTATTCAAATGGAGAATTTCCATAACTAAGGCCTTCTGCAATTTTACCATCCCTTTCTCCTGCTGTAACGCAATTGATCTGACGTCCGAGCTCAATACATTTTGCAACGCTGTCAACTGGCACAATATATCTCGCACCATTGAACAATGCAGTAGCTATGGTAGAAGTTGCACGCAATACGTCAATTATCACTACGGTTGCCTGTGATGCATTATATAAATGCAGAAGTGCCGGAGACATTGAAGTGTATAGAAAAGGTTTAGCGTTTGGCATCTGTAAATAAAATTCATTAAAATATAATCACGCCAGCCAGAAAAGTTTCTGCAGATCAGGACAGAAATGGAAGTTTGACAACCCGTGCAAGTAAAAGTTTATCCCTGACTTTAATATAAATTTTTGTGTCGGGGTTAGAAAAAGTATCTCTTATATAACCCAGTCCGATAGCCTTATTTAAAGAGGGCGACTGTGTGCCGGATGTAACCTCCCCGATATGCATTCCCGAGAAATCCTTGATCTCATATCCATGGCGGGGAATCCCTTTGTCAAGCAATTCAAATCCTACCAGTTTTTTTCGAATGCCTTCTTTCTTCTTTATTTCAATTTGTTCGCGCCCTACAAAGGTTTTAGTAAATCTTGTGATCCATCCCAAACCTGCCTCCAGTGGAGAGGTTGAATCATCAATATCATTTCCATATAAACAATAACCCATTTCCAGCCTCAGGGTATCACGTGCAGCCAGACCCGCGGGTTTAAGACCCATCGGCTTACCCGCAGCAAAAATGGCATCCCAGATTTTATTGGCTGAATCATTCTTGTCTTCAAAATAAATTTCAACACCACCCGCGCCTGTATAACCTGTGGCGCTGATAAGAACGTTGTCAATTCCCGCAAATGTTCCTTTTACAAAACTGTAATATTTCAGGTTCATCAGGTCCATGGATGTCAATGGTTGCAACATTTTGGTGGCATTCGGTCCTTGCACAGCAAGCAGGCAGGTTTTAGAAGAAATATCTTCCATCAGTACAGATTCCGTATTAAACCTGCTGATCCATTTCCAGTCTTTTTCAATATTCGCAGCATTTACAACCAGCATGTAAACTTCGTTTTCACGGATGCAGTAAACCAGCAGATCATCTACAATTCCACCCGATTCATTGGGAAGGCAACTATATTGGGCATTTCCGTTTTTTAATTTTGAAGCGTCATTGGAAGTTACCATTTGAATCAGGTTCAGCACCCCGGGACCTTTCAGAATAAATTCACCCATATGGCTCACGTCGAAGATGCCTGCATTATTTCGTACAGCCAGGTGTTCATCGTTAATGCCTGAATAGCTGATCGGCATATTATATCCGGCGAATTCAGCCATTTTAGCACCCAGCTCCAGGTGTTTATGCGTAAAGGGTGTATTTTTCATATCCCGTTTGAAGATTAAGAAACCGAGCGCGAATTTAAAACTTGCCTTTCAGGCAGCCAATAAAATAATGGTCACACCTTCGGCATGACCATTTTCGAATTAAAATATTCAGATCAACTCAGGCTGGTTAAAAGGGCAATCGTTGCTATGGATTCCGGAACTTTATTTTCGCCCGAAGGATCCGTAACATTGGTTGCAGCAGCATTGGCTGTTTTTGGTTTATGATACCTGTATTCTCCTTTGGGATTATCTTTTTTAATTTCTGAACTATCGGAATTTTCTTTGCGTTCGGGTCTTTCTTTCTTCTCAGCTTTTTCAGGGCTTTCGGGCTGTTCATTATTGTAGCCCTCATTTTTCCCGGATCTTTCCAGTCCGTTTACTGTCATAGTATATTCCACTTCAGTATTCCAGGAATTCGTGTAATCATTTTCTGAGTCATCATCAAAATCGATGTTGATCCCGGAATTATTCCAATGCTTGCTGTTTATATTAAACCATTTATAATCGTCCAGATTGCTCTTAAGAAGAATTCTTTTTCCCACCGGAATTTCAATAACCACCATCACCTGCTGATTACGGAATTGTTGTTTTGGTGTTATGGCAAAACCTCTTGAGAGTGAAAGAACGCTGTCATTTTGTACTATAGGAAAATCTATTTGTGAAGCCAGGTCGCGCGCTTCAGCAGAAGTATTACCACGGCTTATTTTTTCGCGGTGTAAATGCCAGGCGCTGTCCTTACTTTTTATAATATCAACTCGTACTGTATTCATCGTCATGCTGTCTTCTGTTAAATTGAAAAAAGGACCTTTATGACGCCAGTTCATCCCCATCCAGTCGGAATCGATAAAAAATGGTTTGGAATCATCCACCTGTACAATCAACTTGCCATTTACAGGTGAAGTGATTTGAACGTCTTCATTTACACCGGATCTTGTGCTGAATTGTCTGATGATCGTCGCAATTAAAAAAATGAAGCTGATCAACCCTATTACCCAAAGACTACCGAAAATATAACCCAGGTATGTACTTCCGCTTCTTGCACCAATTATACGACGTATCAGCCATGTCAGGAGACCTACTACTGGCAGGATCAGGAATAACAGGAGGGTGGACCAAACCAAAATATTCTGCCAGAAGCCATGAATAACATAATCCTTTAACGGGAGAACGATACCTCCTGAAAAAATAACACCAATCAGGGCTGCAACAAGGGCAAATGTTATGACAACAGTTATGAATAAAAAGAAGGCTTTAAAAAGCACGCCTATTGCATGTCCGATTCCCTGGCGAGGTATTTTTACAGAAGATATATCTTTCTTAATTCCCAGGGACCTGTTTTTCATTTCAGTCCCAAACTCTTCTGCTGTTTGTTTCATTTCAGCACCTACATTGGAAGCTTTTTGTTTAAACCCTTCCAGATCGCTCTTGATAGTATTTTTTATAGAAGCCAGGTCGATTTTTTCTCCACGCATTTCAAGTTTTTCTGAGGCTGTGTAGGCTTCCGGCAATACGATCCACAAAATAATATAGGTTATGAATAATGTTCCGCCAAAACCACCTGTAAAGAATACAGGACCATCATAATTAAACCAGAATGCATGACGGAATATGGATGTTATCACACCGACAATCAGCGGTAAACAAAATATTACGCGGGGAATCCAAATTTCAACATTGAAATAAGCAGCCAGTCCGCTGGCAACTCCGGCAATCACTCTGTGATCGGGATCCCTGAAAAGTCTCTTTTTAATTTTTGTAACCATGGACTTAGGCGGAAGTGCAATCCAAAGAATAAAATATAATAGTAATGCAGTTCCGAAACTACCCAGAATGAGTACTGCATAAATAATCCGCACTACAGATGGATCTATTCTCAGGTAAACAGCAAGTCCTCCGCAAACACCTCCGAGCATTTTATCGTTTTCAGAACGATACAGGCGCCGGGGTTCATCGTCAGTAGCTTCTTCTGCATATGCTGAAGATGTTTTACTGCCTCCGTTACCATTTGTGCCGGTATTTACTTCGTCCTGATCAAAATCTTCCGGACGACCCATGCTGGTGATGATTTCATTCACATCTGCATCCGTGATGCAAACGGCGCCTTTCTTAAGCCTGTCGGAAAAAAGTTCAGCAAAACGATTTTCGATATCATTTACGATTTCATCGCCGCCTTCTTCATTCGCAAAATGTTTTTTCAAACTCTCAACGTATTTGCGCAAAATATCATACGCTGTTTCTTCAATCGGTATAACCCGGCTGTGAAAGTTTATGTTGATGATCTTTTTCATTGTATGCTAATTTGGAGATTGTTAAGGTTTGATTTCTTGGTTTTCGGATATTCTTTCACTTTTATTTGCCAGTGCATCCACTGCGTCGGCCAGCTCTTTCCAGGTTGTTTCGAGTTCCCGGTAAAATGCCAGTCCCTTTTCTGTAAGGGAAAAATATTTACGTGGGGGTCCTGAATTGCTTTCCACCCAGCGATAAGTGAGCATATCCGCATTTTTCAATCTGGTAAGTAAAGGGTATAGGGTTCCTTCCAGAATATTCAGATTCGCCGCTTTCATCTCTTCAACGATATCTGAAGGGTAAGCTTCCCCACGACGGATTATGGAAAGAATACAGAATTCCAGAATACCCTTCCGCATCTGGCTCTGTGTATTTTCAATGTTCATGATCTAGGCTTTTATAATGAATGATTTCCGCTTGCGATACAAATATATGGATAAATTTAGTACTATGCAAAACAAAGTACCATAGCAGAGTCAATACTTTTTATAGTAGCTTAGATAATCTATTGAACCTTAATGATTTAATAAGAATAAAATATTTTGAAAAAACTTATTTTATAGGCGCAAAATCGATTTTTCAATTCGTATCCTGATAATTCCTGAAATCAGTCAGGGTCAAAGTGTACTGCCAAAAAAGACCGGGCACTGCTTTTGACCAAGGGATTTTAAGACCTTCTGGAATAGCTTTAGAACAGTCTTAGAATAGCTTTGTAATAGTCTCACAGAACTCAAGGGGGGTTTTATGGCATATGGTTAATGGTTTATAGATTCCCATCTACCTTCAACCAATTAAAATTCTGCATTCTTCGGAGTTCTCGGAAAAGGAATCACATCCCGTATATTGGTCATACCTGTCACAAACTGAACCATTCGCTCAAACCCGAGACCGAAGCCTGCGTGAGGAACAGTTCCAAAACGGCGTGTATCAAGATACCACCACATTTGTTCAATGGGGATATGCATTTCAATCATTCTTTTTTCCAGCATATCGAGCCTTTCTTCTCTTTGTGACCCACCCACAATCTCTCCGATACCCGGTGCCAGAATATCCATGGCTGCAACAGTTTTACCATCATCATTCTGCCGCATATAAAATGCTTTTATTTCTTTTGGATAGTCGGATACGATCACCGGTTTTTTAAAATGTTTTTCTACGAGCCAGCGTTCGTGTTCACTCTGAAGATCTGTTCCCCAGGAGAGTTCATATTTGAATTTTTTCTTTTTATAAGCTGGTGATTGCAGTAAGATCTCAATGGCCTGGGTATATGTGATCCGTTCGAAATCCTGGCTCACAACAGATTCCAGCTTTTCAATCAATCCGGTTTCACTTCGCTCCGCCTGAGGTTTTTGTTTCTCTTCTTCAGCAAGTCTCGTGTCCAGGAATTCGAGATCAGCACGGTTATTTTTCAACACATAAGCTATCAGATAACGCACAAAGGATTCAGCAAGGTCCATATTATCTTCAAGGTCATTGAAAGCCACTTCGGGTTCAATCATCCAGAACTCGGCAAGATGCCTGGTTGTATTCGAGTTCTCTGCCCGGAAAGTAGGACCAAACGTATATACATCAGAAAATCCCATAGCAGCGAGTTCTCCTTCAAGCTGCCCGCTTACTGTGAGATTGGTAGCACGGCCGAAAAAATCTTCTTTAAAGTCCACTTCTCCCAAATCATTTCTTGGAGTATTATCGAAGGGCAGCGTAGTTACCTTGAACATTTCTCCGGCGCCTTCTGCATCAGAGGCAGTTATGATAGGTGTATGCAGGTATACGAACCCCCGCTCATTAAAAAACTGGTGAACAGCAAATGCCAGTGCATGCCTTACCCTGAAAACAGATCCAAATGTGTTTGTCCTAAACCTCAGATGAGCAATCTCTCTTAGAAATTCAAGGCTGTGTTTTTTAGGCTGAAGCGGAAATTTCTCAGGATCACTAAGTCCCAGGATCTCCAGTTTCATAGCTTTTAGCTCAACCTGCTGACCCTTTCCGGGAGAAGCCACCAATTGTCCCGTTACCCGAACCGAAGCTCCGGTAGTTATTTTCTTAACCTGATTTTCATCAAATGACCCTAATTCGAGGACTATCTGCAGGTTTTCATTGGAAGATCCATCATTTAAGGCAATAAACTGGTTATTCCTCAGTGTTCTCACCCATCCCATCACAGTTATTTCCTCTTTTCCCGGCAACATTCCCAGGACATCTTTGATTTTGACACGTTTGTTGAACATTTGATATATCAGGTTAAGAAAATAACTACCGGAGCTTCGGTTCGGGTAACGGGACAATTGGTGGCTTTTTTTTTGACTCGTTTGTTGAACTTTTGATATATCAGGCTTTTGGTTGAATAAAGAGGGCAAAGATAATCCTTGAAATATTTTTTTAAATTTTCCGTTTTTATATTATCATTGCAGCGGAATCAGGCTGATTTGTTCTTATCCTTTGCTCGCAAACGTCAGTTTTAGTCATTCCGCTCGTCCTTAATCTAAATACATTCACAAATCC
>Ga0207132_1191_pt1 | contig 11964 bp, 9 predicted proteins | sample Alteio_BWMinHeat_14_FD_153554 | JGI IMG/M metagenome (GOLD analysis project Ga0207132, IMG submission 153554) | Enriched cells from forest soil in Barre Woods Harvard Forest LTER site, Petersham, Massachusetts, United States -... | ecosystem: Environmental > Terrestrial > Soil > Temperate forest >...
CTTCAAACTGCAACTCACCAACACAACCGATAATCTTTTTATTTCCTCCAAACTGAGTGAATAATTGCGCCACGCCTTCATCCGTCAATTGTAATAATCCCTTTTCCAGTTGTTTGGTCTTCATGGGATCTTTATTCTGGACTTCTTTGAATATTTCAGGTGAAAAAGAAGGTATCCCTGTGAAATAAAAATTGGCTCCCTCGGTGAGTGTATCACCGATTTTGAAATTCCCGGTATCGAAGAGGCCGACTACATCGCCCGGATATGCTTCATCAATAACATCTTTATCGCGTGCCAGAAAACTATATGGATTGCTGAAACGTACGTCTTTATTTAATCGGACATGATGGAAATATTTATTTCTTTCAAATTTTCCGCTGCATGCCCGGATGAATGCAATCCGGTCACGATGCCTGGGATCGAGATTTGCATGGATCTTGAAAACAAAACCACTGAATTTTTCGTCCTCAGGACAAACTGCACCATCAGTGGTAGACCTGCATTGCGGTACAGGAGCGATTCTGATAAAACTATCCAGCATTTCACGGACACCGAAATTATTAATAGCTGATCCAAAAAATACAGGTGCGATTTTTCCGCCGAGGTATTCGTCAACAACAAGTGGTCCGTAAACACCATCCACCAGCTCCACATCTTCGCGTAATATGGAGGCATCTTTTTCACCGAGTTTTTCGTCCAGCAGTGATGTACCAAGATCCTGGATCTGCACTACATCCTCATCTGACGCTTTTGTATTCGCAGTGAACAGAATCAGATTTTTATCGTGCAGGTTATAAACACCTTTAAAATCTTTACCATTATTAATGGGCCATGTAAGTGGATGTAATTTGATGTGCAGCTCATTCTCAATTTCTTCCATCAGTTCAAACCTGTTCTTGCCATCGCGATCCATCTTATTCACAAAAACAATGATCGGCGTATCGCGCATTCGGCAGACTTCCGTCAGTTTTCGGGTTTGTTCTTCAACTCCGTTAACGCTGTCTATTACAAGAATAACACTATCCACAGCTGTTAATGTTCTGTAAGTATCTTCTGCAAAGTCTTTGTGTCCTGGTGTATCCAGCAGGTTAATGAGTTTATCCTTATACTGAAAACTCATTACGGAAGTGGCAACAGAAATGCCGCGCTGACGTTCTATTTCCATGAAATCACTGGTAGCATATTTTCTGATCTTATTGCTTTTGACGGCACCAGCTGTTTGAATAGCACCACCAAACAAAAGGAATTTTTCTGTTAGGGTCGTTTTTCCGGCATCCGGATGGGAAATAATGGCGAATGTTCTTCTTTTCTCGATTTCTGATTTATAACTCATACAATGGGCCGGGTAAGTTTTCTCCGGAAGCGCGCAAAATTAAGAAGTTCCTGTTGATGCGAAACATCTTTCTAAAGATTGGATAATCTGCTGTTATAACCCTTTTCGAGAATGTTCAACGGCAGAATCAATTCCCATTGATTTGGTCCCCTTCCTTCATAGTCAGCATCCAGCAGCCGGCTATAACGGATTCCAAAACTCAAAGGGAGCTGGTTCCACCATTGTGTGTCCAGATATATTTCAAGACCAAAAGAACGGTATTGTGATTGTACGCCAGGACCATTCGTAGCAAAATAAGGTACTCCGGTATAATCGTAATATGCATTGGCGCGTATTCTAAAAAAGTAAATAAGGTTTGCAAACCCCCAGTCAGGATATACAAGAGGAAGATTATAGTTGAACCCAATCGTATACATCTGATAGAAGTTTTCTCCGGAATAACCCCTTGCGAATGGAAAGTTGTTGGTAAACCTGACCTGGTTTAATGAATCACGCTGCTGTACCGAAGTATTTATTACTATACTATTGGTGGCAGTCAGTCCCGGGAAATAAAAATTGGCAGACGCCAGAACCTGGTTCCCGGAAATATTCGTTATAGCCCGGTCATACTGCAACAATAAGGTTTGGGCAAATGACGGATTGATTTGAAGCCTGCCCGTCTGAAGCTGATGTGTAAATAATAATTGCGGATCCAGACTGAAATAGGAAGTGTTTTTAATACTGTCCTTAAACAGTCCCTGAAAGTATTGCTGGTGCCAGGTAATATTGCTTCCCCCTTCCAGGCTCGTAAGCCACCTTCCCCTGCTTAAATTCAGTGGAATGGAAAATCCTGCATAACTAAGCAATTCATTCCAGTATATTTTCTGGTTGCCATAATAACTGTTCCGGTCGATAATATATTCTGTACCGATGTTAAGAAAAGGAAATAATCCTCCATAGGTAAAATCCATTCCTGCATTCTTCGATTGTTCATTGCGATTATAGCCTACAAATATTTCCGATTGAAATGTATTCAATACATTCTCTCCTAAAAGAGACAACGTATAATTAGGGTCATTAACATAGGGCCTCCAGCTGTAGAAATTAAAAAAATGCGTGAACGAATTATACGATTTCACAGGAAACGCCGAATCAGGAATAGGATGAGGTATCTGGAAAACAGGATTATTCAGCGCATATACTCTGTGTTTTTCTGATGTATCCAGCTTAGGAAAAATTTCTGGTACGGTGTTGAATGCTTTTTCTGCATTGGCAGTTTGAACATGGTAACCGGCACTCGTAAAACTATTCCAGGTTAATTTCCCAAAGCCACCCGAAAGCTGATAGTTTCCGGCACTTGCTTCATCATTCATCTGGTAAATCTGTCCGTCATGCCAGCAGAAACCCTGGTCATGTTCATTGAAAGTCCGTGTAAAATAAATCCGGTTATTTTCTACAGAAATAAACCCGAGTGGTTCCATTGACCAGTCAACAAGTAATTGCTGATTACCCGAAAGAATATCAACCTGCATAAGGCCCATCTGTCCTTTTTTATTTCTTACAGCTGTTACCAACTTTCCTTCAGAAAAAAATTTAGGATAGGTATAAATCAGCATGTCGGGATTTGAAATTTGTCTTAGAATTTTACCAGATTGAATATCCAGGATATCAAGAGAACTTTTTCCTGTCGTCGCCATGTTTACTGCAACCAAAGATTTTCCATCGGGAGAAATATCCGGAGAAAAATATTTTGTCTTTCCAAGGAGCCGGGTATCTTTTTTTGTATCCAGATCAATAATACGAAGTACTGAATAATCGCGCCATCCCCAGCGGAGATCCGGTTCATAAGCTGTGTAAACAATTTTACGGTTTCTGTAAGTAAAGGTCTGATCCAATACGACTGCCTGGAATTTTATCCGGGTAAGTTTTTCAGTGCCGGTATGTTGTAAAACAAATTCGGAAGGGAGACGGTAACTGCTATTCAGGAATACCAGGTGGTTACTGTCGGTGAATTGCGGAAATAATTCGTCTGCGACAAAATGAGGCATTTTTTTACCGTAGTTCGCAGGTTCGCTGGTAAATGCTGATTCAGGCAGCTGATCCCGAAAATAGTTCAGGGCTTTTACTCTGAAAGTATCAAAGTTTAATCCTGCATTTCTTTTAATAGAATTTTGAAGCGGATAGAATAAACCTTTGAATGCAGCAGCTTCCCTGGCAGTTTTATCCCAGAAATAAGGTCCATACTGTTCCCTTCCATAGGCCACCATCATATATCCTAACGGGTACCAATTGGGCGTATAATCCCGATATGATCCGTTGCGAAGTTTCATCCAGGAATAATTCTTATCTGAAACCCAGAGACTTTCAAATCCTGCTAGGAAAAGAGGAAGTCGTCCCCTGCCCTGCTGACTGACCAGGGTTTCCTGGAAAACAGCATCTCCTTCAAAAAACCAGTTAGGAACTGAAAGACTATTGGCAAATGCAAGACCGTCCTGACCAAACAGGATATAAAAAGCTTTGGAAAGACCTACACGAAAATTATTGTATTGCTGCACATGACGGTATTCATGAATGGCAAGGGTCTGATACCAGGGCAGACTTCCAAGATCAAAACTATTTTGCTCAGGAGTAAGCTGGAATTCACTTCTGAATGGAGCAAGCTGCACATATCCATTGGGGATGGTTGTCAGATCATGAAAAACAATATCGATTGGTTTTTGCTGGTCACCAATGGTTGACAAAGTGGTTTTACTCAGGGCTGTAACCAGGAATGCCACTTCACGCGCTTCGCTATCCAGTCCCGGCGGATAAATGATATTTGCCGGAACTGAATGAACTACTTTCCACTTTACTGATGGAGGTGTCCCACCAAATACCTGGGCACTTGCATGGTCAAAATTGCAGATCATCAATAAGCAAAAAAGGTATTTGATCCTGTTCATCAATAATTTGATCTGGAACAAAAATTGAAATTAGGCTAAGGTGTTCATAGAAAAAACAATCATAATTCCTATATCTTCGAATTAACAAATGAAAGTAAAGCCTCATTTATTTTCCCTTTCAAACAATCTGGATTCAATTCTGGCCGCCCTGATCGGCTTTTTCCTGATTCAGGTATTTTCCAGATACAGCGGAATCGGGATTTCTCCTGATTCAGTAACCTATCTGAGCGCTGCCAGGCACCTGGTTCATGGCAAAGGATTCATTTCATTTGACGACATGCCGGTTGTAGACTTTCCATTTGCTTATCCTTTTTTTTTAACAATCATTTCTTTTTTTACCAGGATGGACCCCCTTCAATTTGGTCCTTTACTGAATGGCTTCCTGTTTGGAATATTGCTGTATGTAAGTGGCGGAATTATGAATGGATTCAACAAACCTTCCGTATGGTACAAACGTATTTTGCTTGTTTGTATTCTATTTAGCCCTGCGATGCAGGAAGTCTATTCTTATCTATGGTCGGAAACCATTTTTCTTATCCTGATCCTTTTTTTCATTGTTAGTATTTCAAATTATTTAAGACAACATACCAAAGGCTGGCTCCTGATTTCAATCCTGATTTGTTCTTTGGCCTGCTTAACTCGTTATGCTGGTGTCTTTTTGATTATAACCGGCTTATGTCTTATATTTTTTAGCGGAGCTTTTACCTGGCGTAAAAGAATTCTCGATTGCCTGCTGTTTGGAAGCATCTCTTTCTCTTTGCTGCTGATTAATATTATACGTAACCTCAAAGACACCGGACTCGCTATGGGCCCGCGACCCAGGAATGATGAAGGAATCCTGAAAATCATGGAATATTTCGGTGGCGTTCTGTGTGACTGGCTTCTGCTTGACAGAAAGCCTCTGTTAGCCATAACACTGACATTTGTATTGTTAATACTATTTGCTGTCACCATTATGTTTAATAAAAACAGTAAAAAATCAAAGTATGGCTTTGAATATGCAGTGGCTGTTACCGGATTGATCTATTGTATTTTCATGATTATTACTTCAAGCTATACACGGTACGAGCAATTTACAAACCGGTTATTGTCACCCATTTTTATTCCTCTCTTGTGGAGCTTTAGTTGTTGGATCCCCGGGTTTATTAATAAAAAGCCGGTCCGCTTGAAATGGGTATTTGGTATTCTATTATTTTTGATTGTGGTTTGGTTTGTGAATGTGCAGGTACGTGCAGATTATGAATATTATGATGGCGTGAAGGATGCAGGAATTCCAGGTTACCGGGAAGACCCCTTTGTTCAGTCTGAAATAGTTCAGTTTCTTGAAAAAAATAAAAATATTTTTGACCCGCGGATACCGATCTATTCAAATGCCGGTGAAGCAGTATATTTTGTAACTGGTATGGCTGCGCGACAATTACCATTTCTGGATTTCCCTGCACAGGTTCAGCATTATTATGCCGGTAATAATAATTATCTCGTTTGGTTTAATGACCTTGATAATCCTTCCATGCCCGATCTGAAATCCATACTGCAACACAAGAACATGGTACTGGTAAAGGAATTCCACGATGGCGGAGTATATGTTACTAAATAGATATGGGTTATGAGATATGAGATTTGAACTATGGGATATGAGATATTGATTATTAAATTTAATAAGAACTCATATCTAATATCTCGTATCACATAACCCATATCCCATATCCCATATCCCATATCCCATATCTCATAAAGGTCGTATCCAAATATTCCTGTAACTAATCGGTTCGCTGGCATCTCCGTGTGCCTGAAGTTTAATGGGCGAGGCGCCGTGTTTCTTGTAATATGGTTTACCTATATATTGGGTAACACCTATCAGGACATAATTATTTTGTACCAGCACTCCATTTAAAAAAACAGTTACACGTGCGGGTGAGTCAAGGCTACCGTCATCTTTGAAACGGGGGGCAGTCCACACTACTTCATAGTTCTGCCATTCACCTGGCTTGCGGGAAGGGTTTGCCAAAGGAACACTTTGTTTATATATACTACCTACCTGACCGTTAACATAAGTCGTATTATTGTAATTATCCAGCACCTGTAATTCATAGCCAACATCCCCTCCATTATCGGCAATATCTGCAAGAAAAACTCCACTGTTTCCTCTTGCCTGACCGGAGCCGGTAATATTTTCCGGGATTCTGAATTCAACATGGAGTTGAAAATCCAGGAATCTTTGACGGGTAAGGATTCCACCTGCCTTTTTTTCAACCGTCATAATGCCATCATGTACTTTCCAGCCCGCTGCTTTGGTTGAATCCATGCCTTCTGCTCTCCACAAATCGAGGTTTTTTCCGTCAAACAGAACGATGGCATCGGAGGGTGGTTCAGCGTCTGTTTTACCTGGCGTCACTATTTTGGGAACAGGAGTATAAAATTCAGTGTCTTCGGGTTTTTGTGCCTGAACGAAATTTAAAGCAAAGCAAAATGAAATAAGCAGAATGAAGAATTTTTTACCTGATGGCATTACATGTGCTTGCATATTCAAACTTTTATTTAAAATGAAGGTAACAAAAAAACCATCATTGTTCGATGGTCACATCATGTGCATATTGCTTCCGGAGAGAATCTTTTATCTGAATGGTATCTTTCGCAAGTGCAGGAAATTGAAAATAAACTTTGAAGAAAGTGGAATCCTTCTGATATAGATGAGCTTTCAGATCAAAGCCCACCAGTTGCTTGTAACGCTTGAGGGCGTGGAATTTATTGTAGGTTGAGAGAATGACGAACTTATAAGTTGACGGTTGATCCCGCCCTGCAGGAACGTTTGACTGATGTATAGAATTTTTTGCTGAATCACGACGCGCTGCCGAGTCAGCTATCAATGAATCATTTGCGGTTGGCTGCTGCGTCTGGGCAACCGAATTTGTATCCTGATTATTCCCTGATGCTCCGGAATAATTTTTCTTATACATCATCCATCCTCCCAATCCGACAATTACGAGGGCAGCTAAAAGAGCTACCACTTTCAACATATTTCTATTCTGAATGGACGGGGATGTATTTATTTGTTTTTTCTCGGATGCATAAAGCTTTTTCTTTCCATGATCGGGACCGGGTGTATTTTCTTTTAAAACGGTGTATTCTCCCGGCGTAAAATCAAACTTGCCCGTTTTGTTTTTGGTGATGGTCCCGATTCCTTCGAGGTGAAATGGTTTTCCGATATTCAGCATTTCAGTTCCGAGATTAAGATAGGAATCCAGATCTGAAATAGCGAGAGGTTTTATCTTGCCCGTGTTTTCACAAATAAAACTAATAAGCTCTTTGTCAGCCGCTGCTATATTTGCATTTTGAAACTGAACGGCGTTTGGCATGGAAAGCAGCGTGCGATCATTTTCTTCCGGAAGCACTACTGATTTATCCAGCGTAAAGATGCCAAGACCAGGAAGGGCCATCTTTCGGTTCTTATAAAGATATTCTACCAGTAAGAGTGGGATCTTCAAAGCCAATGGATTTACTTTTAAAAGTAATTAACGAACGCAAATACAGTTAAATAATTATCTGAAAATTAAAATAAAATATTGAAAACTAACCATATACCAGTGGAAACCTCAATTTTTGTTCCATATTTCTTCCTTGAATCCCCGTTTAAACCGGAATCGTATGCTGACTGAGGAAGAAGAAGCCTTTTTAGTTTATTGGAAAACAAACCGTGATAAACAAAGGAAAACCTTCCGTCAATTTCTATTAGGAATTCCACTGGCACTCTTATTTGTAGTACCAATTGCGCTTAATTTCTTCTCGGGATGGTACAAAAGGGCAAAAATGATAAGCAACACGAGTGATTTTAATCCCGGAGTTCTCCTCCTGGCTCTCGTTCTGATCATTGTTTTCATTGCTATTTTCTCAAGAAAATTCAAATGGGATCAGTATGAACAACGCTATATTGAGCTTATTGCCAAAAAAAAAAGACAGGAGGAAGGCAAAAAAAAATGACCGGTGCAGCATTTCATCTTTCACCGATGTCTATATGTTCGAGGCCGATATTTTTATTCCAAGTGCCGTAACCATACACTACCTGCTAAACCGACCCTGGACACCCGTTCAGGGTTTTTTTATTGTAATTTTGCCCAAATACATTGCTTGCCTTACGAACCCATTTCGGTTTTCGACATTTTCAAGATAGGTGTAGGTCCTTCAAGCTCACATACTTTAGGTCCCTGGCGCGCAGGTCAGGCTTTTATTAAGTCGCTGCAGGACAAAGCCCTGTTGTCAGACCTGTCTCATCTCCAGGTTCTCCTTTATGGATCCCTGGCAAAAACAGGAAAGGGACATGGAACCGATATTGCCATCCAGCTGGGGCTTGCAGGTTATGATCCGGTGGAAATTGATACTTCGGTCATTCCATCAGTTATTGAAACGATCAGGGAGAAAAAATCCCTTGCACCTGCACTTTCCATCCGGTTTGATCCTTTAGAAGATATCATATTTCTGATGAATGAATCCCTTCCCCATCATCCCAATGCGCTCAGCTTTCTTGCGGATTTTAATGGGCATAGTCCTGTCGCTGAGACTTACTATTCAATCGGAGGAGGTTTTATCGAAAAAGAAGCAGGTTCCAATTCAGAAAAGAAAATGGTGCAACTGCCTTTTCCAATAGATACAGCAGAAAACCTGCTACACTGGTGCAGGAAAACAGGATTCTCCATACATGAGGTTGTGATGGAAAACGAACTGGTATGGCGGGAGGAATCTGAAATAAAAAAACAACTGGGCAGGATTTGGAAAGTAATGAGGGATTGCATGTATAAAGGCTGTCATACCGAGGGTGTTTTACCAGGAGGACTTCAGGTGAACAGACGGGCTGCGGCACTAAATAAGAAACTACTTAAAGGGAGAATTTACAGTGATTATTCAGGCTGGGTAAGGGCTATAAAACAGGGCGGAAAAGATTTTCAATATATACTGGACTGGGTAAGTTGCTTCGCACTGGCGGTAAACGAAGAAAATGCTTCATTTGGGAAGGTTGTAACTGCACCAACCAATGGCGCGGCTGGTGTTATTCCGGCCGTGCTCCAATATTTTATTTGTTTTACGGATGAATTCCAGGAAGAAAAAATCCTTTCCTTTTTATTAACGGCTTCCGAAATCGGAAGCATATTTAAAAAAGGGGCAACATTATCAGCCGCTATGGGAGGATGCCAGGCAGAAATTGGCGTTTCCTCAGCCATGGCAGCTGCTTCTTTGACGGAAAGTATGGGTGGAACCCAACGGCAGGCCCTCATGGCAGCCGAGATCGCCATGGAGCATCACCTGGGTTTAACCTGCGATCCCATCGGAGGATTGGTTCAGGTACCCTGTATAGAACGAAATACGATGGGCGCAATAAAAGCTATCACTGCCTCACAACTGGCATTGCAAAGCATGCCCGATTTTGCGAAAGTTTCCCTTGATGCCGTTATCCGAACCATGTGGGATACAGCCCTGGATATGAATAGCAAGTACAAAGAAACCTCCGACGGTGGCCTGGCTGTGCATATTCCGCTCAGTTTGCCGGAATGCTGATCTTAAGCCGAAAGCTTAAAGCCTAAAACATTTTGGTTTATGGATTATGGTTAATGGTCTATGGAATAATTTAAAGTCAGAACCATAAACCATATACCATCAACCATCAACCAATGTCGCTTCCCCCGACAACAACCTGACAGATTCCTCATCCAAATTAATATCGACTGACTTCAGCAAATCCTTTAACTGATCTTCTTTCGTTGCACTTGCAATAGGCGCTACAACAGCAGGACGGGACATCAGCCAGGCAAGTGCAATGGTTGCGGGAGAAGACTTATACTTTTCAGAAACTTCATCCAGCGCTGTTAGTATTTTCTTTCCTTTCGAATCCAGGTATTTTTTTATTCCCTGTCCCCGGACACTTTTATTGAGATCCTGCTCTGAACGGTACTTACCTGTTAAAAATCCGCTGGCTAGGGCATAGTAAGAAATAATACCAATCCCTTCCTTTACGCAAAGTGGTTGGAGATCTTTTTCAATACTTCGATCATATAAATTATATGGCGGCTGCAGGGTTTCATAACGGGCATAGTTATTCGCTTTGCTGACTTCCAAAGAAAGTGTAAGCCTGTCGGCTGTAAAATTGGAAGCACCAATAGCTCTTACCTTTCCTTCTTTAATCAGGTCCGTGAAAGTGCTCAATGTTTCCTCCATAGGGGTATGCGGATCGTCATCGTGCGTTTGATACAGATCAATATAATCTGTCTGAAGTCTTTTTAATGAATCTTCAACAGCCTGGCGTATATACTTTCCTGAAAGCCCCAACTTGCCCGGACCCATCGGCTTGCCTACTTTGGTGGCAATCACTACATCCTTTCTGTTATTTCTCCTGCTTAGCCACTGACCAATGATTGTTTCTGATTCTCCTCCTTTATTACCCGGTACCCAGGTTGAATAAACATCTGCCGTATCAATTAAATTAAAGCCCGAACGGGTAAATTCATCCAATAACTTGAAGGCCATGGATTCGATTACTGTCCATCCAAAAACATTGCCTCCAAATGCAAAGGGTGCGACCTGGATCCCGGACCTGCCCAAATACCTGTTTTCCATATACTGTTTTTTATATTTACAATTCCGGGGTTGAAATGTTATAAACCCGGCATAATATTTTAAAACTAACTCAAAATGGAAGCAAATACGCAGGGCTTTGAAGTTCGTGAAGTATCAGAAGAAGATTTATGGCAGGTTCGGGATCTGGCTTTTCAGATATTTCCGCTGACTTACCAGGATATCGTTGAGCCAGGGCAGATCGATTATATGATGGATCTTATTTATAGTCCCGAAGCCCTGGTAGCACAATGGGATTCAGGACAAAATTTTCTGATTGTTTATTCTGAAGAAATACCCGTGGGTTTTGCCTCCTACACCAGACTAAATGAAGAGGGCGATTTCAAGTTGAATAAGATATACCTTGAAAATAGTTTACAGGGAAAAGGTCTGGGAAAATGGTTATTGAATGATGTGATTTCCCGTGTGAAATCTGTCGGAGGAAGAGCAATCCTGTTAAATGTCAACCGCCACAATAAAGCAAGGGCCTTTTATGAAAAAATGGGATTTTCACTTCTGAAAGAAGATCTGATCGATATCGGTGGCGGATATTTTATGGATGATTACGTGATGGGACTAAGCCTAACGCCCAAAGCTTAAAGCCTAAAACTAAAAACAAGTGTGGAAGCATGGTAGTATGATGTCGTGCAAATTTTTCCGCTCATTTAATTAATAAGATTATTTGTATTACCAGAAATGCACCATTTAAATAAAAAAGAAAACGTGGAATTCCTGGTAATGGTTTTTTAAAAACCCGGATGATTAGCATCCAGATATTTACTACAATATTCAGTACGATAGAAAGTAAAAATCCCATCACAATAATCAATGATGCGAGTCCGGGATTAACAGGATGAGAATACCATAACAGGAAGATCGCTAACAGAAAACATACATTGCAAATAAAAGCCGCGCGATTGAGCATTCTTAAGAAAGCCATAAGTCAAAAATCTAAATTTCTGCATAAAATAGCATTATTTTGCCTGATTAACCAGTTTCATTAGTATGAATTCATCGCTTCTTAAGAAAGCCGTACCGCATCTTATCGCTATTGCCGTATTTCTGGTTGTTTCAATTGTTTATAATAAGACTGCCCTGGAAGGAAAAGTA
>Ga0207132_1193_pt1 | contig 11869 bp, 9 predicted proteins | sample Alteio_BWMinHeat_14_FD_153554 | JGI IMG/M metagenome (GOLD analysis project Ga0207132, IMG submission 153554) | Enriched cells from forest soil in Barre Woods Harvard Forest LTER site, Petersham, Massachusetts, United States -... | ecosystem: Environmental > Terrestrial > Soil > Temperate forest >...
TCAAATCACCGATGTAAATCTGAAGGAGGATTTGCAATACTCAGTGGCAAGTGATCATACTCTTAAATTCGGCGTCAATATTTTACACCACAGCATTGAACCCGGAGATCTTACAACCAATTCAGCCTCCAGCTTTAACAGCAAGCATGTTGAAGAAAGATTCGGCTACGAAAATGCCGCCTATATAAGTGATGAATGGCGCGTAAATAACAAGCTAACGCTCCTTTACGGCTTAAGGTTCAGCAGCCTGTTCTTGCTGGGCCCCGGCACCTTTAAAACGTATGATGCAGCAGGCAATACCCTCACAGCTACAACATATGCTTCCGGGGCGGTAGTGAAGGACTACTTTAACATCGAGCCCCGGCTCTCGGCGAGTTATTTGTTAAACGACGAAAGCTCGATAAAGGCTTCCTATAACCGCAACACTCAAAATATCCACCTGCTGAACAATTCGAGCAGCGCCAGCCCTACTGACCTCTATGTGATGAGCAGTAACAATATTAAACCCGAAATAGCCGACCAGGTGTCGACAGGCTACTACCGGAATTTCAAGGACAATACTTACGAGTTTTCGGCGGAGATATATTATAAATGGCTGCAAAATCAAATAGATTATAAGGATGGCGCACAACTCATCGTTAATCCCGACGTTGAATCGCTGCTAACCTACGGTTCCGGACGAGCCTATGGCGTGGAGTTGTTTTTGAAGAAGAAATATGGCCGTTTTAACGGCTGGATCGGATACACCCTTTCGCGGACCGAATTAAAATTTCCGGCCATAAATGATGACCGGTATTACCCGGCCAAACAAGATCGTACACATGATCTTTCGATAGTAGGCATCTATCAATTGAACAAGCGGTGGTCATTCTCGGCTGATTTTATTTACGGAACCGGCAATGCTGTTACCTTTCCAACCGGCAAATATGAGATCGGAGGGTTAACAACATTTTCTTATTCCGGGCGTAACCAATATCGGCTGCCGTCTGACAACCGGCTGGATATCGGAGCCACCCTAGAGGGTAGGGAACATAAAAAATATCACTCCAGCTGGACCTTTGGTATCTACAATGTTTACGCACACAGAGAACCCTACCTGGTCTCATTCCGCGATAGCAAAACGGTACCAAATACGACCGAGGCGGTAGAAACCAGTATTTTTGCCACACGGATACCGTCAATTACCTGGAATTTTAAATTTTAAGTGCATTGAGATGAAATATTTAAAACTTTATGGTGCAATTTTTTTCATATCGGTGGCTGCGATATCCTGTACCAAAGTAATCGATTTGAAATTGGGCAACGATACCGGAAAGCTAGTCATTGAAGGTAATATAATCAATATCGGGGGCCGGCAGAGTATAGTACTCAGCCGAAACGTGCCCTTTACAAGTACAAATACCTACCCGCCGGTTACGGCGGCCACGGTTACCGTAAGCGATGGCAAAGGAAACATATATCCCTTTACCGAAGGCCCGGCAGGAACGTATTCAAACAGCGGACTAGCGGGTACCACGGGGACCTCCTATGCCATGATAGTGCTTACCGGCGGCCAAACCTATACGGCAAGCTCAATAATGCCCATGCAGGTAATGCTTGATTCCATCACTTCTAAAAAAAATGATTTCAGGAGCAGCGACAATCGCAGGGAAATATCCGTCCATTTCCAGGACCCCCCGGGGGTACCTAATCAATATAAGTTCTTGCTATTTGTAAACAGCGTACAGGTAAATGCCATTTTTGCAATTGACGATGAATTTACCGACGGCAGGTACGTGAACCTTGATATGGTTGAAAACCAAACAGATATCTACCCGGGAGATACGGTTAGAGTAGAAATGCAGTGTATAGACAAACCGGTTTATACCTATTGGTACACCCTGATGCAGCAGCAATTTGATAGTCCCGGGGGGGGTGTTGCGCCTGCCAATCCACCAACAAATATTAAACCTGCTACCCTGGGATATTTTAGCGCCCACACCGAACAGAGCCTAACACTTGTAGTAAAATAACGTTTCAAAAAGGCATCCGCGATAATCAAACCATGAATCTTATATTTTCGGAAACTCCAGCTTAAAAATCGTTCCTTTCCCCGGTTGGCTGTGAACGCTTATTTTGCCGCCCATATTTTCGATCTGCATTTTTACCATAAACAGCCCCATTCCCTTACCCTCCACGGTAGTGTCAAATCTTTTATATAGCCCAAACAGGTTTTTGAAGTTATTTTCGTCTATACCTTTGCCATTATCTTTAAAAAGTATTTCGGTTTTGCCCCCTTTTTTTGTGCTGACAACCGAAATAACAGGATCAACATCGGGCTGCCTGTATTTGATACTATTGGTTATCAAATTATAAAAAATGCTGTACAGATAGCTTTTTATACCGGTAACACTTTCGGCGCCAGTAAAATTTGCTTTTATAGTTGCATTTTCTTTGGTTACCAGGGCATTAAGGCTAAACGTTATGTCGTCAAGCAGCGGCTGGAATGCCACCACTTCACTTTTTTCACTGGCATTACTATGTATCTGCAGGATGTGGTTCAGATCCATAATGATCTGATCAAGAATATTGATCGACCGCGAAAGCGCACCCAATACATCCCTGTTTTCGGCAGTATCAACCTCAAAACTATTCAGAATGTTTGATAGGCCTATAATATTTGCTACCGGGGCCCGTAAATTATGTGATACGATATAGGTGAATTGTTCAAGATCTTTGTACCGCTGAACGAGATCGGTGGTCATCCTATCGCGCTCAATATCCGCGATTTTTCTGTCTGTAATATCCTTAAAGGCGAGAATAAACCCAATATTTACTTCTTTGTCATTAGCAACCCCTACCCACCTCACTTCATACCACTTTGTCAATTCGTCGCGAACCTGGTAGCTGGTTTCATAACTAACCATCTCGTTTTGCGATACTTTTTGAATAGCCTCCTTTAGATTGGGTATTTTATTTTTGGGGAAGTAACTAAATGCATTGCCGCCAACCTTAAGCCTTTTGTTAAACTGCTCCATACAAAGGTCATTGGCCTTTGTATTGAATGAGACTATTTTATTTTCGGTATTGCAAAGAACATAAGCCACATCGGTATTTTCAAAAATAGTTTTGAGATTAGACTCCGATTGAATCATCAATTCTTCGGCATGCTTTCGGGCAGTAATGTCGATATGCAATATCACGGCTCCTTTTTTTGTTTTATCTGTTAAAGGAGCGACGATAATCTGGAACCAAACTTTTTCTTTTCCAGAGTAAAATGAATATTCGGTGGAGAATTCATCGATGGCACCTGCGATCACTTCCTTTATCTCATGGGCGATTCTTTTTGCTGATGCTTCATCTACGCCTGTTGCTTTTTCTGAAATTGCTGTATAACTATAATCGATGCCATATTTTGGTATACCAAGATTGTTTTTTAGTGTGAATTTTCGCCACGATTCATTTACCGCGACAATTTTTCCTGCCTCGTTCAGCAAAACGATGTTCGGGGGCAATGCGTTTAATATGGCTGACTGCCTTGCGGCTGCCGCCTTTAGTTCCTCCAGGTTTTTTTCGATTTCTATTTGTGCGAGCCGCGACTTTGTTATGTCCTGATTGAACCCGATGATAAACGCCGGTTCCCCCTTCTCATTTAATTCGAATTCACATTGTGAGTATAAGTACCTGATTGTATTATCCTTATCTATTATCCTGTACTCCACATGTGCCGGTTGACCATGGTCGATCGCAGTCGTAAGGCTACTTTCGACTTCGGGGATATCTTCAGGATGAATGTTTTTCAAAAAATTCTCATACGAAGGTTCAACCTCATCAGGCTTGTAGCCGAGCAATTTGTAAGTGCCGGCCGACCAGTTTGTAACATTAGTTGCCAGGTCGACTCTCCAGGTGCCAAATTCGGCTATCATTTCCGCTTTTGAAAATAACGCCTCGCTTGCGACTATTTTACTAAGATAAATTTGCCTGTCGGCATCGAATTTGTGTTTTTCGATGGCATTAATTACCGCTGTCGGCAAACGCTGGAGCCTGTCCTTCAGCATGTAGTCCGACGCGCCTTCCTTCATTACATCAACCGCAAATTCTTCAGAAACCGTAGAAGTGATCAGGATAAATGGAATATCTTTTCCTGAACGTTTTAGAATATTCAAAGCCTCGAGCGAATTGAATGAGGGAAGTGAGTGATCGGAAAGAATAATATCGGGTTCAAAATCTGCAAGTGCCCTGATATAGTCCTCCCGGCTGTCAACAATAACCTTTTCAAAGGCAATACCCGACTTTTTCAACGCTCTCTCTACGAGTTCCGCGTCGCTTTCAATGTCTTCAATGTGTATTATTTTTAAGCTACTGGTCATCCTTGATAAAAAAATTATTCGACCGCCTGGTTAATAATTAACCAATAGCAGCCGAGTTGCGAAACGGCCCTTGCGAAACCTTCAAAATCTACCGGTTTCACCACATAACTATTAACGCCCAGGTTATAACTTGTAATAACATCCTGCTCCTCTTTCGAAGACGTCATGATCACTACCGGTATGGTCCTGGTCGACTCATTTGCTTTAATTTGCCTTAATACTTCAATACCATCCACCTTGGGCATTTTGATATCGAGTAAAATGACTTTCGGCTTATTTTCTATTTCCCGGTCGGCAAATGCTCCTTTGGCAAAAATAAAATCAAGCGCTTCCGCCCCGTCTTTTAGATGAGTGAGCCTGTTTGCCAGGTTGACTTTTTTTAACGCCCTGATCGTCATTTCGGCATCGTGCGGGTTATCTTCAACCAGCAAAACCTCCACTGTGTTCTCGGTCATATGTTTAAATTTTAGGTAGACTGAAATAAAATGTGGCGCCGGCATTCTCCTTGCCTTCTGCCCATATCTCGCCCTTGTGCTTTTCAATTATTCTCTTGGCCAATGCCAACCCCACCCCGGTTCCTTCGAACTCTTCCTGCGAATGCAAGCGTTGAAAAACCCCGAATAGCTTGCCCGAATAGGCCATGTCAAACCCGGCCCCATTATCCTTTATATAATATATCGTTTTTTTCTGCTCTTCGCGTGCGCCGATCTCAATTACCGGTTCTTCCTTTTTTGAAGAGTATTTTATGGCATTCCCAACCAGGTTGATCAGTGCCTGCTTAATCATTACCTGGTCTGCACTTATCGGCGGCAAGGGCCCAACGTTGATCTGGTACTTATCGGGGGCGGGCTCATGCTGCAAAAGTTCCCTTACAACAGTCTCCGTAAGTTCCTGCATGTCTATTTTTGCACGAACAAGGTCTTTTTTTCCCATACGTGAAAACGAAAGCAAGTCGTCAATTAACTGACCCATCATTTTTGCATTACTGATGATATTGCGGACGATCCTCTTCCCTTCCGAATCCAACTCTGCGTCATAATCCTCCTTCAGCATGATCGAATAGCCATTTATTGCCCGCAGCGGCGTCCTTAGGTCATGCGAAACCGAGTACGAAAAAGCCTCAAGTTCCTTGTTAACGTTCGCCAGCTGAGCGGTGCGTTCTTCCACTTTGCTTTCCAACTCATAGTGACTTCGGGATACCTGCCCTATCATGATATTAAAGGCATTCGCAAGCTGGCCCACTTCATCGTTTTGGTACATATCGATTGGAATTGTAGTCGAATAATTCCCTTCGGAAATAGCATTAGCTGTGATAATAAGCTGATTTAGCGGCTTTATGATCGTCCGGCTCATTAACCATGCTGCAAGGATGCCGCCTGCAATGATCACCACGCCGATAAGAACGAGCCAATTCACAAAACTATCAACCTCCGACAGTACGCTTTGCTGCGAAAATGCAACCACGATAAACCATTTTGTATTGCTTATTAATTGAGCCTTTGCGATCATCGGTGTGCCGTCACTCCGGGTATATTTTATTAATTCGCTGACATTGTTTATCTTAAAGGGAATATTTGGAATGGGTTTAATTAAATCAGTCCAAAGACTGCCGTCCGTGTTACCGATATAAAAATCGGTGCCTATGCCTACAAGTTTCGAGAATTGGGCTACAGCTTTTGGCGTGCTTACAAACAATTTCCACAAAATAATATACCCGATGATCTGCTGTTTGTCGGCGACAGCCGCAATTATGGGTACATAAACGGAGCCGTTGGTACTATATATTTTACCCGCCACCGGTAGTCCCGGGGCAACTTTTACCGATGACAGCGCATCCTTAGCGCTAATACTGATCTGGAGGGTAGACTTATTAGAGTGAAGAACGGGTACCTGGTGATCATCAAGCAACTCCGTCCAAACATAGGTACTGTCATGATGCTGGTTGTCAAGTATGCTTACAACTTCATTATGAAATCCTTTCCCTCCCGATTTAAGACAATCGATAACCGACCTTTGCGAAGCAGCCACACCTAACGAAGCCGCAATACCTTGCGCAGATTGAGAAAGTGCGATATTTAACTCGTTGCTGATAGTACCAAGCCGGTCGTCCGCAATTATTAGCGTTGCCTTTCTTAAACTGTAATAATTTGCAAACCCATAAACCACCACTGAAACCAACAATAGCAAGCATATCAGCAAGGGCAAACGCTGCTGTATCGACAAACGGCCTTTTAAAAAGTGACTGGTTTTGGTCTTCATAGCTGCTATTTTCTCGCTCAGTTTTAATGTCTGCAAACTGCCAAGCTTTTATTCCGGCCCTGAATAATCTTAAACCCTTTGCATGTAAGGGGTTACCTGCCAAAGTTTATATCATTAAAATTGGGCACAATAATAGCGTTCTTAGACGATAAATCTAAAATACTAGTTCAAGGTTAAATAACGGATTGGTTAAAATTAGATATATTTTAGTTAAAAACGCATTATTTTTTTAACCCTTGGCTCTATTTCAAAAAACAGTTCGTGTTAAATTGTAACCTGCGGCCGGATTTTGCGAATCTTAAACTCCAACACTACCCCTGGGAAATCCACGTAGATGACCGGTTCAAGTTTGCCTAAAAGTAAAAAAAATAATAATACTTAACACAATGTCGCCTTTTTTTTACGCTTTTTTATAGTCTACGTTAAAAAGGGCTTCTTACGTTGCTTCAGCCGGCGCAACAGGCACCGTCGTTTTATGATTGCGGTACAACTAAAACAGGTACCGGCGAGCTGTGAATAATGGTTTCGGCAATGCTCCCCGCAAATAATTTATTGAGGCCGCTGTGGCCGTGGGCAGCAGCCACGATCAAACCCGCATTCCAGTTAAGGGCAGTATCCACAACGGTTCCTTGAATGGCGCCCACTGGGGTCAATTGGCTTGTATTCAGATCGGCGCCGTAGGTATCCTTCATCGATGTTAAAAAACTTTCCGCTTTTGCCTTGCATGTCGCTAATGCATCATCCGGGAATATTCCGGCATCCGGATTTCCGGCGGTAAGCTCAGGTTCAATAACATAAAGTAACATAACTGCCGAACCCAACTCGCGGGCCAGGTTTAATCCATAACGGATTGCTTTGAGTGAACCAGGACTTTCATCAGCCACGATTAATATCTTTTCAGTTTTCATGTTTAAATATTTCTCGCCAGCACTATGCCCCCATATGTTGCCAGCAAGCCGAGTGCCAGGCTTGCAAATGTATAGGACAGGAAGGTAAAAACCTGCTGATTTTGAATGAGCTGTACATTTTCGAGCGAAAAAGAGGAAAATGTAGTATATCCGCCGCAGAGCCCTGTTACCAGGAATAATCGCCAGGTGAGTGAATCGGGGCCAAACCGGTTTTCAGTGAAATAAAATACGAAAAATCCGATCAAAAGACAGCCGGTTATGTTAACCACAGCAGTGCCGATATACGGATAAGCAGGAAAGAAATTAATAGTGACATAGCGGCTTAATAAATAGCGGCATAAGCTGCCTATACCCCCACCGATAAAGACAAGCATCCAGATTTTCATTTGTAAAATTTTAAGTTTTTTGCCTGCATAAAGAGTTCAATAAAGCTTTCGCTTAAGAGTACGTGCAGGCGCCATCAGCAAATGCGGTTTTTAAAAGGAAGACACCATTTCCCTGTGCAATATAAAAATTATTGTTGTAATGTTGAAAAATTGTAATGTTGGGTAGGGTCGCAGTTTAAATTTATTTCCAAAAAACAAAGTTTCCATTTCCGGCGTCAGAATATTCAAGGCTAAGTTTCTTTAAAAATCTTTCTTGAAAGTTCTTTTTAATTTCCAAATTCTCACTTCGTCCAAAATCTTTATTTACCAACTTATATTGCGGTTCACGTAAACCCCGATTTACTGATAGTAAATTTAGGTATGACTGATTAGGTTCGTCTGGCTTGCTATCTATATAAAAGCAAACTATTTCATCTTCAGCAGGGTAATAAATATACGCAACAAAATGAGTGGTCATTGTATCAAGATAGTCGATTGCACCATATCTAGAAACAGGAATAAATTCTTTATTTTTTGTTTTAAAATCTTCTACGGTTCGTATTAAATAACCTTTTTTAACATCAAACTTGTATTGTTGTGCGAAGCCACTGTTTCCATTTAGTCCAAGAAAATAAACGATTACGAAAAGACATATATAAAATATCGGTATCGCAAGTACTATTTTCAGCCATCGTTTCATACAAATTGTTTTGGTCAAAAAAATCTGCTTGTTAGGTGATTTAAATGTATGAATAAGTTTTTGATAATTGATCTGTGATAATATCTCAGTTTGAATTTCGCCTGCGTCTCCTGGCGGATATTCCTTCAGTCATCGCCGATCAAACGAATGACCCGCGCCGGATTTCCTCCGACAAGGGTATTCGGTGGAACGTCCCTGGTGACTACCGAACCCGCAGCTACAACCAAGTTTTCGCTTACCGTTACCCCGCCGATGATTGTCGCACCGGCGGCGATCCAGACGTTTCTTTCAATCACGATGGGCCTTCCGATTGTGGCTGCACGGCGCTGGTGCGGATCAAGGGGATGGCCTGCCGTGATGATGCTCACGTTCGGCCCGATCATCACATCGTCCGCAATGTCGAGGCCACCGAGGTCATAGAAAGTGCAGTTCTGATTTATGAAGACATTACGACCTACACGGATTTCGTTCCCGCCGGCGGTATAGAATGGCGGAATCAGTAAAAAATTCTCGTCTACCTTTTTACCGATGAGTTCACTGAACAAGGCACGAATTTGGTCTGCATCGTTGAACGTCAAACGGTTAAGCGTGGCGGTGATTGTCATTGCCCGTTTCACATTTTCCAACATGGCCGCTGATTCAGGCGTCCTCCTGTAAATTATCCTTTCAATCTTCAATTACTTCTTTTCGCCCATGGCATATTTAATACCGCCCAAAAGATGCTGGAGGTAAAGAGGATCGGAATAAGATTCATCGGTATGGCCGAGCGCCGTATAAAAGGCGCGGCCGCCGTCGTACTCATGATACCAGCTCATCGGGTGATTGTCGCCCATAGTTCCGCCTGTATAACTTTTTTCATCGATAGTGATGAGAATATGGAGATTTGGCGCGACCCATTTAAAATTGTATAGCTCATCAAAACGTTTCCATTCGGCAGGTAAGTGTTTGGTGGCGATAAAAGTGCGATCGACTACATGGAATACTGCGTTTTGCTGCGCCGGGTGGCTTTTAAAGTACGCCCCCACAAGGTTGCCATACCACTGCCAGTCATATTCCGTATCGGTTGCCGAATGCACACCAACAAATCCCCCACCCGACTTGATGTATTTTTCAAATTCTGCCTGTTGTGCATCATTCAAAACGTCGCCGGTTGTGTTCAGGAATATCACGGCGGCATATTGCTTCAAATTATCGTAAGTGAACTTTTTTGAGTCGGTGGTGGTATCCGCATCAAAATTGTTCTCCTGCCCCAGCTTAATAATTGCCGGTATGCCAGCGGCAATGGAATTATGATGAAAACCCGCCGTTTTACAGAAGATCAGCACTTTTGGTTTTGCAGCTGCACTTAAACCAATAACACATAATATGCTAAGTAACAGTAATTTATATTTCATAATTTTAAAGTTTTAATTTTGTAATTTCCTTCGGCAAATATTGTCCAAAACTTGTTTGTCCCATCTCTAATCTTTTACATAACCAAAGATTTTTTTTACCACAGAGAGCACAAGGGGAAAAACACGGAGAACACAAAGCTTTAATAGTTTGTAATTTTTTCTCTGTGTTTCTCTGTGTTTCTCTGTGCCTCCTCAGGGACCTCAGTGGTTAAATTTTTTTTTATTAGTTATTTTGACCGAAACAGAGGGCTTTTATTTTAGACGAATCACTACCCCAAGTTTCCCTTCTTTAATTCATCTACCGCAAAATTTGCTGCCCTGGCTGTTAAAGCCATATAGGTTAACGAAGGGTTTTGACAGGCTGATGAAACCATGCACGCTCCATCAGTAACGAAAACATTTTTTGCATCCCAAACCTGGTTATGCTCATTCAAAACCGATGTCTTCGGGTCGCGGCCCATGCGGGCTGTCCCCATTTCGTGGATGCCATCGCCCACAGCATGGCCATGATCCCAGCTGTTTACGTTTTTAACACCCGCACTGTCCAGCATTTCCCTCGCCTCTTCAACAATGTCGACACGCATCCTTTTCTCATTGTCTTTTATTTCGGCATCCATGGCCAAAATCGGTAACCCCCATTTATCTTTTCGGTTTGGATCAAGTGTAATTTTATTTTCATGGTAAGGCAGCAATTCGCCAAAACCACCGATGCCTATGCTCCACTGGCCAGGTTCGGTGATGGCCTCTTTAAAGGCTGCGCCCACGTTTAATTCTGCCACGTTGCGGCTCCATCCTTCCCGGCTGGCGCCTCCCTGGTAACCGAATCCGCGTAGGTAATTGCGTTTATCGCCAAAGAGGTTCGCGAAACGAACCACGTATATCCCGTTTGGTCGCCGGCCGAAATAGTATTTATCCTCATACCCTTCAACCGTGCCCGAGGCCCCAAGATTATAGTGGTGATCCATTATATTATGTCCCAATTCGCCGCTGCTGCTGCCAAGGCCACCCGGCCATATATCGGTAGCTGAATTCATCAACACCCAGGCGCTATTCAGGGTTGAAGCATTTACAAAAACAATTTTTGCATGGTACTCATAGGTTTGGTGGGTTTCGGCATCTACAATCTCTACCCCTGTGGCCTTTTGGGTATTTTTATCATAGATGATTTTGGTGACAATGGAAAACGGCCGTACCTTCAGATTACCGGTAGCCATAGCAGCAGGCAAGGTGGACGATTGGGTGCTGAAATAGCCCCCAAAAGGACAGCCTTCCCAGCAACGGTTACGGAAATGACAGGCAGTTCTGCCCGGTATGGCCTCGGTAAGGTTTGCGCTCCGGCCGATGATCATATGCCGGTTGCCGTTATAGTGCTTTTTGATGCGCTCGGATACGTCTTTTTCCACGCAATTCATCTCCATCGCCTTCAAAAAATGACCGTCGGGTAATTGGGGCAAGCCTTCCAATGAGCCGTTAACCCCGGCAAATTTCTCAACATGATCATACCAGGGTGCAAGGTCTTTATACCGTATTGGCCAGTCGATCGCCCAACCATCCTTCAAATTTGCTTCGAAATCAAAATCGCTCCAGCGATAGCTTTGCCTTCCCCATAAAATAGAGCGACCGCCCAGTTGATAGGCGCGCCACCAGTTAAAAGGTTTTATCTCGGTATAGGGAGCGTCCTGCTCATTGGCCCAATAATCCATTATCGGCTCACTGGCGCCCCATCCACGCGAGATTACAGGGCGTACTTTACGCTGTTCCTGCGTAGCGGCGCCCCGGTGCTCAAATTCCCATGGATCTTTGGCGGCAGATTTATAATCCTTCAAGTGCTCAAAGTTTCGGCCACGCTCCAGCATAATGGTTTTTAGCCCGCGTTCGGTAAGTTCTTTGGCGG
>Ga0207132_1194_pt1 | contig 11866 bp, 14 predicted proteins | sample Alteio_BWMinHeat_14_FD_153554 | JGI IMG/M metagenome (GOLD analysis project Ga0207132, IMG submission 153554) | Enriched cells from forest soil in Barre Woods Harvard Forest LTER site, Petersham, Massachusetts, United States -... | ecosystem: Environmental > Terrestrial > Soil > Temperate forest >...
CTGGGCGATCCCAGCGACCCATTCGTTGCCTCGAATCGCCGCGAGCCCTTGGGCCACGGCCTCATATAATGTTGCGGCCGTGACTTCGACGGTGTGCGAGACACCGTCCATATCTTGGATAGTGACACGGCAAGATCGGACCGACATGGGGGCAAGATATCATATTCGCCTTTTATTCGCCACCCCTCAAGATTGTATCGCGCTAACACTGTACGACGACGACGAGGGTTTTCGTCGTACTTGTCTGCACTAGGACTAAGGAGATTTGCGTGCTCATGTACGGTCAGTTGACACGGATGATTGGCGTTCGTCGGGATTTATAGTTGACGTTGCAGTGGGTGCGAGTCCCGCCGGTGGAGCTTAAAATCAGCGACATCCAAGAAAAAAAATCGCAAGCCGATCCCACCAAAGCGACCAGGGGATTCATGGCAACAGGAAGATTCAGGGCGCAAATAGCTCCAGTTTCGACATTTGACATCTTCGTAGCGCAGGGTAACATGCAAGACAATTATATGGCGCGAACACCAAAAAAAGCCGAGTCTCAATCGGCTAATCTCTCTTTGCAACAGATGGAATTGGCCATTCCGAAGCTCGATCGCAGAATTGCCGACCTCGAGGCTTTTGATGTCAACTCCGTTACCGACCGGCGCGACCCGAGAATAAATGCGCTTGCAAAACAGCTTGACGGGCTTTTAGTTTCGATCTTCGGAGCTGGGACCGTTGAGTACAATCGATACCATTGGGGAGTCACCCGCTTAGATACTGCGTCGCGCAATATGTTTCACGGCACGCCGCTTGCAGAAGTGCGCGATGGTCTACGGCAAGGTGTGGCCGCAGCCAAAGCACACCTCGAAACGATCAAAGCGGGATTTCTCGAAGAGCTTGGCGATGCTGGACATACCGGCACTGCGAAAACGCTGAAGGCATATGAAGGTCTTGAATTACACCCGGCTATCGAACGCGCCGCGGGAAAGTTATTTCATGACGGCCACTATGCAAACGCGGTGGAAGACGCAGTTAAAGCGCTCAATGCACTCGTGAGGCTGAACAGCGGCGTGGACGATAAAGACGGGTCATCCTTGATGGAACATGTATTCAGCCCCAAGAATCCTATTCTGAAATTCAACAGCCTAGCCGATGCGTCGGATCTGGCCGAGCAAAGGGGATTCATGATGATGTTTTCTGGATCTGTCGCAGGCCTTCGCAATCCCCGCGCACACAAGATTATTAAAGATGATCCGGAAAAGGCGCTTGAGTTCATCGCATTCGTTAGTTTGCTCGCGAAGCTCGCTGATCAAGCAAAAAAATGATTAGTCGGCGAGCCATCGAAACCTTGCCGGGAGAACGATTATAATAGGTGGATAAGGCCGTCGAAGAGGCTGGGTTCGTCTTGGAGAGAATCGATAAGAGATGTGTGCCTCTCGAAAACCTCGAAACATCTGAGCGGATGGAGCTTATCCTTCTTTCCTAGTTCTCGCCGATGCCTATTTCTCTCACGTCACTCCTCGCAACTCTGTCTTCGAAGCGCTAACGTCATCCGGGCGCAAGCTGGAGTTTCTCTATTCCGCCGAGCGGACTTCGAGATTTTCAGCGAGGTGAGATGCTGGTCGTGTGAGTACAGCCGAATGCCGACCGCAACAGCAGCGGGATGGGCAACCCAAAGACGATTTTCGGAATTAATCTGCGGCCACTCGCCGAGTCTAAACCTTCAGAGTCGGTTCTTTTGGGAAGTTCCGCTTGTGCCTCCTGGCCTCAAGAAGTAACAAACAAACCAATAGAACTGAGAAACGTAGGTCGAACATTAATCCGACGAGAAAGCCGACAAGGCTCGCCAGTCCAATGCTAGGATGCCACATAATCCAATCATGGACGAACAGTGCAGCCAGAGCGACCCAACCAATTAGTTCAAGGACAGACATCTTTGTAGCTGTCATGTTGCCATTCGTTGTGGTATAGGGTCCGCCGTGAATCGCATTCTTCGGCTTGGCTTCACGGCTGTGAGTCCGAAGTTCTAGTTCCCGTTGTAGGTCCGGAGGAACGAGCGTTCGCATCTTCTGGTAAGCCTCTTTTAACTGCGCTAGCTCATCGTCATCCATCCGCCCGTAGTCTCGGGGAATTGGTGCGTCATGGGCATCTGTGGGGGCCCATATTTGAGGATGATTCTGGGCTTGTTCAGACGGAGATTCTATCGTTCGTCCACAGGAACTGCAGTAACTAGAGTCGTCTGGATTCAATGCGCGGCAGTAGTTGCAATACACGGTGTCTCCGGCCTGAGAGTGCGTAACGCATGTAACAGATTGTCAGCCAACGCCCTGTCTGTAGACTGAAACGAAGCCTACTTCCAAACTCTCGTCCAGGCAAGAAGTTCTCCTAGCGTTGGGAAAACGAATGCGAGAGTTGCGCGCAAAGCGTGGGTTTAGCCAAGAAGCCTTCGCCGACCATTGCGGACTTCACAGGACGGCGGTGGCCACGGGAACGCGATGATTGTGTTCAAGGAACCGATGGCACGAAAGCCCCGTTCTAAAGGTCCGCGCCGGATACGAATCGCGGTCATGTGCGTGAGTTGTAAAGGGAAAGAGAAACGTGTTGGCTGGCAGGCGAGCGGTTCCGGCCTACGCCGCCGTCTTGCCCGCCGTAAGAAGTAGCCATGAGATATTTGGTCGTGCTGTTTATAAAGGACCACGTTCTGAAAGGAACGGTCATCAAGACGCACGGTCTATACAAGAGTATCTACGACGCATTGCCAGCGGAATGCGAGAAGCTCGGCCTCACCGATAGCGGTCCGATAGAGCCGAAATGGAAGAACCAAATCCGTTGGGGATTACGCGACGCCAAAACTCAGGGACTGATAAAGCATATCGGCCTGCCGAAGTCTGGCGAGTGGCAGCGGCTGTGAGCGCCCCGGCTCATTTGCGCGGGTCTACGGGGTGGGATGCTTCGATCACCTGAAGATTTTTGCCCTGGTATTCTTCTTTTGCCAACAATTTATTCTTCCGCTCCTCTGCGTCTACCACATACTCAAAAGCAGGTGAAATCGGATTGCACTTGCCGTCTTTAGAAATTTCTGCTACGCACCAATACGGGCTTCGCGAGGGCATTACCCCTTACCTCTGGGTAACGATAACATGAAATTAAAAACACCACCTCCGTACTATAGGTTTCCGCCCCAGCGTTTCGGGGAGAAAAGTAAAGTTCTAATTTTGGTGGCCTAGCGGGCGTATGATAGCCACACCATGCCTGAGAATAAGAACACCATGGCGGCGTTTGGACCAGACCTCATCGTTGCATGTTGCAAGATAGTGAAGGAGTGCGGCACAATCGTGATAGAACACTCTTCGTGAACCCGACCAAACTCGTTGCATGGTGGGGAGCGATTCTCTCGACCATCGTGTTCCTCTCGTATGTCTGCATGCCGCCGCTCTAAAGAATGGAATACCCCGTATGAACTACTGGCTTGACTTATTCACTGGAACCACTTGGCGCGAGTTCAGAGAAGCTGGCGCGAACATCTCTGGATTCCGTGGTAGGCAGGCAAAAATCGCAAAGCGAGTGCAGCCAGGCGATATTTTCCTCTGTTATTTGACCGGGGTTATGAGGTGGGTAGGGGCTTTGGAGGTCGCGGGTCGCACCACCGACACTAGACAAATCTGGAAAGGAGAGGTTTTTCCAGTACGGTTTACTGTCAAACCGCTGATGATGCTTGCGCCGGAACATGGTGTTCCGATGGTAGAGCTAGAAGGCCGAGTAAAGTTTTATGCAGATTCCAAGGATAGGGGAAAATTTAAGGGCATTGTTCGAGGGAGCCTCCGCAACATCTTCTCAAAGGATGGCGAACTAATACTTTTTCTACTGCGCAAAGCGGAACAGAGTCCAACTCTCCGCCCTGTGGACCCAAAGAAGCTGGCGAGAAAGCCGCTTTACAAGGTTGAGCCGAAAAAAGGAACAAGCAAGCAGGTGGTGACTCTTGTGAGCGTGCCAGAACCGGAAGAAACAGCAGTGACAGCGGTTTCTGAGGCGCAAGAATCCACCGAATCCGCAACAACCAGGCATTCGGAAATTCAGCATCAGCTTCTGACCTTGGGAGCGGACCTGGGCCTTGATGTTTGGGTTGCCCGTAATGATAGAAACCGAAAATGGAACGGCATCGCGCTGGGTGTGCTGCCAAGAATGCTTGACCAAATTCCAACCCAATTCAACGAAGCCACGACACGCACAATCGAATTGATTGATGTGCTTTGGCTAACAGGTAATTCCATTGTTGCCGCGTTCGAAGTGGAGTGCACCACGTCCATCTATTCTGGCTTGCTGAGGATGAGCGACCTAATGGCTTTGCAACCGAATCTAGACATAAACCTTTATTTAGTGGCCCCGGATGAGCGCAGGGACAAGGTTGAGCAAGAGCTTTTGAGGCCAACCTTCAGTCTCCGCGAGAAACCGTTAGCAAGAATCTGTGGTTTCTTGCCGTTCAGCATCCTCTGTGAAAAACTGGCAGGTATCAGAAAACTTGGACTGACCGGCTCCTTGAAGCCCACGTTCTTGAAAACAACCGCAGAGTTTTTCAAAGCAGATGAAACCAGCGGCGAGTCAGATCCAACAATGCCCACTCTTGATGATTTTAGGATGGAAATGTACCGCATGATGAATGAAGCAGTGCGTGACGGTCGAGAAACCGTGGAAATTAATGCCGGGGAGCTTCACAGGCGAGTTGGTGGTTACCCCGGACGAAATCATCGAATGCCAGTGTGTTGCGAGGTCATGCGTGGCGCATTCGCACCCGATGCTGGCGATGTGATTGTGGAACAGCCACCCAGCGGGCAAGGGGCGACCCTTACGATTAGGTATGTGCTGCCACGCCCGGTATAGCCCTTGACCTGCCACATGTCACGAGGTCAGCAGCTTTCAGCTTTGCGTGCTAGTCCGTAGACCAGGTCGGGATGCCGCTTGGCAAACGGTGGGAGATACTTTTTGACAAGCTTGCAGCTGAAAACCCAATATCAAAATCTCAGGCGCATTTTGGACGCCTCGGAGCAGTGCATCGACTCGAACATTCGACCATTATGGTTGCAAAGCTGCAACGAACACACTAACGACACGAAGCAAAGCCACGGCACATGACTTTGAGGAAGCTGCCAAGCAAAAGTTCCGATGAACAATTCGTTGAGGCTCCCAGCAGAAATTGTCTTCCACCGGTACTTCCAAAAACGCCGGCCGGACCTTCGTCGCTCTTTCCGAGGCAAACAAGACTTAGAAGACCCGCAACTGGAGACCGGGCTGGGTAGCTTGCTCGCAAATATCCAGGACGTTTTCAACGAAGACCTGCAACAACAAAATCCGAACTTCTACTTCGATTACATCGAGTCATCCCAGGCTAACGCCCTTGCTTTCACTGACGAAGGCTACATTTTCGTAGCGATAACGATGCCTCTGATTCGAAAGATATGGCACATCAGCGAACGGCTTAGTTACGAGCAAGCTGTTCGAGAGATTCTGAATGTTGCGCCAGGGATTCCCGAGCCTTGGGCAATTCAAGCTTTCTTGTTCGCGACTCAATTGTCCTTTGTAATTGCTCACGAATTTGCGCATCACAAGCGAGGACACATCCCATCACCGCTAGAATTGCACCTCGAAATCTCACACCAAAATGGCTCAATTAAACGACAAGCAGAAGAGGTTGATGCCGACGGCTTCGCAACGTACATGGTCTTAACCCATTTAATTACGGGCATCCGGCGTGACCACAGCCGAACGTTGCTCAAGTTGGATTTCACAGAAAGCGAATTGGACGAGATACTTTTGTGCTCGTTCGTAGTCTCTGTCGCGACCGTATTTGCCATCTTTCCTACGGTTGGCTTTGACGAAGATACTCTGTTCCGGTTGGCATATCCGCCGCAGGCAATTCGAATGGACCGGATAATGCTCAACGTGATGGCTTGGTGTGACCAAAATCGACCGGCACTGCGGTCAGTCATAAAGCCGGAATGGTTCAGGCGAATATTATTTGCGTCGTTACAAGACGGGGCTGACGATTGGTCCGGTCAAGTGCTTCGTCCGCCTTTAAATAAGGTGTACTTCTCACAGCTTAACGCTGAACTTGTTCAGCTTCTCGAACGCAATTGACAAAAGGGCCAAACCTCTCGGTTTGGCCCGCACTGATTCATTTGATTCTAGGGAATCGAGGAATAGCCTTAGAAAGACGCTTCCTTAGCTCCCGAGACTCCTGGTGGTGAGCAGAGAAGCGGGAAATGATTTTACACCAGCAGAGGGGTTGGCGTACTCCGGGCCTTTTTTTTGTCGGTCGGAAAGACTCCGGCCTGCCGTAGAATCATGCTCAGAATATGACGACACCGATTCAACTTGTGACCCGCCACGGTGAATGCTTCGCGGTTAACTCGCAAGGCAAAGACAGGGCCGACAACCGCGATGGCGTCCTGCACTACTTCCATTTGACTGACCTAGTGAAAGGGAGAGGATTGCGAAAAGTGTCTGTCTATCGCGGAGGCCCGCGAGATTTTTACGCACCGAGCATTGCCGAATTTGACCGACGTATCGACACTGTGTTGCTGAACACGATTAGACGTGGGTTCGACTCGGGCGAACTGACGTTTGATGTGCCAGAAGGAGCGACGTATTACAAGGAAGTCCTGGTGACGCCCGAAGACTTTCAAGAGCAGGCGCCAGCGAGTGACGAAGAAATCAGACAATTGATTCTCAACGAAGCCTACTGGCTCAGTTTTAAGCACGGGAACCGCCACCCTGTGCAATTCGATTCCGAGACTGATTTGGAGTATCTCGGTGTCGGAGTTCAAGACATTCGGCGAAATCAGTGGGTGCTTGAGCAGGACGGTTTGCTAGAGCAGTCGAGGATTCCCGGCAACGGCAGGCCGAAGGCTCAGCTTGTGAAGATGTACGAATCACGACAAAGCGCTGTGATTCGCAATGAGCAAGTTTTCCCGAAGGGCACGCAGTACGAGGCGTTCAAAGCTGTCAGCAACATTCTGCGGACGGCGACGAAAGAAATTCTTGTTGTGGATAATTACCTCGGAAGCTCACTCCTGGAAATGATAGAAGCGATACCCTCTAAGCCTGCTGCTCGGCTACTGACCTTTAAGCCCTCGTCGGACTTCAAAACCGCAGTCACGGCATTCAAAAAACAGTACGGTCAGTCGGTTGAAGTCAGGTTGCACCAGAAGGAAGTGCACGACCGAGCGATAGTCGTTGATGACAAGGACTTCTTCGCGCTCGGCGCATCCATCAAAGACCTCGGTGACAAGTTGTCACTGCTGAACAAAGTGGAGGACCCTGCCAACATCGCCCGCCTCCGTGCAGAGTTTCAGACCATTTGGGCATCGGCCAATCCGCTGTAGACATCTGGTGGGGCTGGGGAGGTTCGAACTCCCGACAACCGCTTTAAGGGCGTGTCGGTAGGCCATCACGGGGTTTTTCTTTGTTCCACTCCATTCGCCAAGCTCCCACCAGCTCTCCATGCTCTTACAAAGTTACGCCACATTTATCGTTTTGCTTATAATACGATAGTTTAACGTGCTACTGCCCCCCTTGGCACGCTCGGCGGAGCAAACGGGCAGTTCAAAATCTCCGTTTTGCCTATAGTACGGATAGCGCGGTCGCTTCGCAGAACGCGAGGCGGGTTTTGCAGCAATTCGCGGGATTGCAAAAGACTAGATTGCCTGGAGGTGCGCTGTGTCGAGCTTGGATTCGTTTGAAGCGAAGTGGATAAACCTCTTTGACGAACTTCGACGTGACCCTCAGCTAAAGGATCAGATCGCGGCACCGTTCCTAAGTGTTCCCGCTACTGATGCTCGATGCATCCTCTACGTCGGGAAAGCCACCTCCGGTGATTTTCACCGAGATGACTCCGCGTTTGCGAGGCTGACAATCGAGGAGAGGATCAGGGAGAGGCACAAAGTCGCGCGGGACTTCATCAAGGAGGAAGCCCCGGACTACCCGGGAGGGTTCTGGCCTTTTGCGAGGGAACTCAACACAGCATTGGCAAACAAATGGAAATCCCCGATCACGAGCCCTCTTCAGCACATAACATGGACGAACATTTGCAAGATCGGAGCATTAAAGGGAAATCCAAGGGGCGTCCTCTTTGAAAAGCAGAGGAATTTGTCCGCCGTCACTCTGCGTGATGAAATCAGGCTGTATCGTCCCCACCTGATCTGGTTCGTGACGTGGGACTATGAAGAGGACCTCGTCAAAGAAGTAGTCGATCAGCCACAGGGCGAGTCGTGGGATAAAACAGGGAACGGAGACTACATGTGGTCGCGTCCCGCGACGGGTGCCTTGCCCGGTGTTTTATTGACAGGCCACCCTGAAAGGAAAACAAGGCAACTCCGCCGTAAGTGGGTCAGGAAGTCATTAGAGTTGTTGGATGACGCGGAACGCACTCGCTCGGCTGTCAGTAGCAAAGGCTAGAGTATACGAGTGCTATTCTATCTAAAATTCCCAACGTTTTTCCTAAAATATGGCGGACGGAATCATACGCCTATTTACATTCTCGCCAATAAGTACAACGGTGGTCTTTTGGTGGGTACTTGGGTTCAAACTGGGGTAGAATCCGCCGCATGAAGCCATTCAGCACTCGCTTGGTATTCATCGTTTGGTTGGCTGATTCCGTGGCTCTCGTTTGGCTGTTCACCTACATTTTCCTGCACGGAAACAACTCAGATACTGGTCCGTGGGCAAGCGCCCTGGGCGCGGTTTGGGGCGTCACCGTTGCCTACCTCATAGGCCCAGCTTGGAAAGCAATGAAGCAATGGCCCACGTCCCGCCGGAAAACTGTTTTGTCCGTTGTGCTCACAATTATAGTTGTGGTTGGCGCTTTATTCTGGTTGCGCGTTCGGCAAGTAGCCAAGGTGGAAGCTCTTTTCAAAACGGACGAAGAACTTGAACGGAATCCCGCAATGAAGAGGCAGGACTTCCCGCGATTGATAAAGGAGAAACAAAACGCGACGAGTTTGCCTGAATATCTACAGAGATGCGAGAACCTGGAACCCGTAGTCAACGATTACGAAGCAATGGAGCGCCAGGTGGACAATCTGTTGGGTCAAATGCAGCAGGAAATCGGCGAACTTAAACCACAAGGTAGTTATGGAAGATTGCTTCCGGGGTTTGCTGTGCTGCGAGCCGTATCTGCAAAAGATATAGAAGTGGCGGAGGCCCTCAAGAAAGAAATTGAGTATGCGAAACAGCTTCCCGGTGTTCCAGCCGCAGAGAGGGTTCAGTTTTACAACGCGAACATTCAGCCCGTCATTGAGCAAGAAAACAAAATTGCATTGGAGGAAGCTGAAATTTTGAAAGATGCGAAGAGACGCGGCATAAGATTGCCTGAGAGTGTGTATCAAACAACAGGGATAAAATAAAGGCTTAGGGTTTAATTCGGCCTTCTCGAAGGAGTGTGGTTAGATTTCGTCCAAGGTCGTGCTGATGATCCGCATCTTTATGAACCGTCCCCAGATGAACTTCGTATTCCGCACGGGCTTCCTTCGCCGCCAATTCTAAATTATGCGATTCATCTCTCCAGCCTTTGGGCCACTTTGACTTGGGCTTGTTACCACCAAAATCCGGATGAAAAGTTCTATAGGAACTTTCTGCATTCACCATTCTGTCTTTTAACTTCCGACATTCCTCACATTCCGGGTGCTCATATGTAGTTGGATAAGCGGCCCGCTGTCTTTCAACGTGATATTTGGGAACTCCATTTTCCACGATGCAGGGAGCGTTTTCAACGCCGCAAACGGGGCACTTTATTTCGTGTACGGAGGGCATAAAGATAGATTGCCTAAAATTTCCCAAAAACACCACACCCGAGAACTTTCGTACCCAGCAAATTAGCACTTTACTTCTCTCCCCGCCGCGCTATGTCCCAAGCACTGAAACGATGGGTCAGTGATTTGGGACAGGCAGCAGGAACGCGGACATTTCACGGACATTTTGCCAACTGGAAGATTATGAGGTGTATGTAAGTGATTGAAAAATATGGCGCGCCCGGGAGTTCGCGTCGCCCCGGGCGCGCCGTTTCAGGTCTGTGTGAGTTTTTGTGTGAGTTTGTGCGAGTCTACGGTGGATTCGCGTGGGCGTCCGTGCGCGACCTTGTACAGAGCACAAATGACTTACGAAATAAATCCTTTATCCGTTGAGTGTTTCGGTGGAGTGGCAGGGGATTGCGGAAATTTTGCCTTAGACCAGAAGTTTAGTCTCACCTGATAGATCAGACCAATCCACAGCCACGGGAGCATGTTTTGTCTTTGAATCCCGCCGATAATGACGCAAGCTAACCACCAACGCCAATCCAGCAAAATAAAACGCGTGACATTGTTCTTTCTGCGGAAGAACACCACGGATGAGAGAACAACAGCCATCACCAAGAACTGACCTGCCATCGCTGCCACGAAGTTTGACCAGTCATTTGCCGATAACGTGCCACGCTCCGGGTGAGCGTGTTCAGTCCACAAACGCGGACCTACAACCAAAGATTCAGCCAGCACTGCCCAAATAGCTGCGCAGATGAAACCTTCTTTGATCGAACTGCCCTTGTACGGCCCACCGGACGGTTGAACGGTGGTGTAGGCAGCCGCAATGGGCAAGTGTTCGTCGCTCATGGGGCGCGCCTCAACGCTTAGAGGAAGAGTCTGACTCAACAAATTCTACTTTTTCTTCTTCCCAGATTCGCACCTTGCCCGGCCTGCCTGACTCCCTGAACATTTTTGCTGTGCTGCGATAATACTCGGCCAATGCCGTCTGAGACGGGGGCAGATTGGCCGCCAAGCTATCGTACGTTTCAGCTACGAAGTCATCGGCACGCATCAAACACGGCACGAGCTTAGTCATGTGAATGACCCTTCACCGAAAGAGCGGAATTGCTTTGTCTGCCCAGCACGTACGCGACGCCTTCAGAAAGCGAACAGATTTGGCTTATGACCTTTCGCGCTTGTTCATCGGACATAGCCGCGATGTTTACGGCAACTCTAGGCTCATCCGTCTTGATTAGCGAGCCTATGATGTTTAGGTAGTCGTCTTTCAAAGAGCCGTCCGGAAAATCGTCGTGCCAAATGCTTCCAAACTCAGTGTCGTACATGCCCCTCAACTTCTCTTTGGGTGCGCAGGAACTGTTGGCCAGATAACGAACTGCTTTGCGAAGGCTTTCTGCGCAGCGTGCTAGGTGTCCATTCATTTGCGGGCCTTATCTTTGGTTGAAAGATACTTGACTTGTGGGACGTGGAGACTTTCAAATTTCGTTCCGTTCCCTAGTAGTAACAGTCTCACGGTGCGCGTCATCAAGCTAGCTTTATCTCAAGTTGTTCCATATCGGACAGTTTTTGCCACGTGTCTTAAAGTAGCGTTCTAGAGTGAAAAAGAAAGACCTGACGCCCAAACAAGTATGCTCCCTCCGCTGTCCTACCTGTGGCGTCCCTTCCGGGAAGAGTTGCGTGCTGCATTCAGGTGCTCCGCGCTCAAACCCACACGTAGACCGGAAGCTTTCCGCGATTGACGCCATCCAAGGGAAATGACTTGACCGCCGTGAGAAAAAAACAGCCCGGTCATCCGAAGATAACCGGGCAACACCGCATCATGATTTGCTCTTTGGACTATGGCTTCTTTAGCGCACGCAGCCTGTTCAAAAGAGCCGAATACTGATAGACCGCCTTGAGCACTTCTTTTGCAAACTCTATCCCAACCTCAACTTCTTCCTTTCCCACTTTTGCATATTCCTGACTCTCAATGTGGGCCGCATCGTTTCCAAGCAATCTCAGGTCATCCAAGCCATCCAATAATTCTTGTGGCAGTACGACCTTTGTACCAAGGGCCTTGATGCGCTCTTTTAGATTTCCGCCAGCTGCCCCTC
>Ga0207132_1196_pt1 | contig 11598 bp, 13 predicted proteins | sample Alteio_BWMinHeat_14_FD_153554 | JGI IMG/M metagenome (GOLD analysis project Ga0207132, IMG submission 153554) | Enriched cells from forest soil in Barre Woods Harvard Forest LTER site, Petersham, Massachusetts, United States -... | ecosystem: Environmental > Terrestrial > Soil > Temperate forest >...
AATACTTTGCTATAGCTAGCAACGGTAAAAAAGTCGTTTTGCCGGCTGGCATCAATAAGGCTTAAATTATCTACGAATCAAAATTAGCCTTGAGCAACGGAATGGTATTGTTATACATTTCGGTAATGGTTTCTGGCATTACCAGGTGCAGGCCACTTTCATGCCTGATTTTTGCCCTGTCGAGGCAGAGCTGTAAACTATCGGTAAAAAACAGGATAATATTCAACAGGTTTTCGTTGCTGAACTTTTTAGCGGCTAAGGCGTATTCGTATTGATGAGGATAGCCAAGGTTCAGTTCAAGGGCAATATCTTCGTTACGGATGAGTTTCCGCCTGATAATATCGCGCACACGGTAAATGGAATATTCGTTATAATCGGCAAAGCCTTTTGCCTTATACCTGAAACGCATTTCGTCTTCGTTCAGGATGTCGAGGTCTTCATCTATATAATAAAAACCTTTACTGCTTTTGCCGATACCCGGCGGACCGGCGATAATATGAATAATCGACATTAAGGGACAAGCTTTATCCTTCCGTCGGCATACTCGGCTATCATTATCCCATCCTTTTCATAAACCAGCGGTTGTCCTATGGAAAACAGGAAAGCCCTCGTCTCGAGCTTTTTTTGAATTTGCCATTCCCGTTCCTCTTCCAGGGTCATATCAAAAGGCGATTTGGTCATTTTACCTTTTCGCACCAATTCTTCTTCAGGTATTTCAATCATAACGAGATGAATTTAAACAAAAATAACGAAATATCTGCGTACTCGGCAAATTGCACTGTGCGGGTAAAATTTATTTTACGCCCTTTCCGCCTGGCGGAAAAAGAGGAGCGTAACAAAGGCGGAGGAATTTGGTCGCGTGCATCAACGCATTGGCCGGAATCAGCGCCCGATGTTTAGAATATAGTCGAAAATTGATCCGTCAATATTTGCCGATTGGTTGTATTTCCAGGTTAGTTTATAAACCGGCGAAACTTTATTGTCGATCTCTGCTTTAATTTCAGGGTTCAACGGGTTTAACAGACCGATTATCTGTGGTTTATGCGGAATATCGGCACTTACCTTCGGCGTTGAGTCCCATATTTTTTTAAATCGATCATCGGCGAGATAAAGTTGCCTGAATAAATAGTGAAACCAAAAATAGGGGTGAACCTTTAAAGTTTTGGTTATAAATGGTTTGAACCATATTGAGGTATCATAACGCTCCAGGTATTTTCGGAGCCAGGCCCATTTTGAGGACTCGATAAGTGTTACGTCCGGGTTGACTGCCCAATAATTGTTCGCGGCCTTTTGGTATTCGAGCGTAATATAGTTTTCTTTTTCACTTGCCATAAACCAGCTCGATATCATCCGGTCGGGGCCCGGCCTGTCGAATGCAAAAAAGCCGGTTTGCAGGTAATCGAACAGCCAGGTGTTGAGCGGCTTGTTGCAAAAACAAGTGGCATCCACCCATACGCCGCCGTATTTTGGAAGCAGGTTGATTCGCAACAGCTCGGAGAGGACAACCGGGGTATATTCCGTTATTTCAATGGGATGGTAATTGTGTATATTATTTTTATCCAGGAAAATGATATTCCAATCGGGGTTGTGCTTCAGCCATGATTCGTAACATTTGTTCACTACCCCGGGCGCATCGTTTAAACCGGTGAGCCATAGGAACCATATTGTTTTGTTCATCAAGTTATCTGCAATTTATTCAGGTTAAATGTGCGCGGGGCTATTTTCTGCCTGGCTCAACCAAAAGCTCTACCGGCCAGCCATCACTTCGGTATTAGCCTGGGCGCTATCCTGGTAAACACTCCCGGTAAAAACTGGTTCACCCACAGCGCGAAGCGCTCGCTGCTGAATCTGCCTATATAGGCTTCGAAGGCGCCTTTTTCAATGGCCCGCAGTATCTGCTTTGCAGCCTTTTCGGGCGCCAGGCCGTTGTCGATGTTTTCTGACCTGACAGCCAGTCCGTAAGGATCTTTTGTAAGGGCATACAGCGAAATATTGGTGCGAATATAACCCGGCGTAAGGATGGTGACTTTGATATTGTCGGCCACGACTTCGGCGCGCAGGCAATCAAAAAAGCCGTGCAGGGCGTGTTTGGCGGCCGCGTAGGCAGATCGCATCGGCGTGCCGACTTTACCCATAACACTGCTGGTGACTACAAAATGACCGGATTTTTGTTCGGTAAAATAGGGCAGCAGGGATTTGGTGAGCGCCACATAGCTAAAATAATCCACTTCCATTATGCGGCGATGCGCCTCGAGGGCCAGCTCGGTCACGAGGCCGCGCTGGGTTATCCCGCCGTTGTGTACCATGATATCTACCCGGCCGAAACAGGCAACGGCCTTCGCAGCCTTATCTTCCAAAGAGGGAACGTCGCCCAGGTCGAGCAGCAGAATTTTAACCTGGCCGGGGTTGGCGCAAGCGGCTTTCACTCGTTCCAGTTCTTCCTGCCTCCTGGCCGAAAGTACCAGCTTGGCACCGCCGGCCGACAAGGCGTAGGCCAAAAATTCGCCAATGCCGGAAGATGCGCCGGTGACCCAGACCACCTTATTATTAAAAAAGTCGCTCATATGAAATGATTTATTAATTTTAAAGAAAAATCGCCATAATACCTGTTATCTGCAATAGCGGGGTGCGGTTTATTTTTCTGCTCAAAATTTCGGTTAAGCAAATCTTCACAATGAAAAAATCACTGTGCCCAAAATGCAAAAGCGATAATATATCCTTTTACAGTAGACAAAAGTATTTATTAAAACTGGCCGCATGCCTGGCAACCGTGGGGCTTTGCTATTTAATTATAAGCCGTTTAAAAAACGACAGCGCCGGCGCAGCCGCCGGGCTAATAGGAAGCGCTATTTTCTTTTGCCTTGCGGTGGTTTTTGGTGCGTATTACCTGGTAATGAGCCTGGTCGTCGGTGCAACCCATTATAAATGCGGGTATTGCAGCAATAAATTTACAACAGCATTAAGGGGGCGGAGCGTTTATGACGAAATTTCGATGAGCCGTAGCAAAAGAAGAAGAGAGCAGGGCCATTTGTCAGAAGGCGAAAAAACCGAACGTTGAATGAGATTTTCGCGAGGCGCCTTGTCGCTAATTTATCCGTGTCATGTTAAGGCTTTCACCCCAGCCGCCGTCGGAATCGTAGGTGATGTAGTCCACTTTTAACGTTTCTGCATTCACCTGGTCCAGGTTCATGATTTGATATGAGCCATCAAGATGGTTTCCGTTAACAACCTGGGGGGGCACAGTTATTTGAATAGTGGGCTGGTAATAAGAGAGGGTGCTGTCCCTGCTTAAAACGTAGGTAAAATTGATGACAGCGCCTGCGCCGGTCGAGTCGCGCATAGAGGCTCCCGTCCCGTCCTTATTGAACTGATACCAGGGGTTTTCTTTTAGGGTGACATTCTCATAAATTTCAGGCGGCGCGGTAATGAATTTTGCCTTAACATCCGATGTGATTTTCCATTTGCCGGGAACGCCGGTGGATGAAACTGTCTTTTTGCAGCCCCACAAAACAAAGCAAAGTATGAGGGATACCAGGAAAGTCTTCATAAATATGCGCTAACAAGGGATCTTGTTTAGCCTGATAGCGCTGGTAAATATACTTCGCAGTATCGATACCCGGCGCTACCGGCACAAACAAAAACAATTTATTTTAGGTGTTAAAAGCATTACGCGAATTATGGCGGGAACATTACAGGGGGTAAAAAAATTTGTAACCTTTCGAAGACCTCGGGGCAAGCGACTCCAAACGGAGTCCCTTTTTCGGACGTTTTTCTTAAAAAAACAGTCTTTTTGATCGGATTTTATGAAAATTAGGCGGTATTTTTGATCGAAACCGGCCAAATTTGGAATGAAATGGGCGACAAATTCAAAAAAATACCCGGTTTTTTCCCATCCAATGGCCGGATATACAGCTGATCACAAGCCGATTATGACACCTGAACAAAGTTTTTGTGCTGTTACAGGCGTTTCAGTTTGTTATAGATGTTATACTTTTTTTGTGTAACACCCCTCGCGTGCCACAGGGCGACGCCCGTTTACTATCAGGAGAACCTACCTGCTTTGGAGCGATGGCGGCGAATAGGGCCTTTGGTTGCGTAGGAAACGGCGCAGGTTGTTGCGGATCATGATGATAAACTCATAATCCGTCATGGTTTTAGTGGTGTAAAATCCCGGGCGGTAGCGGATCATAAAAGCGCTAAGTCTTTCGTCTTTTAGCCCTGTTATACGGCCCACGAAGGAGCGGTTAAACCGATGGTCGATAACATCCTGCTCGTAATCGTGCTCAATGATATCCCTTAACCGTGATGCATTGCGCCCCTCGCGACTAATAGAATTCCACAAGGCGTCGATGCTTAACCCTGCTCCTATCCCCGGCGCAACCGACAGGGCATCGTCATAAGCCAGTGGGCCGTAAATCTTGGTATAGTCGGATTTGGTAGCTTCCAGCCGCTGTTCGGGAGTGGATAAGGAATCATGTATGGTGACCAGTTTAAGGCGGATTGCCTGCGGCGAAAGGTAAATGGCCAGGCCTTCGCGGTTCTGAACTTTTATGGTGTCGGGATAGTAGCCATCCCGGGTAAAAACAAGCTGATCGCCTACATCGGCTTTAATGCTGAAAACGCCTTTGAGGTTGTCATAAACAGCTAATCGATTAGTAATGTCGCGGACACTTACACTGGCAACGCGTTCTTTACTGTCCTTATCGAACACTATGCCTTCTATCGGCTTTTGCTGTGCAAGGCATTCAAAAGCCGGAAATAAAAGGATCAACAATAGCCAGGGTCGCATCATCACACTAAAATTAAAACTTTTGGCTATTCTTTGCGCTAATATTAACAATATTTAACAGGCGAACCCGATCTGAATGGCGACTACCTAATCACAAGTACCTGGCCAATTTTAATACTATTGGTATCGAGGTTGTTCATTGCTTTCAGGTCGTCGACCGATAACCCAAAACGTTTGGAAATGCTATATAGTGTGTCGCCCTGTTGCACCGTGTAAGTTTTTGCATCGGCTGGCTGGCGCATAGTGGAGTCTTTCGCCGCGATTGGGTTTTTGGGTGCCGGAATGACCGTTATAGAATCCTGTTTTTTAACCTCAATTACGCCATCAGGATTGTCGTATTGATCTAAGTGGTATTTTTCTATGATATTGATGAGCAGCCTGGGATAGTCGGGGTTAGTAGCATAGCCAGCGCTTTTCAAGCCCCTGGCCCAGCCTTTGTAGTCATTGATGCTAAGATCGTAGAGGCCGCGGTAGTTTTTCCGTTTTAAAAACAGGGAATGGTCTCTGAAAGATTGCTCGGGAGTGTCGTAAACCCGGAAGCTGTCGTTCTTATTGTCATCGTCCTTGTAGTAAACCTTTCCTTTCCAATCAGGTGTGCATTTTATCCCAAAATGATTGTTAGCTACCCTCGCCAACTCGCCGTTTCCGCTGCCCGATTCAAAAAGGCCTTGTGCAAGTGTTATACTGGCCGGTATGCCATATAAATTCATTTCCTGTATTGCGGTGCCTTTATACAGCGCAATATATTGGAGGGAAGTGAGTGGTGTATAATTGTTTATCCCCTGGCGGTTGTCTTTCTGAACGCGGTGGTTATTGTCCCTGGCCAGCCTGTTTGAGACCGAACTGCGGCGCGCCGAGCATGACGTGAAAAAAGCAAGGCAGATAAATAAATGGATTGTTTTCTTCATTAACGATACAATAAATATCAAATCTCCGGCCTGCTAAATGCACCGGCTTTGGTCCTTATTACGCTGTTTTGTTAATTAGGTTATAACATCAATGGCTTTGTGCCACCCGGTTTTGCAGATCGGCTTTTTGGCTCACAGTATCTGAGGGGTTTTCATCAAATGAGTTTAACTGGTAATGCTTAATGATCCCAAGTACATATTTGCTCCAATGCCGGTCATGGGCATAGCCGCGTTTTTGTATCCCGTGCGCCCATCCCTGGTAGTCAAAGTGCGTAAGACTGCCCGCCAGGCCGCTGAATTCGGAGCGCTCCGTCAAAATGCGGGCAAAATCCTGGAAAGAATCGTACCCCGATTCGTATCTCTTATAGGCCGTAGTAACTTTTTTCTTGTGCTGGTAATAAACAATCCGGCCGCTGCCTTTTACGCCAAACTGATTGTTCAAATTTTTAGCAAGCTTACTGTTTCCGCAACCCGACTCGTGCATTGCAACACCTAAAACAATGCTTGCGGGTATGCCGGTTTCGTGCATGATGCGTATCGCGTCTTCCTTAAATTGCTCGATATAGGATTTGGGGGTGTTTTTTTGGGCCGATGCCATGAGGGCGGATATCATCAGCAGTGTAACCAGTAAGAGTTTCTTCATAATTTACTTTTTTCTGATGAGCAGCAAACCGTCGCGCACCGGGAGAATTATTTTTTCAACCCTTGTGTCGGCGGTAACCTGGTCATTGAGTTTGCGGATAACCTGCGTATCGGCATCATTTTCGTCGCCATACACCTTTCCTTTCCACAACACATTATCAATTATTATTAATCCTCCGGACCTTACCTTGTTCAATACGAGTTCAAAGTAAGTAATATTATTCTTTTTATCGGCATCGATAAACACCATGTCGAAATCGTTATACGGCAAAGTGCCTATAACGTGTTCTGCTTCCCCGAAATGAAGCTTTATTTTTTTACCAACACTTGTGGATTTAAAGTGTGAATTGAGCATGTCCTCCAGCTCACGGCTCACTTCAATGGTGTGGATAACCCCATCTTCAGTTAGCCCCTCGGCCAGGCAAATGGTGGCATAGCCGGTGAATGTACCTATCTCGAGTATCAGCTTTGGCTGCATTAACTTACTGAGGAAACTAAGCAGCCTGCCCTGGTAATGACCCGATAGCATGTGGGGCCGCAGCACCTTTAAATAGGTCTCGCGGTTAATGGTTTGCAGCCAGTCGGGCTCCGGTTCGCAATGGGTATCCAGGTATGTTTGCAGGTCAGCTGGCAGAATATCCATGGCCGCAAAGGTAGACCGTTGATCTTTATGATTCAAGGACTTCGTTGATTTTTTTGGAATAGGCTGATTTATAGTATGATACTGGCGAGATTATTTCGAATTTTTGGTTTTTTTAGAGAGTGAATGTGTTTGGATTCAAGACGAAAGAGCCGAAAATTAAAAAGTTCAGGCCGATTCCTGCATTTCTAAAAGCAAAAAGCCCGGAATGACATCGGGGCATTTCTTTCGGACTTTTCCGACTTTCGGACGACCTCAAATCTTCCCGAAAATCTCTTCTAACTTGTTTTCGAGGTCGTCGCCTCTAAGGTTTTTTGCGATGACCTTTCCGTTAGGATCGAGTAAAAAGTTTTGTGGTACTCCGTTTATAGCATATAAAATAGCCGCCTGATCTTCCCAGTCCTTCAGTTCTGATACCTGGGTCCAGGGCAAAGCATCTTTCCTGATCGCTGCATGCCAGTTGGCATTCCCGTCGGGCCCATCCAGCGACACGCCAATGATCGTAAAATTCCGTTCCTTGTAGCGGTTAAAGGCTTTTACCAGGTTCGGATTTTCCTGGCGGCAGGGATTGCACCATGATGCCCAAAAATCGACCAACACATATTTACCGCGGAAGGACGACAGGCTGATCATTTTCCCTAATGTATCGGGCTCTGTAAAGTCCGGGGCGATGGCGCCAAAGGCTATCGTTTTTAAACGCATCAGTAGTTTGGCCGCATCTTTGCCGCGCTCACTTTGTTTTATCCGGGCCGACAGGCCGTCGTACAGCGGCGCCAACTCACTATAATCGCCCGAAGCCGACGCGGTGCGCAAGTAAAGCAAACTAACGTACGAATCCGGGTTGTCTTGTATAAACGCTTTATTTATTGCCGCGGCCCGTTGCACCACGTCTTTTGTAAGCTCAGAAATCTCTTTTCTATAGGAGTCTGATTGCTTTTCCAAATCCGAAGAACCTTTTATTTTTTCGTCGAGACGGACATAGTAAGGCTTTAAGGCTTTCTGCAATTCGTTCAACTTTGCCTGATCGTTATTGGTTTCCGTTCCGTTGATCACCGCGTCACGCAGCGTGTTTGTGCTGTTTATTGTTACGGTGCCGTTCTCCAGATAAAACCCTTTAGAGTCGTCATATGATACTCCGGTTCCTTTCGGGTTAAACATCAAATCCGCTGTAACGAGGTCGCTTTCAATTTTTCCCTCGAACCTGAATTTGCCATTTTGGAGGGTAGTGGAGTCAAGCGTGGTTTTATTTTTGTCCTGGTACTGCAGGTAAACTTTCGCCGGGGGACCATAATTAGCTAAGGATCCTTCAACCACATAGTTTCCACCCTGTGCCAAAACCATCGAGGGCAGGCACGCAAACAGGTAAAAAAAGATTTTTCTCATCATTTCACAGTCCAAAAACTGCAATTACCCGGGACTTTCCCGACTAACTCAAATCTTCCCAAAAATCTCTTCGAGTTTATTTTCAAGGTCGTCGCCTCTAAGGTTTTTTGCTACGATCTTTCCGTCCGGGTCGAGCAAAAAGTTTTGAGGGATGCCGCGTACGGCGTATAAGGCGGCAGCTTCACTATCCCAGAATTTAAGATCAGACACATGGGTCCACGTTAACCCATCCTTGTGAATAGCAGCCAGCCATTTGTCCTTTGCACCGGGCCTGTCTAACGATACCCCCAATATGCTAAACTTTTGACCCCTAAAGCGGTTAAACGCCTTTACCACGTTTGGATTTTCGTGCCGGCAAGGGCCGCACCAGGATGCCCAAAAATCTATCAAAACATATTTACCTCTGAATGAAGACAAGCTCACCATTTTGCCGCTCGTATCCGCCTCGGCAAATTCAGGTGCAATGGCTCCTAAGGCTATTGCTTTTAATTTTGGCATCCGTTCTCCGAATTTTTTGCCGGCTTCCGTCGCTTTGATTGCCGGCGACAAGCCATTGTATAATGGTGCTATATCTACGTAATCAGCGGCGTAGGCAAAGTTTTCGAGTACATTTAAACTTAGATACGACTCAGGATGATCCGTTATGAACTTTTTATTGATCTCAGCTTCCTGTGCTTCCAGCGCTTTTTCAGCCTTGTTATTTTCTTTTGCAAACTCTTCCGACTTTTGCTGTTCAGGCGTAGCGGTGTTTTGCTTTTTTTCCAATGCGTCGTAGGCATCGTTTATCGGCTTCATTGCCACGTCATACTGCGTGTTTTCGTCATTGGTCTTTGTACCTTCAACTTTGGCATTATTTAATGAATCAGGACTGGTCACCCTAATCGTGCCTTTTTCCAGGTATATCTGTTTATAATCATTGGTGTTCGGGCCGGTGCCTTTTTTATTGATCACCAGGAAGCCGTTTATCGGGTCACCCTCTACCGATCCTTCAAATTGAAACTTGCCATTGTTAAGTTTAATTGAATCGACGACTTTTTTCCCTTTTAAGCGGTATTCCAAATAAACCTTGGCAGGCGCGGAATAAGCTTCGTTAACACTTCCCTGTACTACATACTTCCCCTGTGCAAAGGCAAAGGCCGGTAAGCATGCCAGGATTATGAAGGTGATTTTCTTCATGATTTAAATTTTTTGCAATATAATAATTTAATCTTATCGGGCCCCGGTGCCGTATTATCGTTTTGTAAGCACTTCTTCGAGTTCGTTTTCCAGGTCGTTGCCGCGCAGATCCCTGGCAATTATCTTTCCGTTGGGGTCGATCAAAAAGTTTGCCGGGATAGAGGTTATTTCATACAACTGGGCGGCTTCATTGTTCCAGTACTTCAGGTCAGATACCTGAGTCCAGGTTAGGCCGTCGGTCCTGATCGCTGCGATCCAATTGTCCCTGCTACTCGCTTTATCCAGCGAGACGCTCAGGATCGTAAAGTTTTTGTCCTTGTATTTGTTATACGCTTTTACCACGTTAGGATTTTCCTCGCGGCACGGTCCGCACCACGATGCCCAGAAATCAAGGAGAACATACTTGCCCCTGAATGAAGAAAGCTTTATAGGCACCCCGTTAACATCGTTTTGCGTAAAGTCGGGCGCCATAACACCAACTGCCGTATTTTTTAACGTCGCAAGCTGTGTTTTGAAAACTTTTGCCTGTTCGGTATTTTTTATTTCGGGTGACAACGCGTTGAAAAGCGTATCCAGTTCGGCAGGGTTCGGAGACGGGCCGCCAACGGCGTACAAAGCAAGTAAACTGATATAACTGTTAGGGTTTGAAAGAATAAACACCTTGATGGTAGCCTTTTGCTCTATCTGCAGTTCTTTGAGTTTTTTCCCGATCTGATTTTGAAATTCAGCGGAATTTTGCTGATCCGTGGGGGCGGATCTTTTTAGCGCGCTTAGCGTTTTGGCTTTTTCAATTATCGGCTTTAATTGTGCCAGTAGCCGGTCATTGTCATCGTTTGTTTTCGAGCCTGTAACTTGCGCCTTCCTGGCCGAATCGGGGCCTGTTACTGTTATTTCGCCTTTTTCAATATAAAAGTTTAAAACATCAGCGGTGCTATCTACTTTCGTCAGTCCAAGTCCATTATGGTCGATCAGCAAAGCGGCTTTGGTTGGGTTAAGTATGTTCCCCTTGAATGTAAAACTTCCGTTGCTGATAACCGCCGAATCAACCAGTTGGTTGGCGCCCGCCTGGTAAGCCAAATAAGCCTTTGCCGGGGGATTTAAAATACCAATCTTCCCTTTTAGTTCGAAACCTTGCGGTTCCTGCGCAAAAGCCAATGACGGGAAAAACAATATAGCATATAGTAATTTCTTCATTTTTTGGATACTCACTAATTTTAGTTAACGGTTTAACCAGGTTTGAATTGTCCGCTTTAGTTTAATTTTTGAAAAGTGCGCCACCAAAGGTCGGGCATTTCGCCTGAAACAGCGGTCTTGTAATCGTCATATTGGCAGGGAACCAGGTGAAAACGCTCGTTTTTTGAGCCGCCTGCCGGATAAGGTACCTGCATCCACCAGCGGTCGGATTTTTTGCTCTTTACAAATACCAGCTCATGCTCGTCATGCTTTAAGCTTGTTTTGTAGATGAGGTATTGCGATTTGGGGTTAAGCGGGAAATCCCGCTTGCGGTTATAAACCCCATCGATAAAATACCAAACCATCTGGGCCAGGAGCGTCGCCGTTTGGCCATTGCTGTCATAAGCCGGGTTGAACTCATAAAAGCCGATCGAGCTTAATTTATCGTTAAAGCCTGCATAGCGGGCGAGTTGGCAGGCCTCGGCGCCATAAAAGCCATTGGGGTTTGCATTGGCATTTCCGCATGCGTCAGACGACCTGATGGCACCCATGTCAAAGCTGACCATGCTTGCATTGCGTATAACCGGCTCTGCTACCGGAATATTACCCGATAACTCGCCCAGGCGCGTTGCATCAAAATATAGTTTTTCCATTACCCTTAGGCTTTCCTGGCCGGTGTAGTAGGTTTGGTAACCCAGGTTGCTGTAATTAAAAAGGTAATTAGGATCGTGCAGGAATATTTTATTCAGGTATGATTCTGATGTTGTCTCGATCGTATCGGCGACTTTGTCATCATCATCCATATCAAATTTTGGATCAATTATAACGAGATCGACCTTTTGTTCAAGCGTTTCGTAGGCAAGATATTGGGCATAAGTAAGGTCCTG
>Ga0207132_1189_pt1 | contig 11595 bp, 10 predicted proteins | sample Alteio_BWMinHeat_14_FD_153554 | JGI IMG/M metagenome (GOLD analysis project Ga0207132, IMG submission 153554) | Enriched cells from forest soil in Barre Woods Harvard Forest LTER site, Petersham, Massachusetts, United States -... | ecosystem: Environmental > Terrestrial > Soil > Temperate forest >...
AGGCAGAATAGGGCGATCGCGGATCATAAGGAGTCGTTTCTGTAAACAATCCTTCCTTTCCCAATGAACCATAAACTTCATCAGTTGAAACATGATAAAAAAGCTTGCCTTCCCAATTTTGATTCCATTTTTTTCTGCTAAGGTTAAGAAGGTTGCAGGTACCCATCACATTTGTTTTCACGAAGGCGAGTGGTTCTGTGATGGATCGGTCCACATGACTTTCAGCAGCCAGATGAATTATAGCATCGAATGAAAATTTTTCAAACAAAGCAAACATAGCTTCCTGGTCATTAATATTACCCTTCTCGAAAATATAATTCGGTGAGGATTCAATGAATGGAAAAATATTGATCTTATCTATTTACTTTGCGGAATAATGGATAAAAAACTTGGTAGAAAACCAGGAGATTCAGCCAAGCTAATCAGTTTTGTAAAAGACCGTCCCGGACATGATATGCGTTATGCCATTGATGCAGGAAAATTAAACCGTGAACTCGGTTGGAAGCCTTCGCTCAGGTTTGAACAAGGCCTGGAAAAAACTGTTGACTGGTACCTGTCAAATGAAAAATGGGTTGAACAGGTTACCACTGGAGAATACCAGAATTATTATGAAAAACAATACCATAAATAATGGCATTCATCAAAACTTCCTTGCCTGGTGTTATAGTATTTGAACCGGTTGTTTATCCAGACGAACGAGGATTTTTTTTTGAAACCTATAACAAGCAGCTATTTCTTTCCAATAATATTTCAAATGAATTTGTCCAGGATAACCAATCTTACTCAGTCTACGGTGTAATACGGGGATTACATTATCAGAAACAACCCTATGCGCAGGCAAAACTCGTGCGTGTTTTACATGGTGAAATACTGGATGTAGTTCTCGACCTGCGCGCAGGATCACCTGGTTTTGGTAAAATTTATGAGATCCGGTTATCTGCCGAAAATAAAAAGCAGATATTTGTTCCCAAAGGCTTTGCCCATGGCTTTTCCGTGTTAAGCGAAACAGCAGTCATTTCTTATAAATGTGATCATTTTTATAATAAACAAAGCGAAGCTGGTATCCGGTTTAATGATACGTTTTTGAATATAAACTGGCAGATTCCACAGAATAAGACACTAATCTCTGAAAAAGATACGAATCTGCCGGCATTTGACCCTTCTGTTTCTGATTTTATTTATTAACCAGATGCCCGAATCCCCGACATATCGCATAGCTGTAACCGGTAGTAACGGGCAGCTTGGTAAAGAATTTGCCCGAATTGCCGGTAATCATCCCCGGTTTCAGTTTACATTTTTAACAAGAGAAGAATTTCCTTTGGATGATAATAAAAAAATAGGAACCTGGCTTAACCGTAATCCTGTTGACATTTTCATCCATTGTGCTGCTTATACGGCAGTGGATAAAGCAGAATCAGAAAAAGAAAAAGTTTTCCGGATAAATACAACAGCTTCAGGACAAATTGCCACGCAGCTTACAAAAAACAAAACCCGGTTAATTTATATTTCTACTGATTATGTTTTCGACGGAACCTCAGCTATTCCTCTAAAAGAAACCGCAATAACAAATCCCGTGAATATATACGGGGCCTCCAAACTCGAAGGAGAACGTCTGGTTCTTCAAAACAATCCGTCCAGCCAGGTAGTCCGTACTTCCTGGCTATATTCCTCTTTTGGAAAAAATTTTGTGAAGACGATGATTCATTTGATGAACGAGCGGGACTCCATACGCGTTGTGGATGATCAGAAAGGTTCGCCCACTTATGCCGGTGATCTTGCAGGCGCATTAATGCAAATGCTTGAATCGGGTCATTTCATACCAGGTATTTTTCATTATAGTAATGAAGGAGAAACAACTTGGTACAAATTTGCTGAAGAAATAAAAAAATTAACTGAAAGTAAATGTCAGATTTTACCCATTCCAACTTCGGATTATCCAACTCTGGCAAAACGTCCTGCTTATTCCCTTATGGATAAATCAAAAATTAAAAAAGACTATGGGCTTCAGATTCCGGCCTGGCAAACCAGTTTGGCATATTGCATTGAACTCTTAAAAAAGCAGGGAGTGTAAAATTTGCAATAAATATCAGGTTTAAATTACTTAGCTAACTTGGTTTGTTTCAAACTGTCGGGCTTTAATCCGATAACTGGTGTTTCACTTTCATTTTCGTGACTTCCATAAAGCAACTCCTCATTTAATTCCAGTACATCCCTTTGCAAGCCGTAAATCTCGTGGGTAAGTTTCTTAACTTTTTTCATACCGATCAGGTAACCTGTAGAAAAGATAAAAAGACCGGCGATCACTACATCCAGCATATTTATCTGAATGGCTCTAAGCAAATCAATAACAGTTTCCATAAAATTAATTTTTAACAGGATTGGATTAAATACTCTTTAAAAGTACCCTTCGGAACTCAGATCTACAACGTAAAATACCTCCATTTATCATACGTATTTTTACGGATTCTTGACAGAGTAAACACCTTCACAATCACAAGTTATTAAAAATCAGCAGTTTAAAAACCTTTCATTTTTGAATACTAAATATGAGATATTAAAATATGACAGGCGGTTGATTTGAATTCGGATAGTAATTCTAATATGGATATTCCGCCAGATTAAAGCAACTTCATCGTTCTAAGTAGTAAAGCCCCATATTGAATATGGGGCCCTTGTTGCCTGACCTGGATTCGAACCAAGACAAACAGAGTCAGAGTCTGTCGTACTACCGTTATACTATCAGGCAGTTTGCTGATAAAGAATTAATTTCCTTTATTTTCGGCTGCAAAGATAACTGAGAGACTACAGAACAGGGAAAAAGAATACCATCAAATAAGTGATTTAATATCGAATTTTATGCAAGTTGTATATAATTGATTATCAATATTATATTTAAAAAGTGCGATTTTTTGCAGAATCCAGTAATACGTGTTACATATTTTCAATCAGCAGTTACTAATCTATGTATAAGGAAAACAGATTTTCAGATACTGATCTTATAGGGGCAATCCTTGAGAAGGACTCGCTGGAACATGCCATATTGCAGCTCTACCAGGATCACGCTGAAATCACCAGATCTTTTATTATTGGAAAGGGCGGAACAGAGCAGGACGCAGATGATATCTTTCAGGAAACAATCGTATCATTTATTGAATGCGTCCAAAAAGGAAAATTCAGGCAGGAATCCGGTGTCAGAACCTTCCTGATTTCAATATCAAAAAACATCTGGCATAACGAAATCAGAAGAAGGCAAAGGGCTGGCAATCGCGAAAAAATATTTGAAATGGATCGCGACCAGGAAGAGGGACCAGTTACAGAATTGATAAATGAACGTGAAATGAAAAAACAATTGAATATGTTACTTCAGGATCTCGGTGATTCCTGCAAAAAAATTCTGGAGCTATTTTATTATGAGAATTTGTCTATGAAAGAAATTGTTTCCCAAATGCACTACGAAAATGAACAGGTAGTCAGAAACAAAAAATATAAGTGCCTGCAGCAATTAGCCGATAAAATAAAGCAAAATCCGCTGGCAGTAAAACAAATAAATGAATTGATATCTAAATAGCATCATGCAACCGAATAAGGAAATATTAATTGATTACCTGGACCATCAATTGAATCAGCAGGATACTGATCAGGTCGAAATCATGGTTCAGAATGACAAATCTATTGCGGATGAATTGCAATATCTTAATATGGCTATTGATACTGTTCGTCTGAATACCATCAATGATAAAGTTTTAGCAATTCGGAGATCACTTTCAAATCCATCAGTTCTGACTGAAAAGCCAGCAAATAAAGGTATTCGAAGCATATACAAAATGAGTATGCGAATTGCCGCTGCATTTATACTACTAATAGGAATGGCAGTATTGTATAAATATCTTACTGTAAGCAACCTGTCCGTTTATGAAAAACAATTTACCGGTTACGATTTAAGCAATTTGCGCGGACAGGAATCACGCGACGCAGTAGCTGAAGCATACGCGAATAAAAACTGGAGTGAAGTTTTAACAGTTTTTCAAAAAGGAAATAATAAATCCAACAAGGCAGTATTTCTGGCTGCTATAGCTGAAATGCAGTTAAACAATTTTCCACAAGCTGTTGCACTTTTCGAAAACATACTGAATAATACAGGAGATAACTCTTACCGGGAAGAAACAGAATACTACTTATCGCTCGCCTACCTGATGAATCATGAAGTAAATAAAAGTATCAGATTAATTAATAAAATTAAAGCAGATTCCAGTCATACATATTATCCACTGGCCTTAAAATTATCTTCTATTGATCTGAAAATCATAGAATTAAAAAAATAATAAAAGAGGTTACAACCGGAGAAGCAGCGGTTACTAATCTATGAAGCGGTTCTTTGAAATTAAATTGAATTCCCGGTTACATTTTAATCAAAAGCGGTTACTAAGTATATCAAAGATTGAATACACCAGGTCATGAAAACCAATTAGGATCTAATACACTTTTGAAAACCAAATCGTGAAACTTTTAAACCCTTTAACCGTTGAAAATTTTCTGATCAAATCCCATGAAAAATCCCTTCCAATCCAATGAAATTCAAAATCAAAGTCGACGTATCCCTGAAAACACTGAGTAGGTTTAGACAACGTTATTTTAAAATCCCAATATTAGCTGTGAAAAGCGTCGACTTTTTTTTCACTTTATTTCCAATCAAGAAAAATAGAATCGTACCAAATGCTATTGCAAAAACAGCCCAGATCCAGGGCTGTTTTTTTTTATATAAACTTCCGGCATCACCAGTAAGAATAATATGAGACCAAAAAGCAGGATCCCGGTTCACCGGATTATTTTTGATGAAATCTATTTTAGCCTTTTGCAGTGCGCGTGACTTTGAATATCCCGCTTCCAGGTATTTATAGAAAATCCTGAATATTTCCGAAGTCGAGCGGTCGTCTGCTTTCCAGAGTGTATTAATGGTACTCGGACAACCTGCATATAAAAAGGCGCGGGCAAAACTCATCACTCCTTCATTTTTTATATACTCTCCCCTTCCGGTTTCGCACGCACTGATTACCATTAATTCACAACTGTCAAGTCTGAGAGAATATATTTCATCCAGAAATAGAAAATCTTCCGAACGAATACCAGTAGCGGGGAAAAATGCAATATAGGAAGCGGATGGATTATCCATGTCAGTAATTGCATGGGTTGCCAGGTGTACAATAGGATAACTGTTCAGGTTTTTAATGAATTCCTTTTTACTTGCATTCTGATTTTCAAAACGCCGCCCTTTCAACCCGGAAATCTCATCTTTTGAATATGGTAATTTCTCAAGCCAGCCCATTCCCTCAGCTTTCATATCGGCCCCCTTTTGGGAAAAAGGAGCAAAAGAAAGTATTGGATTTTGCATACCCTGAATATTAAAATTCCCGTGATTCTCAACGATAAACCTCGCTGAAAACTCATAGCTTATCGTATGTTTTTCAAGAATCAGACTGCCATCAGCATCTCCTGGTAAAGATTCAAAGGGAAGAAGAAAAAGCAGGCCATCGGGAATGATAATCCATTCGTCTTTATTTCCTGCCAAACTGATTACAGGTTTCATGAATTGCGTATACAGGTTTTCTTTTAATATGCTTGTATTAACATGCCTGCCACCTTCCGAAGTTTGAAGAATCCGGATCCAGGAAATTATATTACGACGAATTGCTTCACCACTATCCAATTCAATCAGATGAAAAGATGAATTTGTAAGAACAAATACTTCTATTTTTTCAGGGGTATTATAAAAACTTATTAACGACTTATCAGATCCTATTGATTTCTGCAATTGTTCAATGGCTGGAAAATCATCCGAATATTTTAACTTATAGAACCTCTTATCTCCTTCCATTTTCCGGCGCAGGTTTATTAATTGTATTTCGTAGTCCGACTTTTCATTGTTAATTTTTTGTAATTCCTGCGCATTCAGCTCCCCTTCAGCCTTTGAATTCAGTCGCGCTATATTGAATTTGATATTCCTTTCCTGACCTGCAACGTCATTTCCCGGACCAACGGAGAGTAAAAAACTCCGTTCTCTCAGCTGGGAATTCATAACGGAGGCTTTATTTTTTTCAGTGATTAAAAAAGCAGATTCTTCATAACCTGTATTTGGAAATAATTTGTTTAACCTAAGGCAAACAGTAAGGGCATTCGTATAAACCTCACTGCTTTTTTGTTTAAGAAGAATCTTGGCATCATCCATTTCATAACTTCTTTCAATATATGAAAGGAAAGAAATGGTAGACTGATAAGAATCGTATGCAGATTTGAGATCATCGGGGTTGGAAGTTCTTTTATATTCCATCTCCCAGGCAGATGCTTTCTTATCCAACACTTCAAATAACCTGTAATAGGCAAAAGACCCGGTAAAATTCCCCGGGTTTTTATGTATATCATTATCAGCAAAATTTCCAGAAAAAATGATCAGCGATTTTTGAAAGTGCCGCAGGGCTGATTCTGGTTGATTATTAAAAATATCAAGGTCGCCGGAGTACAATTCATTTACCCCATCATCCAATGAATTACTATGAAATGATTTTTTTTCATTCTGATATTGCCTAAGCCATACTGAAGCTGAATCGGCATTTCCTGTTTCCAATGCAGTTCTGGCCATTTCATTTAATACCCCTGGTATCGCTCTAATCTTGACTTTTTTGAATGAAGCGAGTGCTTCGGTATATTGATGCAATCCTGCATAAGCCCTTCCCATATTCATATATAAAGGATCAGGCAATAGCTGGAATTTCAGGATTTTTTTATATAGGTCAAGCGCCTGTTCATACTGTCCCAGTTTGTAAAAACATGTCGCCATATTTAGTTGTAAACTAAAAACAAAATCATCAGACGGATTTTTAGCTTCAATCAACTGAAGTGCCTGGTTGAAATAATTTTTACTCTGCAGATAATTTCCATTATCATAATACAGAACACCCAGGGTATTATATAATCGGATGCGATCTTCAAACGAACCCCGGTCACCCGGACTTTCTTCCGCACGTAAAAGAAAATAACTCGCTGAATCAAAATTGTTGAGGTTGTAATAGCCTGAACCGGTTAATACATTTAAACTGAATCGTTTTCCAGAATCAGAGGTATATCTCATCGCCTGTAAATAAGAGCTGGTAGCCCTGGCATAATCTTTATAAACATCACACATTATACCCAGTTTATAATTGGCCTGATATAGCAGGCTGTCAATGAATCCGGAATGGGATATACCGTTTAATTCATAAATGACTTCATTAAAACCCGCAATACATGCACTATCTTTTAAAGGAGAATTATTGGAAGAATAGAAAAGTTGATCGGCCCTGTTATATTTAGACAATATCGATTTCAAAACAGGAGAGCCTGGTGAATACTGCTTAAATGAAAAAATTAACAGGAAAGAGAGAAGTACTAAAAAAACTTTCCCGGACATAAACAGGTTTTAAATAGCTCTGTTTTAACGTCCGGGAAAGCGCAATATTGTCAGATTGAAAAGGGGTTAATTATTATCTCTGACAATTATGATGAGTGGTGGCCTGGGTGCAGGGCCTTTACTCAGTAACAAGTCTCCAAGTGTATTTAGAAGAGTATTAGTAATGGAAGTGAGTAAATTGGGAGGAATATCCGATCTATGGTTGTAATAAACCATCTGCAACGGAACCTTCTGGTCGGCATAATTACTATTGTCGTTCAGCCAATAATAAATCGTTGTATTTACCGTCGTGCCGTTTAAAGGAAGCAGCCCAAACAGGCTGTTTTTCATTGTCGCATTTATATTGATATTTCCTGTATGCTGATCTATTACAATTCCCTGGTTCTTTGCATAATTATTATAATCAAACTTACATCCTTCTCCCTGGTTAGTCAGACAGGGTGAGGGCCAGTTAGGATTGGCATTAAAATAAGGTTTAAGTGTATCACTCATTGTAACCACATAAACACTATCCATGTAGTATGCACCGGCAACAATTAACTGTGACATACAGGTATCTGTAGTGCCATCTTTTACAAAAGCAACAGAATATCTTACGCCTGTTTGTGACTGGGTCAGGTCAATAGAACCTGTTTTCGAATTCATAACCAGTCCTAAGGGCCATGATAAATAAGTTCCCAGGATACCCTGATTGTTTTGCGGATATGCATAATAGTCACCATTTGTGGGAGGTTGAGTATAAATAACAGAATCTCCATAGTCTGGCGCATAACTACATTCCTGAACAGGGCTAGCCGGATAGGGAACCGGCGGAGGCAAGGGTGAAGTTGCCTGAGTTGTATCATGTGTTTGAATAATTGTTCCCGTATTCGGGCTGGAAGGGTCGATTGATTTCTTGCAGGCTATTGCACAGAAAAAAGTTACCATAAGGATAACTGAACCTTTGTATAGATTTTGTTTCATGGGTATTAGGGATATGTTGAAAATCAAATACAAGATAGTCGGAAAACCCTGTAAATACAAGTGTTTCCGCGTATTAATAGTAAATAAAATAAGTAAAAACCACGTGTAAAAATGCGTCCTGATTTGAAAATTTTCCCATCATGGGAACACTAAAATCTTGGGCACTGGACTTCAGTACGTGAGGTTCCATCCGCCGGTTTCTTAAATATATATATCAGGGAGATTTCAAAACCGCCCTGGGCCTGAGAAGCGACTTTAAATCCGGATATATTGACATCATAACTTATTCCTAGGTTAAAACTTCCATAATCCATACCTACGTAAGGAATAATGGCATCTGAAACATTATTTGCCCTGGCCCATGCGCCGAAATAAACGTTTGCTACTTTGTTATCATCATTTGTTGCAGTTATTTCCAAAGCGCCTCCAAATACCACTTCACTGGCAGTTGATTGCTTATTATATAAAGCACTTACGTACCATGTTTTTCCGGTACTGGGAGATGGGAAATAACCACCTCCATGAATTGTTAGCCTTGTTGGTATGGTGATATTATCTACGCCAAGGAATGATTCTTTGGGTTGATTGATATGATACATCGCAACACCAAAATATACTTCGTTATTTCCATCGAGTGAACCATTATATAAAGCGCCCGCATTCATGTCGAAATAATTTGCAGATACTACCTGGAGATTAACGGGTTCAGTTGCTGAGGGAAGCCATGTTCCGTCTATTTGAAGTCCGTCCAGAAAATGCAGTCTCGGTCCATCCAGTATTCGATTTGCATAAGTTCCCTGAAAACCCACACCTATTGTATGTAATCCATTTTCGTCAATGGTTTTATGATAGGCAGTTGAAAGCGCAAAATAATTGCTCGTCAATATTCCATTTGCTGTTTTATCTGTCATAGCCATCATCCCGAGACCCCAACGGTCACCTTCAGGCATTCCGTTCTGAAAAATGGGCAAATCAACAGATATGGTTGAAGTTACATAAGCCTGGTTTACTGTTGGCCATTGATCCCTGTAATTCCCGGCAACGCGAAGGTCCCCATTGAATTTACCAGTTAACGCCGGATTCAGTGTAAGAGGAGAAGCAAAAAATTGAGAAAAATGAGGGTCCTGCGCAGAAACCACGTCAATTAATAAAAACAGTAAAATGAAAACATGAAATAGTTTTTTCATTATCATTTCTATTGCACTTATCTCAATAATTCTACCGTACCCTTTAACACAAAATTTTCTCCTGTAAAGCAGATCATCTCTGTAACATATACATAGGTATCTGCCGGCTGTGCAATTCCGTTCAGGTTTCCATCCCAGCCATATTTTTTATCATTAGGTGGAAAATCCGTTCTTGAATATAAAAGCTGACCCCATCTTGAATAAATCTGGAAGGACTTGACCACTTTCACGCCGCTTCCTGTTGGATAGAAATAATCATTATTTCCATCGCCATTCGGACTGAATGCATTCGCCATGTAGACACCACTCTGTAAGCAGAGTAATCGTATGTTTACTGATGTGGTGGATGTACACCCTGCAGCGGTCGTCACCGTAACTGTATAAGTAGTTGGTGCAAGTGGCGTACTAACCGGTGAAGCGCAATCAGTACAACTCAAATAAAGAGGAGGTGACCAGGCCCATGATACAACATCAGCGCTCACAGTCGGGTCAAGCTGAACATCCGATCCTGCTAAAACAGGTTCTGGTGCCGGAATTGTAACCAACGGAAGTGAGTCTACTGTAACCTTGATACTTGCAGTATCAAGGAAACATTTGTATTTATCTTCTCCTATAACCGTATAATCTGTTGTGACCGTAGGACGAGCAATTACGCTGTCGCCAACCGTAGTATTCAGCGTATTTGCCGGCGACCAATTGTAATTGAATGCCCCGCCGGACTGAAGAATTGCCAGTCCTCCTATGCATATAGTAGTATCCGGAGAATGTTGCATAGGGAAAGGACCTATGACATGTACTGAATCGTAGGCCATCGCCGTACAACCAACGGGAGACGTTACCTGCAATGCCGTTACAAAATCACCCGGAGTGGCATAAACAAATGTCGGATTCAGAATATTTGAAGTATCTCCTGCTGTTCCGGTTCCAAAATCCCAATGATAAGTCAGCGGATATCCCAGTGTATCAGCAACAAAACTTACGACATGCGGACCAAATGAAATGGAACCGGTACCACATAGTGTAACCGGAGGTCCCAGAGCTGCAAACAGAGTATCCATCAGTATCTGATGGTCTGATTTATACGACATCTGACACCCTGTTGAATCCGTCAGAATGAGTGCAGGTGTAAATAAACCGGGCAAAATATATGTATGAACTGCAATTGAGTCCTGTGTTGTTATTACTGTTCCATCTCCAAAATCCCAAGTATATGATCCGATGTAGCTGGCCGTTGCATGAAGTGTATCAGTTGCAGGGACACAGGCCTGATCAAGCGTTGAATAGAGTTTTGCGAATGGTCCCTTTACAACGATTGTATCATAAGAGATAACTGAAATACCATTTGCACCATATCCGGTCAGAGAGACGATATATGTACCAGGGATATCATACTCATATTTTGGTGTTATTTTGTTATCCGCAGTACCCTTGCCATCTCCGAAATCCCAATGCAAACCCGTAGTATTTATCGGATAAGCTGTGAAATTTACAAACAGCGGCGGGCAACTGGAATTATTGTAGTAATAGGATGAATCAGTGAAAGGAGCAGAAATTGTTTGAATCTGTAAAGGCTGAACAAGTGAGTCAATACATGCTCCAGCCCTGGTTGTAAAAGCGATACTTCCACAATCACACGTTATGTAAAAACGACACCCATACCTACACTCGCAGTGGTGAATAATTGTGACAGTGACAGGTTAAGCGTTGCGCTGACAGTTGCCCCGCCGGGCGGATCGCAATACATATGGAGTTATGGCGACGGATCACCGAATGATACAGATTATGTTTATATACCTACAAAAAATCATCACTATCCGAATGGTGGTGTTTATACGGCATCTGTTACAGTGACATATGGAACTTGTATTCAAACAACCGGACCTGTACCTGTATATGTTCTTTCCAAGCAGAGCCCTGTATTAAGTTCTACAAAGGATACAATTTGCGCAAGTTCCACTCTTCCGGTTGTTATTAACGGTCTTGATACGAATTACCAGCGAAAAG
>Ga0207132_1197_pt1 | contig 11582 bp, 14 predicted proteins | sample Alteio_BWMinHeat_14_FD_153554 | JGI IMG/M metagenome (GOLD analysis project Ga0207132, IMG submission 153554) | Enriched cells from forest soil in Barre Woods Harvard Forest LTER site, Petersham, Massachusetts, United States -... | ecosystem: Environmental > Terrestrial > Soil > Temperate forest >...
AATAAAATGCTGCGTCAGAGTTGTGTGAGTGGCCCACGCCGGAAAGAGCTCAACAGGAAATTTTATTTAGCAACCCGTGATTTTTATCGCGCAGATGGATTCCCTGGTTCTGTATTGCAACGAAACATGCGGTTTCACTTCGATGAGCGGAAGAGTGGGCGGTTAAGAGCAAACATGCCTGCTCCCCGCTCTCCTATCCGGCTCGTCGTAGCGCTTTGCGCGCTCCTGAATGATGTAGCTGGCGGTGTGGCCTGAGTGCTCGCTGGCCATCGGCAGCCTGTGGATGCACTTTTCGAGTTGCCCTGCGCGTGTCAGAACCTGCGCCGGCTCACCCGGGTGATAACGCGGATTTATGATCAAGAGCTGCGAGAGACGGGACTCGAGATCACGCAATTCGGTCTGCTCACTGCGTTGGCTGCGACGGGAGAGGCTAATCAAAAAACGGCTGAGTACGGGCTTTGCCATGGACAGCACGACGTTGACACGGACGTTAGACCTGCTGCGGAAGCAGGGTTGGGTTCAAGGTGAAACCGGGAAAGGACAGGCGGGAGCGTCTGTTTAGCTTGACGCGAGCAGGCAAGCGACAAATGGCCGAGGCTCAACCGTATTGGGAGTTGGCGGAGCAGAGACTGCGGCAAGAATTTGGCGAGCTGATGGGCTCCTCATTGCTTCAGTATCGCCGACAAACCGCCCACCATGCGGCGGAACCCACGTCGGCGGACACACGTACTTCCAATCCCTCAATCCTACGCGCGAAGGCGAGCCCGGCGGCATTTGCTGAACCTAATGCTCGTTGACTGCCGGTGAAGTTGATTGGACGTGCAAGTCTGGTGTGGTCGTGTTCAAGAGGATCGGCGAACTTGGCGTTTCCGTCCTTGCCGGTACGGGTCTGGTACACCGTGATTCCGGTATAGGTCTTCCCATTCCAGACGAACACGGTCCCGGTGGCACCGGATGGCGAGAAGTAAAGGTTGTAGTCCATATCGGCGGGGTTGGGGGACGGATGTGGTGAAGTTGTGAATCGCCAGGGCCTGCGAACCCGCGTCCACAATGTTGTTTTTGAACACGTTGTTGGTGGCGTGGTACTGGATCTGGAACTCACCGCTACCCGTGTTCTTGCCGTCATTCTTGAACAGGGTATTGTTGACGCACCGCGCGCAACAACCTGATTTACTTCGGAAACTCGGCGGGAATTTCCATCGGCGGATATGGATGCGTTCGCGCCGCTGACCATTTCCACAGCCCTGTGGAACGCGCTGTGGAAAAACAGGAAAATGCGATCTGCCCATTCGATAAGCAGAAAGAAGTCAATAGGTTACACTTTAGGCCTACATGCTCGCTCGAATTTCGAGATTGCACTAAAGACCGGCATTGACAAACAATGAGGCAACTATTTAGGGTGCTTCTCGTCGACGATCGAAAGGGTTGGCTCAAATAAAATTAGCCAGTCCGAACTAGATTGGGTGATCAGCTGGGCGGGGTAACCTGCTGGGCGGCCAAACCCGAAAAAGCCGACAACTCTGCGAGGAGTGGTTGGGGTTTGGAACTGCGAAAGCAGTGATTACATCAGGGGCCGTGATGGTGCATGCTTCCACGCTGCTTGCTTCCTCGCAAGGAGCGAGCGGCTAGGGCATAACCAATATCACGGCCTTTTCCTTTCTCAGGATCTTCCTCGCTCAATGTCCTTCCGGTGTTGACGTGAGGAGACCATCCTTCTCTCATGCGCTCGGTCCGTAAGAGGAGAAGTCGCAATGAAGGACAAGTTGGACAGTCTCGTCTTGCAAATGTACAAAGCCGGCATGGGATGTTCTGAAGCGGTGCAGGAGTTTCAAAAGGCTTTCATCCTCACCGTGCTCAAGGATCAAAGAGGGAACCAGTCCAAAGCCGCCACAAAACTTGGATTACACCGTAACACGCTGCGCCGTACGATCCGAATTCTGGAGATTGACATCGCCCCTACTCGGGCAACGGGGAGGCGTCGACCACCAGGATCGGAGCTTCCAACGCCTTCGGTGCGGCGACGGGTGGGGTAGGTAATACCGCTGTACTACATCAGCTGCAGAATTCTGTCATATTCCCACAAGCCACCGCCCAAGCCTAATCAACCTGCTAGTAGACGACTATCCTTTGAGTGCCGCCACAATCCGCCGGGACTTGATAGGCCAAAGGGCAGAACCCGTGCAGGACGCCAGACTATGACTAGCCTAGACTAGACTAGTTTCCGTTGATCGCTGGAGCAGGATCTAATCCCCGAACGCTACTCTTCACTTGAACCGTCGCTTTCTGCTGACCACAGGTCCAGTGACGCCCCGGTCAGTGGCGCCCTCGGTGGTCACTCAAAACCGGTTCTTCCGCACTTTTGGTGAAGGGCGAGGGCGAAACCAGCATAGGGGGTACCAGCAGAGTTAGTGGGTATGCTGTGGATGCGCGGGGCGGTTGGGTAAGCTGGGTAGCTGAGGTGATTTTCCGGTTCGCCCATGAGCCGGTCGCTGTCGCCGTGCCCTGTGGAAGTGAAGGTGGAGCGGGGGGAGCTCAAAAAAATCCCCGCCCTGTCCCTCAAACGAACGGAGAAACCAGGACGGGGCACCCCGTTAGGAGGTTAAGCTGCTTTCGCCAATTGGGCACTCATCTGTTTCATGAACTCGCGCATGGCCGCGATGTGGCCTGGCGAGCGGCCTTCGATCCATTTCTCATAACGCTGCGCAGCTTTTTCCAGGTTGGTGCAGAACGTCTTGGCGACGAAACGTTCTCGGAATGCGGGGACAACCGGCTTGAGCAGCTCCCAGACACCAAAAAACTCTCCGCTGGTTTCGAAGAACAAGTCCTCATGTAGCAGATCATAGTTGAGCAGAGCACAAGCTTGTTCCCAATAACTGATGACCATACTGGCGAACGCGCCTGTTTCCGACCCCATGGGAGCAACCCGCATGGCGTCGTCAAGGCTTGTCACATGATAGTTCTTAAAAAACCAGTCACGCGCCTGGCGCAGCTTGGCCTCGCGGCGCTGATCGTAAACCTGAAGATGTAGTTGCGCTTGTTCGTACGTCGGCTTTGTACTCATGTCTACTTGTCTCCTTTTGAGTTTTGTTGTTCCTGGTCTATGAATTGGCACTCAGAGCTCGTCGCCCAAGGCTGTTTGGTACACACGTCGGGACAGCCCTCGGTATATAGACGATGGGGCCCGGCCGAGATCGACATTTTTTCAGAAAAAACTGTGGAAAACTCGGGAGTTCTGTACCGCAGTAGTTGGTCGCCGAACTCTTCTCGGGCAATTGCGGACGCCGATGCGCGATGCACATGACTCCACGCCAGATCTGGATCGAGTCTGGGCTGGGGTAGCGCAGCGCGCTCACTTGTTGGAAAGACGGGGAAGATAGGATACGTGAGAACTTTTCGGCAAGTCGCAGACATCGGCAGTCAGCCTCGAATCGCCCCACACGGCTTCCAAGTTGGGCCTCCCAGATCGAGGTGGCGCAGTGCGAATGCCCGTTAAAGCGTCGGTTCAGCTGGATTGCAGACGTTACAAAGCCGACTGTGAGTTGAGAGCCTGGCGAGCGTCCCCCGGGAGCTGACTTGTTGAGGCTTTACGCGCGGTCACCTGGGCATGCATCAGGCACGGGCAGGTTTATGCTATGAAGACCGCTGCAGGTTGGAAGCACAGGTACAAGGAGAAGACCATCCGCGTCATGATTAGTGAGTTGCCTGCAACACCCCCAGAGTACTAAAGCGGGCGGGGCAGGGCCTCTGGCTCATCGAGGAATGCACGGGCGGGTGTGCCATGAGTGTGCCGTGCGCTTCGGTCCCGTAGCGTGACTCCGCCACTGTGGGGTTGAGAGCCAGCAACGGTTTCCGCCGCTCTCTCATTCGACTTTTCCACCGATTCTCCGCCCTCTTGGAAAGACATTTGTGTGTTCCCGTTTAGATCGAGTGGTTATCTAGCTCAGCTAGGGCACTGAGCGCCCGTTTGCACCCATCCGGTAACCGCGGCAACGAACTCGTCGTGTGAAACCGGCGGAATGCTACGGCCCGAGCGTAATCTTCGCAGGTGGAAGAAAGAGCCTCACAGGTGAGGAGAAAACGGCTAGCGTGATCGGTGACGGTCAGTGGATAGCAGTATTGATGATTCCCCAGCAAGAACTCGCCCTTGTAATCGGTGCACCAAAGCTCATTAGGTTTCTGGCCTAAGGATAAAGCGGTCCCCTGAGCACGACGACGTACCCGGCCCCGGCGTTCAACCAGACCGTAGCGATCCAGCACCGCATGGATGGTGCTTTTCGCAGGGATGGGGATGCCGGAGAACCTCCGGAGCAGGCGCTCTCGGATCTTACGGGCGCCCCAACTGGTGTGCTCGCGCTTCACGTTCAGGATGTAGTTCTCCACCTGAAAGGGAAGTTGGTTGGCATACCGAAAGGGACGTCGGCTCCTGTCGGTCAGCCCTTTAACGCCGCATTCCTGGTAGCGATCGAAGATCTTGTAGCCGGTTTTGCGGGAGATTCCGAACTCCCGGCAGAGTTCCGCCATGGGTTCGCCGGCTAGCCGGCGAGCCACAAACTGTAGCCTTTCATCCATCACCGAACACTCCTTCCACGGCATCACTTCCTCCCCGAAAGGGAGAAAAAGTGTAACCTATGTGTCCGGTACGATCTGTTACCTATGTCTCGGGTCGCTCACTCCCGCTTTCTTAACGGCTTAGGCAGCGGGTGCTAGTTCAACCTCTTCAGCGTTTTTCGGTACATTCGGTACAACTGAGGTCTTGAAATCACGCGCCTCACGAGTCTTTTCAACAGCTTGCAAGGGACTCTCTAGTAGGCACTGGAGCCCGGGTGCCCTGATCTTCGGCGCGGTTCCCCCCTGAAATCATGCAAATACAAATTTTTCTCGACGAAGGACCCCTTAGCCCCGCACCAGAGGATCGTTGCGCCGCCTTCAGGCGCACCGGGCGACCTGCGATTGATTATGTGGTATCGATTTGATACCATCGCAGGCAGGAGTTGTCAATGGCGAACGTCTTAATTCGCGATCTCGATGGACGAGTCTTGTCTCGCTTAAAATGTGCTGCCAGAGCACACGGCCGGTCACTGCAAGGGGAAATCCACGATGCCCTGCAGCGCGCCAGCACCCACAGCCTGGCGGAGACCCGCCGCCTCTCTAGAGAATGGCTCAAACGGCTGCGCGCGTCCTCACAATCGGATAGCACAAAACTGATCCGCGAGGAACGGGACAAGCGGTGAGTGTATTCGTCGTTGACTCAAGCGTGGTGATCAAATGGTTTGTTCCCGAAATCCAGAGCGATGCCGCCCGCCGCTTGCTGGAACTCGACCACGACTATTTCGCCCCGGATCTGCTCTTCGCTGAGACGGCTAACGTCATTTGGAAGAAGATCCGACGCGGCGAACTGTCGTCGGGACAGGGTCAGCGATTGGTGAGAGATCTTGGAACCATCGCGGTGGAGACGATCGCTTGCCGGGCACTTGCGAACGACGCCTATATCCTGGCGAATGCCACGCGTCGTAGCGTGTACGATGCGATGTATCTCGCGCTGGCTGTGCGTCTTGACACCCGGATGATCACCGCTGACGAGCGCCTGGCGAGCACCCTGGCCACGATACCATTGGTGGCGTCACATATCCAAACGATTCAGGACTTTGGTGGACACTAGAGGGTGCACCCGAATCCGTTAACAAAGGATGGCTTTCGACTGCCTCAGCATGTCAGAATAAGCAGTTTCGGGCCGCAGCCGACTTCGCCTCCGGTGAACTGCGGCGGTCGAGAATCGGTCCGGACCGCAATGTGGTACACCGGCGTTTTCGCGAGCCCGGAGATGACGCTCTCCCAGCTTGGGTCGCGGGTGAAGAATTTCGATGAGTTGCGGATCTCCCCTAGCCTCGCGGGCAATTAACTGTTTGCGACCGAAATCGGGATTGCCCACAACCCGACGGAGCCGGAGCAAACAGGAAAGTCGGGCAAGTTTAAAACTGCTTTCGAAGCCCAGAGCTGCCACCGCTTTTAAGCAGATGAAATACCTCTTGTATTCATGATATCTGCTCGCCCGCATTCCGTCGGGGACACGCCGTCGCAGAACACGGGATTTGCTGCAATCCGTACTCGGGGCACCGGCTCCATAGCTCCAAAATGCAGCGCATCTAAGTTCGCACCGCACGCAAGAAACCCGCGACTGCTCTAGCCAAGCGTTCTTCTGTAACAGAACCGGGTAAAGGTATTGACAACATCGGGCGATTGGTCCGCGGATCCCGGGAAAATAGCGCCGATAAAGGATGCTGCGTGTCGCTGTGGTGCGCGGAACGCCGATTTCCGGCGCTTGCTGCAATTGACTCAAGGAAAGCCAGACCGGCTTCAATGAGACCTGCAGCAGCTCTTTCGAAAGGACCGAGTCCCACTCTTGGGACAGCAGATGTGCCAGAGCCTGCTTCGCCCAGCGCCACGACTACGGAAGGTGTCGCTGCGGTGTCTGCCGATTGTGCCGGAGTGGGAGCACCCGCAGCCGGACGGGGCGTAGTCGCAGCCACAACCGGAATGGGTTGAGATGGGGCTGAATCGATGATGGGTTTCGGTCTTCCGGGCTGATCGGCGAAGATTTCCTTTACGGCTTGCAGGACGCTCTTGCGCCCAAGCTTGGCAAAACTGACCTCCGAGGTCGGCGAGTCAAAAACCCCTGCGAAAAGCGATTTCTTCAGTTCCAGCGTCTCCCACACTCGTTCCTCGATGGTCTTCTCCGTAAGCAGGTGGATGACCTGAACCGGATGAGCCTGACCCAAGCGATGAACGCGCCCGATTCGTTGCTCCAGGCGCGCGGGATTCCAGGGCGGCTCGAAATTGATCACGGCGGAGGCAGCTTGCAGGTTGAGCCCCACGCCGCCCGCATCCGTAGAAAGGAAAACTTTGCACTCCGCTCCATGCAATGACACGAACCCGATCTTCATCTTCCGGAGCTCCTCTCCGGCCAAGTACATCATGCGTTCGTACTCGCTGAAGACGACGACCTTGCGCTTCTCTTCCAACGCAAGCTCACAAATGATCTCGCGGAATTCGGCCAGCTTGGGCGAATAATGCGTACGCTTATCAACAGAAAAGTGGAGTTGCAGAGCATCCTCATGTTCTGGAGGCAGCAGGTGATGCGGCGGAGGTCAATTTCCGAGAGCCAGCCCTTCGATTGCCATTTGTGCATGAGGCGTGCCAGGATGTCGTGCTGTTCCCAGTAAGGTTCGGCCTGTTCCTTCGTCAATGGAATACGAAATACCTGATCGGTGCGCGGAGGAAGGTCCTTGAGGACCTGCCTGCGCGTGCGGCGGAGAAGAATGGGCTCCAGCTTCCGATGAATCTGATCCAAGCCTCGATATCCCAGGAGCTTGCCACTTTCATCTTCCATCCGGTGTTCCTGCAAGAAGCGAAAGGCTGGCCCCAGTCGCCGGCCATCCACGAACTCGACCACGGAGAACAGCTCTTCCAGTTTGTTCTCCAGCGGCGTCCCGGTAAGCACAAAGGCATAACGGCTCTTCAGTTGCTTAATGGTTCGTGCGGTGGCCGTTGCCCAATTACGGATTCGTTGTGCCTCATCGAGGATGATCAGGTCGGGCTGCAGCTCGTGCAGGTAGTGAATGTCCTTGAGAACGAGCTCGTAGCTGGTGAGATTGAAGAACTTGGGAGCAGCGTACAACCGCTGTCTCTGCGGCACCAGGCCTTCGATGACCTGCGCGCCAAAATTCGTGAATCTCTCGATCTCTGTTTTCCACTGATATTTCACGGACGCGGGCGCCACGACTAGCACCCTGCGAATCCCGCGACGACGGCGCAGAAGCTCGGTGGCGGCCAGCGCCTGCACGGTTTTGCCCAGCCCCATGTCGGCAGCTAGAACTACGCGGCCTCAGCAGGATGCGAAAATTGCCCCGTGCACTTGGTAAGGAAGCAGGCTGGTCTTGAGCACGTTGGCAAGCGGGTCGTGGCCGCGCCGAAGCTTCCCCAAAAGCTTGCGCCCCAACTCCAGTCCTTCCGCTATCTCGTTTTCGCGATCGACGTAGTCCAGGACATCGCTGTACACGACGGCCTGATCATCGGCGCGGCGCAGTTCGTCCATGAGTTTTTCAAAATTGCGCAGCCGCTTCGATTTCAACAACCCGCGCTCATCGAAGTACTCCCGGGCCAACGCCTGTACCGCTGGCGACGGCGAGGGCGGAAGCCGCAAACGTACACCCAGAATTTCGCCATAGTGCAGCGACAGAGTTGCCCGTGTCCGACTGAACGTTCCCCGCTCGAATGCTTTGCCGTGCCGCCGCCCGAGCCTGAGCAGTAGAGCTTCGATGTGCTTGCAGGTCCCCAGCGTATCGACCGCGAAGTCCGGACACGAGCAGTAGTTGTCGAACAATCCTGGTCCGCGCATGGCAACCCGGTAAGTCTTGTTGCTGGAGGATTGAATTTGGTAGTCGCCATAAACATCGCCGTCGGGCTGGGCAAGAATCCGTGTAACCGCCCCTTGGGCGCGCTCCCGGCGGGCAGCAATTTCCCGCTCGATTAACATTCACGGCCTCCAATGCGTTGAATGGAGAGAATAGCAGGAGACCAGATGGAACGATTCATCTTCTCGCTGACGTACGCGCGAGCCATTGGCTCTACTGAATGCGTTCCTGTGTCCAACGATCCCGGCCTGTCCGGAACGGGCATTGGGGGCAGGACGTACCCTCCGGATAATCGACCACTTCTTCATGCGGGCAGCCAATGATGCTATCTGTCATCACCACCGACTGGACAGGCTCAGTGTGATTGCCGACAATGTGATTCAGATCGGGCGTTGTCTTGCCCCGCAGGGAACCTGAATAGCCATACCCGCTCGGTTCTTCTTATTGAGCCGAACGGGACAAAGGTGCACACCAGAGCGGCTCACTCCTGATCGTACACGACTGAACGAAGCGGCAACCGCCCTTATGTGTCCACCAGGTTGCGCTGCCGCCACGATCTCCTTATAGTGCAATTCAGTAATTACCATGTTCATCCGCACTGATGGCACTCTGGCTCCCTACTTCCCGATGTACAACGCCAACTTTGACTGGGGAACGATCGAGCACCAGAAATTCGATGTCCGCCAGCTCAACGAAATGAAACAGTCTTGCGAGCTGAATTGCTTCTCGACTCTGGGGGCGAACCTGGCTTACGGCTACAGTGGGACCCGGGTCATGAAGTGGCTGGCAAAGCAGGCCCTGCAGGGCTTCCAAGGCGCCACGGGCAGCTTCGAATAGTTGATGAGGCAGGACAGATGTCGGCTCTGGGAGGTTTACGCTGCCGTTTGAGGAGCTTCCTCCCGAGCAGCGATAGGGGATCTCATGTTGCTGCTGTCGAAGGATTTCGGCGTTTCTCAGACGTCCGCCAATCCCGATAATCGCTAACTTAAGCTGCTTGGGGTGGGACTGCCCTGCCAACTTCCCAGAAGCCCCCGACGAGGGGCGTTTGGCGGCGGGTTGCCGACGCACCGAGTCAGGTTTCACCGCACCGCTGCGGCCTTCGCAGCAAGGTTTACGAGTTGCGGAAAGCGTCGTACAGCAGTAGGATCAGGCCCCTCTGTCATGCCCTAGTCTGTTTCCCAATCAGGAGGCAATATGAAGGCAAGAACAATCGTATTGACGGTCGTGACGTGCTTTGCCGGCCTGACGCTCTGCTTCGCCGACGATGCAAATATGGGCACCTGGAAGTTGAACGAGACCAAGTCAAAACTTGGTCCCGGAGCCCCGAAAAACACCACGGTTGTCTACGAGGCCGCAGGCGAGAACGTGAAAGTCACAGTTGATGGAACCGACGGCGAGGGTAAGCCGACGCATAAGGAGTGGACGGGCAAGTTCGACGGCAAAGATTACCCGGTTACTGGCGATCCGAATTCAGACATGCGGTCGCTAACGAAGATCGACGACCACACGCTGGGGCTAAACGTCAAGAAGGGCGGCAAGGTCACCACTAGCGGTCGCATTGTCGTTTCTACCGACGGCAAAAGCCGCACGGTCACAACGAGGGGACCCAATTCGAAAGGCAAGAAGGTCAGCAGCATAGCCGTGTACGACAAGCAGTAGCGGGACTCCCCTGCGACGACAACAGCACAGTGATGCTCTCTCGTCACGGACGCACCGAAGCCTTCGGGTCGTGCCAAATGTTACGACGAGGTTGATTTGAACCACGCCGGCTATGGGCCACCGGATCGTGTAGCATCAGACCCGACCGCTCTCCAAGAGTTGTCTTTGGGCTGCGTGACTGACTGGCAACAGGGAACTCGCGGCCTATTTCTTGTTGGGAGAGACTTTTACGGTGACGGACCCAGCCTCTGACATCAAGCACGAAGTCCAAGAGTTGGTTCAACTGCAAATTGGCCCTCTAAAACAGGAATCGTCACTGACGCCAGGACCCGACTCGAGTTGGAATGGAAGAATCGCTTCCTGAACACCTTGTTCGTGCTTTGAGGGTGCAGGCGTTGTGTGCGAAAGTCCTTTGTGCTCAACAGTCTTGTTGAATTCTGGTGTAAATCGCGTTAGAGTCGCTCCAATCTCGGCACGCGGCCGCCCCGGAGGCCAGCGATGATTCCCTCCAAACCAGCACATGAGAAGCAAAGACTTGCGACACTACGCGGCTATGAGATTCTCGATACGGAACCAGAAGCAGCTTTCGACGATCTCACATTTTTGGCTTCGTACATCTGCCAAACTCCGATCGCATTAATTAGCCTCATAGATGCTGACAGGCAATGGTTCAAATCGAAGGTCGGTGTGTCAATCACCGAGACCTCACGCGATATTGCTTTTTGCGCTCTGGCGATTCTGCAGTCCGATGTGTTCGTCGTGCCGGATGCCAGCCAGGACGAGAGGTTCGCGGAAAACCCCCTGGTGATTTCTGAACCAGGAATCCGTTTTTACGCCGGCGCAGCTTTGATGACGGAGGGTCAAGCCCTTGGAACTCTGTGCGTGATTGACCGGGTGCCTCGGACGCTGGCCCCGGAGCAGTTGGAAGCGCTCAAAGCCCTGAGCCGCCAGGTGCAGGCCCAATTCGACCTTCGTCGTAACCTGAAGAGATTGGGAGAATCTCTGGCCGCGCGCGATCGGGCGGAGAACGAGAAAGAGCGAACCCTTCAAGAACTCAAGGCAGCTCTGGCGAACATCCGCACCTTGGAAGGACTGCTGCCAATCTGCCTGTCTTGCAAAAAGATCCAGGACCAAAAAGGCAATTGGCAGCCCTTCGAGTATTACGTAAGAGCCCACTCTGAAGCGAAAATCACCCATAAGATTTGCCCTGATTGTTCGAAGGCGATTTCGGCGTGACGGCAACTGCGGTATCGAGCCTAACGTCGGGATCGGCGCTATGTAATCGCGTCCAGTGCGAACTGGCCGCCCGGCGTCGGCCTCCCGCCAGTAGCCACCATAACCTTCGCGACAACCGGCGCGAGTTGCGTTGACTTGGTGGTATGCGCGGCCTAACATGACCTATCGGCCGCGGGGCTTCCATGCAGGGCCAAGTCATTTCCCACTACCGAATCGAAGAAAAGCTGGGCGGTGGCGGCATGGGAGTGGTTTACCGCGCAATCGACCTCCGATTAG